>Ga0065722_104489_pt1 | contig 11231 bp, 9 predicted proteins | sample BansetMetagenome_FD_59109 | JGI IMG/M metagenome (GOLD analysis project Ga0065722, IMG submission 59109) | Bankia setacea gill microbial communities from Puget Sound, Washington, USA - Caecum Enriched | ecosystem: Host-associated > Mollusca > Digestive system > Ceca | place: United States...
GCCGATTGGGGGCTGAGACTCAAGCATTAGCGAATGTCCTAGGTAAAATTCTTAATGACAATCAACGAAATAAGGTTGCCTGGTTTGTCACAGGCGAAGGGGCGGGTCTATTGAGCCATGCCTTAGATAAGGTTACCGGTACACTAGACGGGTACAGTTTTAAATTTGATAACGCTAGAGCACAGCTACCCGCACTTTTCGAAAAATTGAACCAGCGAAAAGCGCAGGTTTCCGGTGAGTTTCTGCACTACTTCCAAGACAAGCAAGCTTTGCTGGCAATTGCCAGTCAAAAGCAACAACTGTTGGAGCAGCTGGATGCCCTGCCAGCCGGTAGCGGTTACGATAAGATTACTCGGCGGTATTTAACCGAACGTATTTCGGCATTGGCCGATAACCCTTCAGCCAATCAAGTTACTCGTCAGCCGCAAAACCTTCGTGGTTCTGCGTCGACTTTTGTCGATGCCCTTCGGGCCACCCATAAGGCTGTTTAATGAAACTACCCGAATTATTTGAAGGGCCCACCTTTAGTGAGGGCGACATTGTTAGTTTTTCATTTGATGAGGCCGCTGTCTCGCTAAAGGTTGTTCAGATACCCAGCAATAGTACCGAGCTTAATAAAGTGAGTGTACAAAGTGAGTTTATCGAAAATGATCTCGCGGGGTGGCAAGTGCTTGGTGTTACGGGTTTTTTCGATAGAGATCTTGTAACCCAAAGCTGGAGTTATTATCGATGTGATAACCATCTGAAGTTAGCGTCTATTTTTTTTAAGGTCAGTGTTTTAAGGCATTCGGATGAGGAGGCTGATAGTTTAATGAGTATGAACTATCAGCGATTTTATGATGTATGGTTGAATGATTTTCGTGAGCTGCATGGAGATTTTAAACCAAAGATATTAGAAGGAAGCCCCTCGGTTGAAAACGACTTTTTGGCGAAAGCCATTTCACATGACGATATTGATGGTTTGCGCGTTAAGCTGTTTATTAATGAGGGCGCTCCCTACCCAAGTACCTGCGGTTATTTTTCACTGGGTCGACGCTACACCCTTCGAATAAATTTCCGAATGGATTCGGTCGACTACCCTGATATCGCAAACCCCCTTAACGAAGAATTCTACCGAGAGCTTCAAGAACAGCTCTTTGATGACTTTCTAGCTAACCTCTCCATTCGATACACTGACGATGCCAAAAAAACCATTCGTCGGTTAGCCGGTGGCTAATGTCTGTCGGCACAATAGTCTAGTGTTGTATCGCTAGGCCTTATAGTCGACCTGTCAATAGTAGAGTACTGGCTTACAAAGGTTTGAACCGTGTTTGCTAGTACGCTGTCTCGCTTGTCTTCAACAACAGCATCACTTAGCCGTGTCTCAATGGTTTGTAAGTTGGCGGAAAATTTCTTGGGCAATGCCGAATGGGCAGCGCTGCAAAGTTGCCGGCGTTTTCCCTTCACGCAGGGAGCAGGCCACGGCTGGAGCAATCGCTAAAAACCACTAAATCACACTCTTGGTGTTTAAGTTGACATTGTGTTGGATTCAACAGGGCTAATTCAAAGAGTTTCAGGCGACCTGCGTTATTCATGGTTTGTTGGCGTTGTTCGCAGGCGCGTTCATTCAGTCGTAAATTTCTGGATACCGCTCGCGTTCGTGTTTATCGAACGCGTCTAATAACTCGCTCACTTTGGTTTTTACCTCTGCCGGGCTAAGGTAATGGCTTGCTGCCTGGCTCGCATCTAGCCAAGTAAGTAATTGTCGGCGAATGCTACCGGAATTCGCCACGCAGTAGCGGGAATCGCGTACCCAAATGGTTGCGCTCATCAGGGCTGGAGCGGTGTAGGGAAGACACTGGGAGTAGCCCTGTTTTTCAAGGTGGTTGCTCAATGCAAAACGGTAGGGAATACTTACCCCTATCGCAATAAACGCGAAAAATAATGCCACCTGCACACAGCGTTGAATGCGCTTTTCAGTCGCTTGATTCACGAGCTTGAGCAGCATCGCGATTATTAAGGCAATAAACGTCGGTAAGCCAATAAGTACGGGAATATCCCAAGCGGAAGCCGCCACATAAATATTGCCCGCCGCTAGTTTTTCACTATTCTCCAAAAGGCTGCCAACGCGAAAAATTAGCAGAACGAGTACCGTAGCGGCGAGTGCGAAAATATAGAAAACAAGTTGTAGTTTAAATGTAAAACCGGAGGGCTTACTCACGCCCGACGACTGTGGCTCTGTCATAAGTTACCTAAAGTTATAGTAGGGTACACCAAACATCCAGTGCAGAAAGCCAATGGGGTCGTCGTTGGCGAAATTCAGGCCGCGATTAATTTCATACTGCATTTCACGTAGGTTTGCCCGCATGTTGGATTCTGCCTCCTTTAGCATGCTCGCTAAGCGCTGGGTAATTTGATAGTGCTCATTCAGCGCGTTTAGCGCTAAAGTAATACCCGCACCTACAACCACCACCAAGGCGATTGGGCCGATTGCCGCCATAGCCGTTGCACCGACAACAGCAGAAACCGCGCCCCAAGCAATACCTGCTCCAATAAGGCTTGAAGCAACATCTATGGTTACTCCTGCTACAAAATCATGCCAGGTTGCGCGATCATTCATTAATTGTTCCAGTGCGTGAAAGGCGACTGAAAACACGATAGAAATAACAACGCCGCCCTTAATTGCTTTAGCAGCGCCGAGCTTACCAATGCCCATGCTCACAACTTTGGGGTTGTTTATTAAGTAGCGTGTGCCATTTAACTGATTTCGAAGGCCCGCATAGCCTTTAAGTACAACGTAAGACCGGCCAGCAAAGGTGTTTACGCGATATTTCGACAGAATGTGGCCACCGCGGGCCATCTCTCGGGCAAGTACCATAAGGGTATGGCTGTCGGAAAGCACAGGCAGAAAAGCGCCCGCGTTCTTTAACCGTTCTTTTTGATCTTGCCACTGTTGCTTGGCCGCTTGAGGAATGTCGGCGGAGCTTTCAATTGCCTGGTCCAGCCATTCAATGATCTGTGCATTCGTTAGCCCTTGGCGTTTTTTCTCCAGCACCAGAAACTCCATAAACTCATTGGGCATCATGACAACTAAGCTGTGTTCATTTTTCTTCAGGGCATCATTGAGCGCGCGGGTTTCTCGGGCTGTTTGAGCGGCACGTAGCTGATCGTTCACGGCGTCATCCTCCTAGCGAGGTATTCTTTTGTTTGGTAGCAATTTTACCCCAGATATTGACAGAATTAATGTGGAATGTCGCGCGCAATAGGGTGCTGGAAGCTTGATGCCGAAGGTGTGGTCTCTACATATAGCGGTTTATTAATTGGAGACTGAGGCCTATATCTCTATATGTTATGTCATGTGTCAATCATGGGGATCTGAGCCCTGAGGGTGATTCCTCTTTGTCTCTAGCTAGCCTTCACTGATAGGAGGTTAATTTTCACACAAAGTGAAGAGAATGAATATTGACGTATTGATATTTCGATGTGTCCCACCATTCTTACGTCATGGAATACACAGAAGCAGCTAGAAAACGTTTACCGAGTGCTTGTTAGTACAATGGCTTGTTTCCTATAGGGTTCCCAGAGCGGTATAACGGCCTGTTTAAAACACGAGTAAATACCCCGCCGTACTTTTTTGGCTCTAGCCCTTTAAATGCATAGTGAGTTGACTAAGAAATGGGTATTCTGCAAGCTTTTAGCAGGATGTATAGCTGAAATATGCCGACTCTTCTTCAAAGCACCGTTCCAATCTCCGTTTGGTATATGCTCCTCTCCGCCCTAGGATTTGCGCTAATGGCAGCGTGTGTTAAAAGCGTGAGTAGCCACGGTATTCCTGTGTTGGAAATTGTTGTCGTCAGAGCGTTGGTTTCTGCTGTTCTCAGTTATGGGGATATCAAACGTAAAAAACTATCGCTATGGGGAAACAATAAACCTTGGCTTATCGCCAGAGGCTTGGTGGGTGCATTCACCTTAATGCTGGTCTACTACGCGGTGACTGTTTTGCCGCTGGCAGAAGCCACCATTTTGCAGTACCTGCACCCGGTATTTACCGCAGTACTAGCCTTTTACTTTTTAAAAGAAGCCATTTATCGCTCGACCATTATTTGTATAGTACTCAGTCTTTTGGGTTTATGCGTTATGATTCAGCCGATTTTAATGCAGGCAAATGCAGGTTTGGCCAGCTCGCAACTGGAAACCACGGTACAGTACAGCTGGCTCGCCCTTGGTGCTGGTATTGGTGGTGCTCTGGGCAGCGCTATTGCCTACATTATCGTGAAAAAACTTACCGCCACTGACGACAGCTCGGTGATTATATTTTATTTTCCTGTTATTACCCTCCCCATAGCGCTTGTGCTGTTGGGGCGAGATTTTGTCATGCCCAGCTTGGGGGTTGCCGGCGCCTTGGTGTTGGTTGGTATATTCACCCAAGTGGGGCAAGTAGGTTTAACCAAAGCCCTACACAGTGCCGACGCCAATAAAGCAACAGCTTATGCCTATGTGCAAGTGGTATTTGCTGCGGTTATCGGTTGGGTGTATTTTGGTGAAATTCCAATACTTACATCATTTATAGGGGGTGGTTTGATTCTTCTGGGAGCGGTGGTGAATGTGTTAGGGCGGCGGTAAACCCAACGGTGTAATCCCGAACCGCCAAACTGCAAGGTATTTGTGGAGCTAGTGCCGTGTGCTGTGTCCACCAAAACCAACTGAGCCCGCATAACCCAAGCCCGTAGGGTGGGCACGGCCCACCAAAACCAACGCCCTCCAGAACCAATATTCAAATAAAGGTATTGTCCATTTCATGCATTTTACGTATTAATGCCATGGTTTGCTTTGGTGAATTCTCGGTGGGCGGTGCCCACCCTACATGGTTTGCCGAGCCCGCATAACCCAAGCCCGTAGGGTGGGCACCGCCCACCAAAACCAACTAACACAACAATACATTGGGTGCCGGGTGACCATGCCGCCCCAAGTAACAGCCATAACCTGTCGCTAAGTCCGTAACGGGCATCGTTGGGTTTCGGCCTACGTTTTAATATTCACTCACTACCAAGGGAAAATCATTTATCAATATAAGAGACCGTACATGGTTGGTGCCAAAAACCATTTTTGGCGGAGGTTGACGCGGTATTTGAGAGGGGAAAATGCCTGTTGGAAAGGTGGCAGCAAGTGGATCATTGAATTGAAAGGTATTAGTTAGATACCCACACTAACAGTTGAGTCACCCGTCGACAAAAGCTATGAACACCGCCGTCAATGGGTGGAAGATCGCATAGTGCACGGAGTAACCAATTCGCCCCGGCTTATGCTGCTAACGGCTCGCAAAGATGTCAGTGCGGCCACGAAAAAATTTTCTGAGAATCGTGCCATAATTGCGTCGTATTCTACTTTAAACTGCGCCAGCCAATTATGTCATTTATACGTGAGCTATTGCTTCTATACTCCCAACTAAAAAATTGGAATACTAAAAAGCAATTACGCTATGCAGAGTTTGGCAAAATAAATCTAACCAATGCTCGAGTCGTATAGTATAGGTTAGATGAATATCCAATAGAGGCTAAGTGTTGGAGTATGGTTTGCTGCTTTCCCTGGTAGTCAATGCGTTACCACATGAAATACGTACTGTTCAAACGAGGAGCTACAATGAAATCCCTTCTGCTTAGTTTATTTTTTATGACAGCATTAACGAGTGGAAAAATGCTTTATGCAGAGTCTATTGCTTACGGTTACAACCCTGCAGCAGGCGATTACCTAGAGCTTGAAAATAATACTCGGCTCTATTACGAAATCTACGGTGAGGGTGAGCCACTTTTGCTGTTGCACGGTGGGGTATTTGGTTATATCGACGAATTTGAGCATTTAATTCCAAAGCTTGCAAAAAAATACCGGGTAATCTGTTTGGCAACACGCGGCCATGTAAAGTCTAACGTTGGTAAACTACCTTACACTTACGAGCAGTATGCGATGGATGCATACAAACTCATTACTTATTTGAAGCTTGAGCGGGTAACGGTCGTGGGGTTCAGCGATGGCGGTTACACGGCTTACAAATTGGCAGCTATATACCCTGAAAAGATCACGAAAATTGTTGCCATGGGTGCGGGGGATTTGCCGGTAAAGCAAACGCCGGGTAACAGCAACCTTTCTGTTGAAGGGTTGTTGGCTGAATATGAAGAGTTTTTTAAAAAGCGCCTAGCCAGCATGCCTCAACCGAAGCGCTGGAGCGAAAGCCTTGCGATGATGAACACGATGTACAACACCAGTTTTTTGAGTAATGAAACCTTTCACAAAATTGCTCAACCCGTTCTGGTGATCAGTGGCGACAGGGATGAGTATTTTAGCTTGGAATCTATGTTGAGCGTACACAAAAATCTGGTAGATTCCCGCCTTGCTGTTATTCCTGAGTGTGGCCATGTTATTTTGTATTGCAATTTTCCCGCGGTATGGGCATCACTAGGGCCATTTTTAGGGTTCACCACCGAAAGTTAACGGTTGCAAAGTGCTTTTGAGCCGATGCCTGTGGGTGCTGTGTTAATGGGTTTTAAAGCGCTGGGCGTAGTTGCGGCTGACAGCCAGTACCTGCTCGTAGCTGTTGAGGTGTAAGCTGAATTTCCCGTTAAAATCTTTGCTGGCGTGAGCTACAGCGGCGGCACGCACAATAGTGGAGCGGTGAATACGCCAAAAAAGCTGCGGATCCAATTGAGCTTCGAGTTCTGCCAGCGAGCTGCGCAAAATATATTCCCGGCCGTGGTGGAAGGCCGACACATATTTTTGATCAGCGTGAAAATAATCAATTTCCGCCACAGGTAACAGCAACACCTGATCACCTTTATTAACTTTCAACCATGTTAAGTAAGGTGTGCTGGGGGCGCTTTGGTCGGTGAGTTTGGCCAGCGCCGCTTCTATTGCAATGGCGCTTGCGCTGTCGCCGCTTGCAGGTGTCTGACTCAGGCGCGCTTGCAGACGAGTGATGGTTTCTTGTAGTCGCGGTCTTTCGATGGGCTTCAATAGGTAGTCGATGGCGGCGGAGTTAAAGGCGTCAATGGCGTATTCATCGTAGGCGGTTACAAATACCAGTGCGCTGCGATGTTTAAGTTGTTGCGCAACTTCTATACCGCTGGCGCCGGGCATACGAATGTCTAAAAAGGCAATATCTGCACGTGCTTGAGTGGCTAGGGACAGGGCGTCTATGCCGTTGTCGGCTTCACCCACTATGTGAAGTTGTGGCCACAGTTCGGCGAGCATTTCACGCAGGTGCAGGCGCAGGTGGGGCTCGTCGTCGGCGATTATTGCAGTGGGGCTTTGGCTCATAGGGCGGGCTCGGGTTGTGGTTGTAGGGGAAGTAGCACGCGGGCGCAAATACCGCCTGTGGCGATACTCTGCAGTTCTAGGCTGGCGTTATTTTGGTAGCGGGTTGCTAAGCGGTCGCGAATATTGGCCAAGCCCACGCCGCCGTCGGAACTGTGGCTGCCAATACCGAGGCCATTGTCGCTCACTTCAATACACAGCTGCCGGTGTTTTTCGCTCACGTTTATGGTCACGGTGCCGCCGGCGGGTTTCATTTCTAAGCCGTGCTTAATGGCGTTTTCGACCAGCGGTTGAATCAACAAGGGCGGCAGTTCTACCTGGGAAAATTGCGCAGGGCATTGAATGCTATAGCGCAGACGCTGCTGCATGCGAATAGCCTGTATGCCTAAATAGTGTTCTATAAGGGCAAGCTCTTCACTGAGGCTGCAGCGCTCGGCACGCATTTGTTTGAGACCGGCGCGCAAGTAGCGAGTGAAGGTGTCAAGCAGGTTGCGTGCAGTGGCGCTGTCACGCTCCAGCAGGCTTGAGATAGTGGCTAGGGTGTTGAAGAGGAAGTGCGGTTCAATTTGCGCTTGGAGAAATCGCAGCTGTAGTTCGGTGCTGGCCTTTTCTTGCTGTTGCTGGGTTATTTTTTGTCGCTGCAAGGCCTGCTGAGATTCGGCCAAGCGGTAATAAGCGTAGAAAAAATACGAGACCAAGCCGCCAAAAATAGAGCCACCCACCGCAACGTTAATGAGAATTTGGCGGTTTTCGTACAGCAGGCTGCTGACTTCAATGCCTAGCGCTGCGCTGCTGATGGCCATGCCTGCCAAGGTGCCTAGGGGGATGGCCGCCAGCAGACGCAGAGGCTTGAGGGGAGCGCGGCTGAATGTGTGGTTGAGCGCCAGCGAAATTAGGCAAATACTCAGGCCAATGCTGAGGGAATAGATCAGCGCATGGCTAAACGGCAGCGTGAGTAAATTGCCAATTAACACGGCGATCAGCGTGCTGATAACAAGAGTTATGGCGATGGAGTACAGGGCTGAACGGATGTATGTGTGCATGGTTTTCCACATTAAAAATAGACTTTCCACTGCAGTGAAGCTGAGGCTGTGAGCGGCAGACGACGGCTCAGTGACTGGGGCTTGCCGGAAAAATGACGCAGCGCCAAGGTGAGTGTTTGCCTCGGGCTATGGTAGCGGCTGGTGAGACTGATAATCTGGCCTCCATCGGCAGGCATAATACTATTTTCTAGGGCCGTTTCTACGGGGCCTCTGCGGTAGGCCAGTCGCAACAGTATATTGCGCCGATGTAGATTTTGGCCGCTAAACAAGGCCGCCGGTGGGCCACCACTGAGTTCAGCGTGTTCGGCCCAAGCGTGCTGCCACTGAGTGTGACTGGCGCTAGCGCCATCGTACCAGAATTCGGTCATCAGGCTTAGGCCATTCCCCCAACTGGCCGTGCCGCCAATTAGTGCTCGGTGTACCGGCTGTTGCGTTTGCCGTGGGTCGCGCTGCTGGTAGCGATAACTAGCCTGCCAACTGAAATGATCCCCGGTAACGCCCGACACACCAAGGCCTAGGCCCATGCCTTCGGCGACAGAATAGTGCAGCAGGTGATGCCAGTCGGTACTTCCGCGTAAACCATAGGTTTTAAGGGAGAGTGAGGGGCTGTTATTGTTGTCGGTATCTGCGGCGATCAGTGTCCAGGCGGTGGTGGCAGAGAAGGTTTCCAGCGACAGCTGTCCGCGGCCGCTTTGTTCGGTGGCGATTAGTTGATTGCGCCGCTGCTGTGCAATAACATCCAGTGGTCGAAAGCCAAAACCCACGCCCCAGTTAACGACTTTTTTGCCGATGCTGATATCCACAGCGCCGACGCTTCGCGTGGCATACAGCTCGTTTAGCTGCGCGTGTGTATTGGCGGCTCGCCCGTCGGTACTTTCAGTCCACAGTTCTGCAGCGCTGTGCCATGGGCCGTACTCAACGACCCCGTGCAGGTGCTGACTGACGGCTTGCTCAGCATGTTGTGCAGCGGGCTTGATGCGGTGCTGCTGAATACGTGTGCTGGTATCAACATCGAGATAACCGCTAAACGCCAACTCGCTGAATAGGACCGCGCAGGCTGAGGCTATCGCGGCATCTACCTCCAGTATTTTCACAGCGTTAAGGTGGCTTGTGCTAAGTAAGCCGGGTTAAAAAACTTCTCGGGTATGTCCTGTTGCTGGCGTTGTTCGTAGTGCAGCAAGGTGTGTTTACTGGGCGTAATGGCATCGCGCAATTCCATCGCGCTTAGGTGCGCGGGGCTGCTGCTGTTATCGATGCGAAACTGCGCGACTTTTGCCAGCTTGCCTGATTGCAGGTAGAGCTTGGCCGCAACTGGCCAATAGCCTTGGGCGTCTACGCTCAGTTCGATGCGGCTATAACTCAAGCCCGAGGCGGTGGCGACGAGTTCAAGTTCTATGCATTCGCGCTGGTTAATTATGCGCTTGCCGCTAATGGTGGCGCGGTAGTGTTCAGCCCAACTGAGGGTGGCAATATCACCAATGGCAGCTTCGCCCACAACACGTTGGAGTGGCGTAATGCGTATGGGCCGTTTGCTGTTGGGCATAAATATCCAATAGTCATTGCCGCGCATCAGCAGCTTTTGGCCGCGCTCGGAACCGTGCTGGAAGACTACTAGCGAGCGTGCTGGTGGCATCGAATAAACGTGATAGCGACGCTCTTTAATCTTGCGTTCGCCGTCAAATGCTTCGACCCGGGTGCTGCTGAGGGTGCCGCTTTGGCTGGCTCTGAAACTGTCGGCGTTGGCCAATATTTGTGCCGCCGAAAGTGTTGTTGATACTTGGGCGTGGCTGGATAGGGCGAGAAAACAGCCAATAATGGCCATAAATTTATACATGGGTCAGTGCCTCGGTGATGGTTTGGGATGTGGCCTTGCGAGCGCTAAGCCACGCGGCCAGCGAGCACAGGGTGGCGATGGCGGCCGCGCTGTAAAAAAATACCGGCGTCGATAGGGCTATATGCAGTGGGTAGCTACTGGAACGACCGGGTGGGGGTGGCATTTGCAGATCCATCACTTGCAGGGCGAAGGCCAGCAGCAGGGCTATCGCCATACCGGTGGCGATTCCGAGTAAGCCCATCATCAAGCCCTCGATCACAAAATTGATTTGAATGGCACGAGCGCTAGTGCCCAGCGCGCGCAGGGTACCAATTTCTCGGGTGCGCTCAATGACCGCCATGGAAACGGTGTTGACGATGGCGAAAAATACCAGCGCCAGTACAATGGCGCCGAACACTCCAAATAAACGCAGATAAAAACCGCGCACCGAACTGTAGTAGTGCGCTTGTTGTTGCCAGGTTTGTAGGGCCAGTGGCGCAAAGTACTGGCGTGATTGTGCCAGTGAGGCGGCGCTTTGCTCGTCCTCTAAATACACCGCAAGGCGGCTAATCTTTTTACTTACCAGCAATTGCTGGGCGGTGTTTATGGTAACCAGTAGCGAGCGCTTATCCAGCTCCGGCACGCCGAGGCTGTAAATGCCGTCAACCACCACATCTATCGCATTCAGGCTGCCGTCAACGGTTGCGCTTAGGAGCGTAAGCTCGCTTCCCACTTGGGCATTTAGGGCTTTGGCGAGGGATTTTCCAAGCATCACCCCCGGTGTTTGAGAGTCTTGCCGCGGCGAGAGTAGTTCGCCGGCAAGAAGTTCTAAAAAAGGTCCGCGCACGGGAAATTCCCGTGCGGAGTCAATACCGGTACCAATGAAAATTTGCGATTGTTCGCCGTTGGATAACAGGCCCGAAAATTCTACCCGTGGCAGGGTCGTGCGCACCTCGGGTTGTTGCTCAATTTCAGTGGCGAGGTGTTCATAGTCACTAAGCCCAAACTCCAGTGGCTGTGCTTCCACTGCATCGAAATAGTCGGCGTGAGCGAGCACAAAATGGCCGTGTTCGCGGGTTGCCATGCTCCGC
>Ga0065722_100419_pt1 | contig 11208 bp, 6 predicted proteins | sample BansetMetagenome_FD_59109 | JGI IMG/M metagenome (GOLD analysis project Ga0065722, IMG submission 59109) | Bankia setacea gill microbial communities from Puget Sound, Washington, USA - Caecum Enriched | ecosystem: Host-associated > Mollusca > Digestive system > Ceca | place: United States...
GACAAGAGCCAGGCCTGCGTCACCGCCAACAGGGTGCCGCCCACGCAATAGCCCGCCAGATTAATCTCGCTGTTACCGGTGACCGACTCGACAACGTTCAGCGCAGCCAATACCCCGTGACCGACATAATCGTCAAACTCTAAGCCCTTCAACGACTCATCGGGGTTCACCCACGACACCATAAATACGGTATACCCCTGTTCTACCAACCAACGAACGAGGGATTTTTTTTCATCCAAATCCAGTATGTAATATTTATTGATGAAAGGTGGGATAATCAGCAGCGGAGTTTCGTAAACGTGTTCTGTAGAGGGAGAGTACTGAATTAACTGTATTAACTTATTTTGATAAATAACTTTTCCCGGCGTATAAGCCAAGTCTTCTCCAAGCGTGAAGGCATCCAGATTAACTTGATTGATTTTAAATGCCTCGGTAGGACTATTGTCCAAATCCCGCATAAAATTATCGATGCCCTTAGCGAGGTTTTCTCCCTCGGTGGCCAATATCTCACGGCAGACTTCGGGGTTTGTTAATACATAGTTACTCGGCGCCATGGAGTTTATAAACTGACGGGTATAAAACCTCACCTGCTCTTCCAGCTTTTTATCGTCGAATTCGAGCGTGTCCACCATTTGATGCATGTATTCAGCATTTAACAGGTAGGCTTGCTTTATGTAGCTAAACATTGGGTTGCCGCTCCAATCACCATCGACAAAGCGTTTATCATCCTTTTCTTCAACTACAACCGGTTCAACCGCCTGCCCCATCATAGCCCGCGCCGCGTTTTGTAAAAGCTCCTGCTGTTTTTCCATAAAATGCAGCTGCTGTTTAACAAATTGCTCGGTATTAACTTTAACGTTGGGTAGCTTGGCGCTTACGCTGTCCAGTTTGGGCGAAGAGTTCTGCGCCAACACGTCGGCACTGAATTGGCTGCGCACAATGCGTTGCACAACCTCTTTCATCATGTCGTTAAACACGCCACCAAATTTATCTAAGTATTGCAATACNTCGGTACGCTCCTGGTCGAGCATAGCGTATAACTCCTTTTTAAAGACCTCGCACTATTTAATGGTCCAGCCGCCATCCAGCACTATTGATTGCCCTGTTAAATTTTTCGCTGCCGCAGAAAGACAATATTTAACCGTTTCAGCAAGCTCATCCATTTCGATAAACGCTTTTTTTGGCATGGGTTCAAGCATGATTTTATTGATGACNTCAGCTTCCGACATGCCGTGCTCCTTCGCTTGCTGCGCTATCTGTTTTTCTACAAGTGGGGTTTTTACATAGGAAGGGCAAATAGTATTAATGGTGATATCAAACTCGGCCGTCTCTAAAGCCACCACCTTGGAAAAGCCCAAAATACCGTGCTTTGCTGCCACATACGCGCTCTTATAGGGTGAAGCAACAAGCGCGTGAATGGAACCTATGTTAACAATTCGACCAAAGTTGCGCGCTTTCATGCTAGGCAACAGCGCCCGGGTTAACATTGCTGGCCCAACCANCAGCACCTCGGTAAGCAAGCGCCAACGGTCTGCTGGAAAAGCCTCCAATTTCGCCACATATTGAAGGCCCGCATTATTAATTAATACGTCTATATCACCAACAGCCTCAACGACTGAATCGATCGCCGTTTGAGAGGATACATCTAACGCCAGCGACCGAGATTTGTGGCCCTGCGCGCAAATCTCGCTGCTTACGGCTTTTGCCGCATCCAAATTTAAGTCGGACACAACAACCTCAACCCCGGTAGCCGCTAGTGCCATCGCGAGAGCCCTGCCGATACCGCTGCCGCCCCCAGTAATTAAAGCTTTCTTTACAGCAGTAACACTTTCTTCGACCATCGCTGAACCCTCCTCCACACACGAATAAAGCATTGTACTCCTGGCGAGGGTTACACCGTTATGTCTAAGCGGCTATTAATTGATCCATCTAAGGGGGCACCCCATTAATTGCTTACGGCCTCTGGCTTTGCCTGCGGTTCATGCGCAAAACAAAATTTACAGACACGCTGATAGCCTGTCGAAAATTTTAACGTCATACATGAATCGCACGCAAAGCCCCCGAAGGGCGCGCAGAGGGTAAAACCAATGAATAGAGGTGCCCTAAGGAAGTACAGCTTCCTGGCTAGTCAACACTTCCTTGGTGAATGCCAATAGGCTAGAGCTACCCACTGCCACCTGCACATCGACAGGAATTTCATAGAGCAACCAGTCGACCGACCAACGGGACGTCATACCTGGCAAAATAGCCCGAAACGCGCCCTGCTGCTCTATTTCTATGTATGGGTTCTGGTTGTCTGCATGGGCGTAAATTTCCACCTCGGCTTCGCCGGGAGCAATTTCGCTTATTTCAATTTGAGGGAATTTTTTCAAAAACAGTAGGCCCTTATTCACATTCGCCAACCAACCCTCGGTGTGATTGGCAAATATTTTGGGAATACCGGTTAATTTCTTGGGATTATACTCGTACCAATAGTGCCCATGAGCAAACACCGCATTACAGGTTGAGTGGATCTCTGGCGCGCCCAGTGAAGAATAAAAAGTAACGCCACCTGCTGTTCGGCTAATTTCCCAAGGGGCCATGGTGATAATACTATCGGTCTCGTTAACGATGGCATATTCAACCCGTATACCCTCATTTATCGGGCGAATGGTTTTTGTCAGGCGTATGCCCAAACTTTCATCCAGCTCACTTCTTACCGCTAAACATTGAGCAGAGTGCTTAAGCAAGTCATAGCGAGATTCATCCAAGACTTTCGGTGGGGGCCAACCCCACAGAGATTGGGGCGATGGCCAAAAGGTTGATCCGGTTTGAATGCCTTCCGCTAGGAGCGCATTTTGAGAATTGTATTCGAATGATGTAATTCGACCACCGTTTAGGCTTAATGAAATTTGTCGGCCACAGGAAATCAGTTTTAACGCGTTCTGCTTAATATCCACGCAAACTCCTAACGCACAGATTCCTTCCCTGAAGATAACTGCTCAACCTCAACAATCAACAAAAGTCAGCCACCGCACATTGGCCACTTTTTGTCAGAGAATAGAATTTTTTATTGTTATCATTTTCGTCGCCCCGCTTTTCAACACGGAGAAACGGTCTCGGCAAGTCTTGTTGCTCCCGGCTGTTTATAACAGCCAATCGAACAGAAAACAAATCCGACTGAAAACATTAAATAACACGCCACCATTCCCCTGTATTTGCTCAATAAAGGGGCAGAATTAAGGGCAACCGCTCACCCAATCCAGCTGTCGGATAGGTGGCAACCATTAGGGGTAGGTAAGTTGATCAACATCAGTGCAACCAGTTTTTTTATTCAAAATGCTGCTAATTATTTCAATATCTCCTAAAATGGCCGCCGCTCGTGACGATTGGTATCCGCTTCGTTTACCGGAAGAATCTTTTCTGGGGGTGACTGACCATGCACATAGCACATCTGCATGGTCAGCGCATAACAAAAGATTTTTTTCTAGTAACCAATGCTGGAATGACGAGAGCTAAAAGGTCAAACATAAGGCCTAACAAGCGCCACAGAGTTAACAGTTACTAACCAAAGGAGTGTCTGTACGAGCCTATGGCTCTGGAATGCCATTCAAAAGCATATAGGGAGTGCACTGCAATCCACATCTGTAGCGCCAAGAACACCTCCACATATAATGCTCCTCCCAAAGCGGCTTCCACCAGACCTTATATAACTACAAAAATTAAGTAAGCATTAAGGCGGCAGTTTCATGCAATTATCGACTCTGGATATCTCCATTATCTGCTTCTATCTCGCCTCTACAATTGTTATTGGCTTGATATTGAAGAGAAAAGCATCAAAAAATCTCGACTCCTATTTCCTAGGCGGCAAGACTTTACCCTGGTACATGCTGAGCCTTTCCAACGCTTCAGGCATGTTCGACATTTCCGGTACCATGTGGCTCGTTACCCTACTATTCGTATACGGCCTGAAAAGTATGTGGATTCCGTGGTTGTGGCCAGTCTTCAACCAAGTGTTTCTCATGGTATTCCTCTCGCTCTGGCTGCGACGCTCAAACGTACTAACAGGTGCCGAGTGGATTCGCACCCGCTTCGGTGATGATCTAGGGGGCAAGCTTTCCCACGGTATCATTGTTGCCTTTGCGCTTATCAGTGTACTGGGCTTCCTCGCCTACGGGTTTGTGGGTATCGGTAAATTCATGGAAATTTTCATTCCATGGGAAAACGTATCGCCGTATGTACCCTTCGAAGTATCCGCACAATATGTACCGCACCTCTACGGCATTGTATTTACGTCAATCGCAACGTTTTACGTAATGCTCGGCGGTATGCTGAGTATTGTTTGGGCTGACCTGCTGCAGTTCACCATCATGACGGTTTCAGCGGTAATCATTGCCGTGATCGCGATGAATAATGTGTCGCCGGAAGCCTTCAACGCCGCCGTACCGGATGGCTGGACCAACCCNTTCTTTGGCTGGGAGTTAGGCTTAGATTGGACAAAAACCATTCCTGAAGTGATGAATAAAATTAACTCTGATGGCTACGAGCTGTTCAGCATTTTTGTCATGATGCTGCTGTTCAAAGGGGTGCTTATCAGCGCCGCTGGCCCAGCCCCCAACTACGATATGCAAAAAATTCTCGCCACCAAATCTCCGCGAGAAGCGGCGAAGATGAGCGGGTTTGTGTCCGTAGTACTTATGCCTATTCGTTACTTAATGATCGCCGGCTTTACCGTTCTTGCCCTGGTGTTCTACTCCGAGCTCGATTTGCAATCCGGCGCCGATGTGGACTTCGAAAACATTTTGCCCGCCGCAATCAAGCAGTTCGCACCGGCTGGGGTAATGGGTTTACTTCTCGCGGGGCTACTAGCGGCCTTTATGTCCACCTTTGCCTCAACCGTTAACGCGGCACCGGCTTACCTTGTTAACGATATATACAAGCGTTACATAAACCCTGAAGCCTCAGCGAAAAAACTGATACACATGAGTTATGCCGTGTCAGTTGGCGTTGTNTTAATCAGTACGTGCATTGGCCTTTTCGTATCTAGCATTAATTCGGTATTACAGTGGATCGTATCCGGTTTATGGGGCGGCTACACCGTGTCTAACGTGCTTAAGTGGTATTGGTGGCGATTCAATGGCATGGGCTACTTCTGGGGCATGCTCGTGGGTATTCTCTGCGCATTGATCGTACCGCCTATCCTCTCGGCTATTTTCCCCGGCACGCCTGGCGACATACTGCCGCTTTACAGCTTCCCGGTTATTTTAGTTGCCTCTTCTCTGGCCGCGGTATTCGGCAGCATCTATACCGAACCAGAAAATGAAGAACGACTGAAAGAGTTCTATAAGAAGGTTCGCCCCTGGGGCTTCTGGAAACCAGTACACGACANGGTTGCCGCCGAAAACCCTGGGTTNACCCGAAACCCCAATTTCGGTCGNGACATGCTCAATATCACCATTGGTATTGTGTTACAAACCTCGCTAGTAGCCTTGCCAGTATTCTTTGTTATTAGGGAATTTTACTCCGCCGCCATTACTGCTGCCCTCGCCGCTGGCGCTGGNTTGATTCTATGGCAAACCTGGTACAAAAAATTATGCGACTGGCCAGAAGAAGAAATGGCTCGCGAGCAGTCTGCGAAAGCAAGGGCCGCTGAATAATACGGTGCAAAATCGGCTTTCAGGTTTTTCCTTCAGCATAACAAATGCTGCAATGGGAAAAACCTGGGGGCCGCTGCTACCTGCGCAGTGCAGTGCAGTCACCAACGTATTCACAAAACCAACATTATAATAAGAAAAAATGGAGCGTTGCGAGCAAGCGATTTTAACCTCTTGCTCAAACCGCTCTCATTATTTTAATTACCAAAATCACTAGCTAAGGTACTAACTGAGATGAAATTTGGCCATTTTGACGACGTCGCGAAAGAATACGTCATCACCAACCCCCAAACTCCTTACCCATGGATAAACTATCTGGGCAACGAAGACTTCTTCAGCCTTATGTCCAACACAGCAGGCGGCTACACTTTTTATAAAGATGCCAAGTTCCGCCGACTCACCCGCTACCGCTACAACAACATCCCCGTCGATAACGGCGGAAAATATTTTTATATTAACGACGGTGGCGACGTTTGGTCTCCAGGCTGGAAACCCGTAAAAGCTGAGCTCGACAAATACTCCTGCGCACACGGCATGAGCTATACCCGTATTACCGGAGAACGCAATGGCGTTGAAGCTGAGGTCACTTACTTTATTCCGCTAAAAACCTGGGCGGAAGTTCAAAAAGTAAAATTGACCAACAAGTCGAGCGAAACCAAAAAACTGAAGTTTTTCTCNTGGGCCGAATGGTGCCTGTGGAATGCNGAAGACGATATGCAAAACCTTCAGCGCAACCTATCCACCGGTGAAGTAGAAGTGGAAGATTCNGTTATCTACCACAAAACAGAATTTAAAGAGCGTCGCAATCACTATGCGTTCTACTCGGCAAACACGGCTATTCAAGGCTTCGATACCGATCGCGATATATGGAAAGGTCTGTACAACGACTATGACCGCCCCGACGCTGTATTTGAGGGTAAGCCTCGCAACTCCGAAGCCCACGGTTGGTCTCCCTGTGCGTCGCACTACATTGAGGTTGAATTAGCGCCGGGCGAAGAAAAAGACCTGATCTTTGTACTCGGCTACATCGAAGTAGAGCCAGAGAACAAGTGGGAAAGCAAAGGTGTTATCAATAAAGAGCCAGCNAAAGAACTGATTGCCCGCTTCGACACCGTCGAAAAAGTGAATGCCGAACTGACCAAACTCAGTGATTACTGGACGGACCTACTGTCAACGTATTCGGTTGATTCTGGTGATGACCGACTCGACCGCATGGTGAATATCTGGAATCAATACCAGTGCATGGTGACATTCAACATGAGCCGCTCGGCCTCGTTTTTTGAAACCGGTATTGGCCGCGGCATGGGTTTTCGAGATTCCAGCCAAGATTTAATCGGCTTCGTGCATCAGGTACCGGAACGTGCCAGAGAGCGTATTATCGATATTGCCTCAACACAGTTTGAGGACGGCTCTGCCTACCACCAATACCAGCCCCTAACAAAGCGCGGCAACGACACTTTAGGTGGCGGCTTTAACGACGACCCCCTATGGCTAATTCTGTCGACAACAGACTACATCAAAGAAACCGGAGACTTCGGCATTCTTGACGAGCAAGTGCCGTACGACAACGACGAAAGTAAAGCCACCAGCCATTACGAACACCTGAAGCGCTCGTTCTACTTCACGGTTAATAATTTGGGCCCCCATGGTCTTCCACTTATCGGGCGCGCCGATTGGAACGACTGCCTGAACCTCAACTGCTTCTCGGAAGACCCTAACGAATCCTTCCAAACCACCGGCAATAAAAAAGGTTTCACGGCTGAATCCTTAATGATTGCAGGTTCCTTTGTTCTGTACGGAAATGAATTTATCAAACTGTGCAAAACCATCGGCAAGGAAGACGATGCAGCTGAAGCCCAGAAACATGTTGACGCGATGATAGCCGCCGTTAAAAAAGACGGCTGGGACGGAGACTGGTACCTGCGCGCCTACGACTATTACGGCAAGAAAATCGGCTCTAACGAAAACGAAGAAGGTAAAATCTTTATTGAATCACAGGGTTTCTGTGGCATGGCCGGTATCGGTCAGGAAGACGGCTTAGTGCAAAAAGCCATGGATTCAGTAAAAGAGCACCTCGACAGCGATTACGGCATTGTGTTGCAGCAACCCGCGTTTACCAAGTACTACATCGAGTACGGGGAGATATCCACCTACCCAGCAGGGTACAAAGAAAACGCAGGTATATTCTGTCATAACAACCCTTGGGTCATTATTACGGAAGCACAGCTGGGGAACGGCGATCGGGCTTTTGAGTACTACAGCAAAATCGCCCCCTCCTATTTAGAGGATATTAGCGATCTACATAAAGTTGAGCCCTATGTTTACTGCCAAATGATTGCCGGTAAAGATGCCTTTAAGCCCGGACGAAGGTAAAAACTCCTGGCTGACCGGTACCGCTTCGTGGAACTTCGTTGCCATTACCCAGTACATACTCGGCGTTAAACCGGAGTACAACGGGCTAGCCGTTAATCCAAGTATCCCTAGCGCATGGAGTGGCTTCAAAGTGAACCGTAAATTCCGTGGCACTCACTACAATATCGAAGTGAAAAACCCGAATAACGTTAGTTGCGGGGTTACCTCCTTAACGGTAAACGGAGAGCCTGTAGACGGTACTTTAATTCCCCTGCAAGCAGAGGGAAGCACCGTGGACGTAGTCGTTACTATGGGTTAAGCATCCCAATCAATTCAACACATGAGCCCTGGCAATTGCCAGGGCTTTTTTTTGCATGGTGCAACACCACCCCGGTGCGTGCAAATAAGTAACATCCCTCACCATACCTCAGCCCCTTATTCTCTANCGATATATAAATCACTTAATATCGGCATTAATATAACCCTTTAAAAGGTTATTGATTAAAAATTCTTCGTCCGATAACAAAACAATCTAGTCGGCATGTAACTTTGGGTAACACNAATCGAGATGAATGTGTAACATACTCACATCTTATCTACAGCCACCCAACAAGAGTCTTACCCATGAAAGCAACTGTACTTATTTCAGCCCTGATAGTAACCCTGGCCGCACCTTTCGCCTCAGCCTACTCCATTGTCGACACCCAGCTTATTACAGGTACTGTTGAGAAAGTAGACGTACAAAACAACCTTTTAGTGATTAACAAAAACTTTGGCAAGCCTGAAGCCGTTCAGCTTCCAGCCAATGCTAACATTGAGCTTCAAGGTAAAACCNCCAGCCTATCGGCTTTAGAAGCGGGCGATAAAGTGCGAGTTGCACGTACAACACTTACGCCTACCACCAAAGAAATTAGCGGTGAAATTGTTCGCTTAAATCGATCCGATAACAGCGCATCTATTCGTACAGATGCTGGCAAATTAGTCAAAGTAAAATTTGGTAACAAGCTGCGCGTCCACGGTATCGTTGAATCAAACTCAATCGATAGCCTACGCAAAGGCCACTTGGTGTCATTTGGTAGCACCAAGTAAAACGCACCACTACCCCATACGCCCAAAAAGCCCGCATTTGCGGGCTTTTTCGTTTCTTCGCGCCTACCATTTGTGACACATCATTTAACCAAACATGAATGGTGCCGCCTCCCTAAAAAGCCGGTTATACTGCCTACGGCCTTTGTAACCGATTACCAAAATCGGACGCCACTTACTCTAGAATGTTCCAATAACAATAATATTAGTAAGAGACACCATGCCTAACACACGTAAAATTGACCCCACACAAGTGATTCCATTACAGGAAAAATTCGGCTACGCCCTCGGCGATTTCGCCTCGAACCTATTCTGGATGCCCTTCATTCTATACGGCACTTATTTTTATACCGATGTATTTGGCATATCCGCCTTATCCGTTGGCACAATGTTATTCGTTACACGTATTTGGGATGTGATCAATGACCCACTCATGGGCATCATCGCCGACCGAAACAAACCAAAAGAAGGTGTTGGAAAGTATCGTCCGTTTTTATATTGGTTCGCCGTACCCTTTGGCTTAGTGGGCGCAATAGCCTTTTTTACGCCCGACCTTAGCCCCCAGGGTAAGCTCATCTATGCCTGGGTTACCTACGTTGCCTTTGGCATGATTTACACGATTATTAATATCCCTTATTCGGCGCTTATGAGCGTCATGTCCAAAGAGCCGTCTGAACGAAACAGCACAAGTTTTTTCCGCATGATTGGNGCGCAAAGCGCCGGACTTCTTGTGGCCAGCAGCCTGATGACTTTCGTCGCGATACTCGGAGGCGAAAATGTACAACGAGGCTTCTTCTTGACCATGGCAATCTTTGCCGCTATCTCCGTGATCAGTTTTTTCCTCACCGGTAAACTGACCCGAGAACGAGTCAAGCCCGAACCCAAAAAAGATGGCGAACTCAGTAAAGACATGTCCGCTATTTTCACCTGTATCCCCTGGTGGATTCTNTTTTTCGTTGCTTTTTTTACCATTGCCGCTTTTACCATTCGCTTTGGTGTAGCAGCCTATTATTTTAAATACTATGCAGACCCAATTGCCGTGGAAGCATGGAANATCGGCTTTATTAAAGGTGGTGCCGTTAGCGCATTCTTCTTTTTTGGCACCATTTCCTCTCTGCTTGGAGTTTTAACATTTAGCTTTATAACCAAGGTCGTCGACAAGAAATCAATGTACTTTGTACTAATTCTTGTTTCTGGTTTGATCTCAACCTATTTTTACTACATCCCCAATACAGACATCACCACCATCATCATTACCCAAGCTGTATTTTCATTTTTAACAGGGCCAACGGCCGCCATTATGTTCGCTATGTATACCGACATTGCCGCTTATATAAAACACCAAACCGGCAGTGACTCGGCAGGCTTAGTGATGTCTGCCGGTTCCCTTTCACAAAAGTTTGGCTGGGCCGTTGGCGGTTCGGTTACCGGGATTCTCCTAGGGCTTGCTGGCTATGAAGCGGATCAGATTCAGCCCGAAAATGTGAAGGCGATTATGAGTATTATGATGAGCTGGGCCCCGATGGGCGCCTGTGTTCTCGGCGCGCTAGCTATGCTTGCCTACCCCTTGAATGACAAGAAAATGCGTGTCATTACGGATGAACTCGCCGCTCGAGAAAACCCGGAATGAAACACCTTCTCCCCGGCTGATAACCGCCCGACCGGGATTAGATGAATAATGGATACAGTGTTAAATTCCGCTAAACCCAACCAATGCTCACCACACACATTGCAGATTTCGAGCAATGCGTGTGGTGAGTAAACTCGATTATTGCTTAATCTTGCTCTATTGTTGCCTGCCGATAAACCTTGTCTGCCAGCGTAATAAACTGTTCTTCAGTCACCCCAGCCCTCAATTGAAAACGTTCATCAACTAACGTCATGTTGTAGGCTGGCGCGCTGCGAAAATCGGGAGGAAACAATACCCCAAGCGACTCCGACATAACGGGAAGAAATGCGATTGTAGCGGCTACCCCCACAGATACACCCTTGCCCAAGTGCATGGTTTGCGTGCAAGATACAAAGATAACGCCCGCGACCAACAAGAAAGTAACCAACATTGAAAAATATTGGACCGACAACAACCAACCAAGGTTAAAATTATAAGCCCCCATACACATTTGAAAGAAGCCGTCGA
>Ga0065722_100361_pt1 | contig 11184 bp, 5 predicted proteins | sample BansetMetagenome_FD_59109 | JGI IMG/M metagenome (GOLD analysis project Ga0065722, IMG submission 59109) | Bankia setacea gill microbial communities from Puget Sound, Washington, USA - Caecum Enriched | ecosystem: Host-associated > Mollusca > Digestive system > Ceca | place: United States...
TATCTAGGTAACGAACTTTACATGCTTATCATGCAGGAGTTTGCTAACCGTCTAGAGTTGCGTGGCCGCCACTAATTATTCTCCGAAACAGCGCTGGCCCAAGCCGGCGCCAAGTCAATAATCCGGCTATTCGCCGCTAATATCCATTGGCGTTCTCCGATAAACTGAGCCACACTTTAGTGGTTCAGTTTATNCATTTATTAAGTAATACACTGACAGCGTAAACGATAAGACACANAAAAGGGAAATGTGCGCCATGTCGGACTCACTATTTACGGGTGATTTTATGCCTCACGGGCATTGCTATTACTGGCGCCCCGACATCCTCTGGTCAAACGTAATCTCCGACCTATTAATAGGCATCGCCTACTTTGTTATTTCCGCACTTTTATTATGGCTTTTATTTAAACGTAAAAATATCCGTTTTCGTAGCGTGTTTTTGCTGTTTGCCGCATTTATTCTATTGTGCGGTTTAACCCATCTATTCAATATCTACACCGTTTGGCACGGCGCCTACGGCATCCAGGGCNTACTCAAAATATTTACCGCCATCGCCAGCGTATTAACGGCCGTCGTGCTTTTCAGAGCAATCCCGCTTATTTTAAGTATCCCTACACCTGCAGAATTGGAGTCGGCATTGAAGGTTGCCGCCGATGAACGTCACAAACGCCTTACCAGTGAACTGGAGCGTCGCGCCGAATCGATATTTAAATTCGCGACCGAACTTATCCCAACAGGCCTTCTGGTTATCAATCAGCAGCAAAAGGTTCACATTGCAAACCGTGCATTAGAAAAAATGTTTGGTTACGACCAAGATGAATTGGTTGGCGCGCCGTTGGAACAATTGATTAAAACCAGTGAAACACCGCACCACAATTTTTTGGTAGAGCAATATTTTAAAAATCCATCCCAAAATCATGCCATGGCAGAGGGCCGGATTGTACTGGGCGTGAAGAAAACTGGGGCCGATGTCGCCATTGAAATCAGCTTGTCAGTACACGAATTTAACGGCGACAAATTTGCATTTGCGTCTATTGTCGACTTTAACGGCCTAGCCGCAGAGAAACACCAAGTACTAGAAAGGTCTAACCGCATCGGGCGCGCAATTAACGCCATCGACGACGGCATCTGGGAATGGAATCTAAAAACGGATGATGTTTGGTACAGCCCGTCACTAATGCGTTTAATTGGTCTAGCCGAATGCGATCAACAACCACAGATCAGCCACTGGCGAAACCACATACATCCGGATCACCGAGAGCGGGTGAACAACGCGTTAGAAGCCCATTTTAACGGCGAGAAATACGACGTAATCTATCGGGGTATTGCTGAATCTGGCAATTATGAGTGGATGCACGCGCGCGGCAACACTCAGTTTGATGCGCACAATCAGCCGCTACTCATGTCTGGAACACTCGCCAACATTAACGAGAAGACCGAGCTTGAGCACAAGCTGGCCGACAAATCACATTTCTTAAATGCCGTGCTGAATAAATCCCTTTGCGGCACTTACATTTTAAATGTGCGCTCCAGTAAAAGTACTTTTATCAACGAGCAGTTTTCAACCATCACCGGTTACAGTCTTGACGACCTGAAAACTATCGAGCACGAAATTGAGCTTATTGACTTGGTTCACCCGGATGACCAAGCCCAGCTCAACAGCCATGTTGCCAAGATCTTTCACAACTGTGATACCGAAGGAGAGATCGTTCAGTTTCGCTTACGCCATAAACATGGTCACTGGATTTGGTGCTATAGCCGCGATTCCGTTTATTCCTTTGACGAGGACAATAAGCCTCTAGAACTCCTTAGCGCCTTTGTCGATATAACCTCATTAAAAGAACGCGAAGAAAGCATTAAAAAGTTGGCGCTAGATTTCTACACAACCTTCGAGCAAGCCGCCGTAGGTATTGCCCACTTAGGGTTAGATGGCAATTGGTTGCGCATTAACAAACGCCTCTGCGATATACTCGGCTACCCCCACGCTCATTTAATGACACTTGAGCTAGCCGACATTGTTTACCCCGAAGACCTACACAAAGACGATGACCTAATCGCCTCCCTAATCAACGGCGATACCGATCAATACATGATGGAAAAACGCTATATAAAATACGATGGCGAATTGCTTTGGGTCTATATCACGGTTTCTATCGCGCGCAATGATGTCGGTAAAAACAGTCACTTTATAATCGTTTTTGAAGACATATCGGACCGCAAAGCCGTGGAGCAAGCACTTGCCGAATCGAACGCATCACTGGAGCGTTTTGCCTACTCAGCATCCCACGACCTACAGGAACCACTACGTAAGATCACCACCTTTTCAGAAAGTTTAGAGCAGCGCCTGAGCGGAAAAATTGATGACCCCGATGCTCGATATGAGCTGAATAGAATTAGTAATGCCGCTACTCGAATGCGCGAAATGATCGACAGCCTGTTACAGCTTTCCCGCTATTCACGCGAAAAAGTCGACAAAACTGACAACAACTTATCAGATTTAGTACAGCTCGCGCGCGATGATTTATCGGCACTTATCAGTGAATCCGGCGCAGAGATTGAGCTAACTCAAGACACCATTCTATATGTCGACAAGAGCGGCTTCCTGCAAGTGCTACATAATTTAATTACCAACAGTATTCGCTATGCAGATCTTTCCAAAAAAAATACGATCATCAAGATTAGCGGTCGAAGTCATGGTGGAAATAGTATTGTCGAAATATCCGATAACGGTGTGGGATTTAGTCAAGACTTAAGCGAGGCNATTTTTGAACCCTTCAAACGACTGGTAGGTAGAAATATCAAAGGCCACGGTATGGGGTTAGCATTATGCAGACAAATTGTTGCCGCACATGGCGGCACAATTTTCGCAAAATCTTCACCCAACGAAGGGGCGACTTTTATTATCGAGCTCGCCGATGGAGACTAACGTGTGTCCAAACTAACGAAAAAGCCTCTATTGATGCTATGTGACGACGACTACGATGATCAATATTTAGTTCGCTGCGCGCTCGCAAAAGTACGAGGNGCCCCCGAACTTATTTGACGCCGAACACGGAGCCGACCTAATCGCAATTTTGGAACAACGCAAAGAAGACGGCGACAATATGCCTGATGTTGTATTGCTCGATTTGAACATGCCCGTACTAGACGGCAAACAAACATTAAAGCTGCTGAAAAGCTCGACTCACTTTTCAATGATTCCGGTTGTTATCTACACCACATCCAATGCCAACCAAGAACTACAAGAATGCTATAAGATTGGCGCGAACGCTTACTGCATTAAACCCGGTTCATACCAAGAGATGATATCCATGCTGCAACATTTCTGTGATTTTTGGTTTCAGACATCCCTATTAACGTCTATGAGAAAGCGCTAAGGTCGAAATTAATGGACTCCATAAAACAATATTCAGGTAGTGCCTACGACCGCATATCGATGCTCGTTATTGAAGACGATGAGGATGATTACTATCGTCTCAACATGCTCCTAAAGNAAGACACCCGTCGAGAATACTCCCTAACTCATTGTTTGGACCTGTCTTCNGCGTGCGAAGAATTAAACCGAAAAAATTTTGATGTCGTTCTACTCGATTTGGGCTTGGGCATAACCACAGGTATCGACACGCTGCTACAACTGAAGAAATTTAGCTTTGATGTGCCCGTTATTATTTTAACCGGCAGTAACGACGAGGCAATGGGCGAGCAGGCCGTTATTGAAGGTGCCGCAGACTATATCCCCAAAGGTGAAGCGAATACCTCGCTGTTGTCTCGAACCATTGTCTACACAATTGAACGTCACCATTTAATTCAAACCTTGCGCAATCAAGCTTTAACCGATTCACTTACCGAATTGCCAAACCGAGCGGCGCTCTTCCAACGCATGCAAGAGATTATCGATTCTTCCGAACGCAAGCACACAACCTTCGCTGCGGTAATGCTCGATCTCGATGATTTTAAAGCAGTGAATGATAATTTTGGCCATCAAGCCGGTGACGATCTACTTAAATGCGTCGCTAAACGGCTTTCCGCAGAACTGCGTAAAACTGATATTGCCGCACGACTTGCCGGCGACGAATTTGTTTTGATTTATACACACCTAAGAGATAAGCGTGAGATTGTCGACGTAGTACAGGCCAAAATAGATAAAATATCGGTACCTGTTGAACTCACAGTTGACGGTACGCAGCAGCTACTGGATATCTGCATTAGTGCAGGTATCGCCATTTGGGAGGAAGGCTTAACCGCGAACAAGCTTTTATTTCGCGCCGACAATGCGATGTATGCCAGCAAGAAAGAAGGCAAACGGGACAATTGTTCAAGGGTAAAACTTTATCGCGAATAAAATTCGTAAAAAGCAACGGCCTTAGATTCCTTACTCGGCATCTAAATAGCGCGCTAAAAATTCACCTACAACTCGCATTTTTTCCGTCTCGTGCGCACTGTTATTACGCCAGTGGCCGCCGTCGCTTATTTCGAGGTAGTTGACCGGTTTTCGCTGCCCGAGCAAACGCCGGTACATTTTGCGCGAATGTTCAACCGGAACCACAGTATCTTTTTTCGACGCTATCAATAAAAGCGGTAAACGAACTTTGTTTACTTGATGGTAAGGTGAAAACGATATGATCGCGTTGCCATCATTGGCCATTTTTTTTCCTACCGTCGGAAAAAGTGAATGGCCAAGATCACGATTGTGCTGATCCAAATCCATAACACCATTAATGGAGACGGCGCATTGATACAGCTCTGGAGTTTTTATTAACCCCATGGCCGCCGCATAGCCACCAAAGCTCTCACCAACAATACACACTCTTTCTGAATCAACAATACCTTGCGCTGCGAGCCACTGAACGCCATCGCTGATATCGTCTTGAATCGCTTGCCCCCACTGCTGATACCCAGCCTCGAGATGCTCAGCCCCAAAGCCAGTCGAACCGCGATACTGCGGCTGTAAAACCGCGTAACCCGCACTCGCAAAAAACTGCACATAGGGATCAAACCCCCACTGATCTCGCGACCAAGGGCCTCCGTGCGGGTATACAACCAGCGGCAACAATGCAGACTTTTCTACGACCGTCATCTCTATCTAGCGCGGTTCGCTTTGGCACAGTAAGGTAAGCGGGGAGTACGACGCCCATCGCGTGCTTGGTATGCTACTGCTCGCATACTCGCTAAGTCATAGTTTTTTAAGGCCGGGTAGGCATAGGTTAATACGCGTAGCTTCTTGTCTTTTTTACTGCTGACGCTNCGCGTTTCAGATTGATCCAACAAATAAAATCGTGGCGGCATCTTGTCCGAAGCAACCTCTAATAACGTCCAGCGCTTGTCCGATGTTTGCGAGCTAACCTCAACTCGGGCGCCGGGAAAACGCCTCGACAAACGCTTTGCAAGATACTGCTGGGCGGAACGCGGCTGCGGGCCGATTATTGTGTTGTGCTCAAGATCATACACATAACGCCGACCGGTTTGATTTGGCGGAGCATTGCCTAGCTCTACAATTAAATAGGGTGGTGTGACCGGTGATTCAATTGCTAATCCCAGGGCGGTCAAATCCTCTGCTGAGGCTATAGCGACAGGATCTATGCGCTCCGCTTGTAGATAGGGTTGATCTAATACTTGCTGCCATCGGCCCGACAAAAAGGCGTAGGTGGTCTGGTGTGGCGCAGGGTCAGTACCGAGACGTACACCAATGCGCAGTTCGCCCGAGGTGTCCGCCAACCAGCGGTTAAAACCAAAAGGGTTGCGAGCGGCCAGTTCACGCTCACCGGTAACAATATTGACGCGGTGAATCATCGGCCTCGCCCACATACCGCGCTCATCGTCGAGCGCGGCTAAAATATGGTCTGGATCATTTGGCAGCCACGAGACCACCTGAGGGAACTGCAAAAAGTCACCTTGGTCATTGCGATCCATCGCAAACTCCACCAGTTCAGAGCCGGTTACACCTACGCTCGCAAGCTTCAGCACATCTACCCAGCCACGTGTCGCGCTGCGAATGGTCTTGCGNAGCTGCAACACCAAGCGCTCGTCGTTTGCCCAGGCATATGAGTGCAATTTCAGTCCATCTTCAAAACGCACACTATTACCGGCCTGCGTAAAAGTATCCCCGATGGTGTTTTGATCGCTGTCAGTGTCATCGCCAACCGGCTCAGAATTCAGCTCCGACAACAGTTGTGTCACATCTATACTTAGCGCAGCCGAATCCAAATCTAACCGAACCACACGCAAATCAAAGCCATCCGCGCCAGCAGACTTGTAAGCAATATAACGCCCACTTGGCGATAGTTTAGGGTCACTGATACGTGCCAAAGCCCCGAATAATACCGCGGCCGACTCGATGGAATGGGGGGGATCTAATTCTGCATAGGCGAGCGCGGCACAATCTAGCTGGATAAACACTACCACTAAATACACCCACAGCGGCATCGCAGCGCGGTAGCCTCCCCCAAACTTTCGCTCGGCCAATAACAACGGCTTATTTTTACGCCCAACTATGTGCATTTACACGACTCTTTTCCAAATATCCGTCTAGACTTTAAAACATAGCCGTTCAGTGGCAGCAAAATTCATCGACTTTTGTTGAATTGAATAAAGCAGATGGTTTAGACAAGGTAATCAAGTTAATTCAATGGCTATTAATCAGTCGACCAGTTCGACTCTATCTACAGTAACGTCTATCGCTCTGCACTCTGCAGCTTTATTAATTTGCAGCGGCTATACACTATATCAGCTGCTGTGCCAGCAGTGGTTGCTGGCATTTGCAACCGGCACGGCCAGTATTAGTCTGATTTGCATCCTAACAACTTTATGTAGACGCAAGCCTGTTATCGGCCTCTACTACATCCTTTTTAGCGCACTTTTTGCAGCGCTGACCCTTAGTAGTTATCGGTTTGGACTTGCAGGTTTGGCGCTGGTATATCCATTGTGCGCTGCGTTATTTTATATTTTAGATTATCGCCGCGCCTTTTACGCCTCGCTGGCGATTGTGGTTATCACTCTCGCCGCCGCACTCAACAGTGTTGCGCCGCATCTCCACCTACTCGTCTCCATTGCGTTAATCACCACGATTATTTTCTCCGCAGCGTTTTCCTATGTGGTCGATAAACAACAAAATGCCCTTCTGTTTGACGCCAATTACGACTACCTAACCGGAACCACTAACCGCAGAGGATTTTCAACCTGGCTTATTGCCACGCTCATCAAGCTACAGAAAAACAACCTTGATCTTGCGCTATTTTTTATCGACTTAGATGGCTTTAAAAATGTAAACGATAGCTTTGGCCACAACACCGGCGACAAACTGCTACAAGCTTTTGCCGCACGTATTTGCCAGTCTCTGCGAAGTCATGATTTAGTGCACGCAAGTGGGCAGGGCGCAAATAATCAGATTACCAATATTGCGCGCTTGTCGGGCGATGAGTTTGCACTGTCGATCCCCGATATCAGCTCAACTGATGTAGCGCAAACCATAGCAATGCGTCTTATCGATGTAGCCGCCGAGCCTTTTATGCTCGACGGTAACGAAACCCGCATCAGTATTAGTATAGGTATTGGTTTTGCCAGCCGCGCACACTTCGATTTTGAAGCATTGCTCGCCAATACCGATGCCGCNCTTAACGAAGCTAAACGCATGGGTAAAAGCGGCTTTCGCTTTTTTGACGATGCTCTCGCACAGCAACTGGAAGAGCAGCGCCAGATCGAGCACGGTCTTAGAAAAGCTATAGAAGAAGATTTGTTCCACTTGGTGTTCCAACCTATTTACCACTGCCACAGCCTTTCGGTTGCAGGGGTAGAGGTTTTGATTCGCTGCGATGCACCGGTGCTTAGCGGCATTTACCCAGACAAATTTATCCCCGCGGCAGAAGCGCTCGGCCTCATTCGCGATATAGACCTTTGGGTTATTCGCGATATTTTGCAGAAGATTCACAACCTTCCAGCATCTAGCCCGCTGCGAGATATCGTCTATTCGATTAATATTTCCGCACTCGAATTACACAATGTGCTGTTCCCTAAAAAGCTGGAAGAATTGCTCAAGCGCTACAACGTCGATGCCGCGAAAATTCAATTGGAAATCACTGAAACCAGCGTAATAGCGCACGACGAGCGCTGTATGGCGGTAATGGAGTCGTTAAATAAATTAGGCATAAAGCTGGCACTTGATGATTTTGGCATGGGCTACACCGCATTCAATCAGTTGCGTCGTTACCCCGTACACAACTTAAAAATTGATCGCTCTTTCATCTGGAATATAACGGCCGAAGACGATCACGAAATTCGAATGGTCAAACTCGTTATGTCGCTGGCAAGCTTATATAAAATGGAGGTAACCGCGGAAGGAGTGGAAACAGCGGAGCAACTTAGCTTCCTGCAAACGACAGATTGTAATTACACCCAAGGTTATTGGCTTTCTCGGCCAATCGCTTGGTCGGAATTGCAGGATCTACCGCCTAAATTTCAGCAATAGACCCTACACTATTGGCTTAGCAACGAATCAATTAACTCTTAACTTGATTTACGTGAACATTCATTTGTGGGAATGGAATTTCAATACCGACCTCGTCAAAGCGCTTTTTAATACGTTCGTTCATATCAAAATAAACACCCCAGTAGTCGGCGGTTTTCACCCAAACACGGTAGACAAAATTAACCGACGAATCAGCGAGTGCAACCACACCAATGGTAATACCTTTATCCTGAATAACACGCTCGTCCGCCGCCGCTAAGGTTTCTAACTCTTTACGCACCAACGATAGGTCCGCGCCGTAACTTACGCCAACGGTTAAATCAACGCGGCGCTCTGCCTGAGTCGAATAGTTAACAATATTTCCGCCCGTAATCGAGGAGTTAGCAATGATGATGGTTTTGTTATCGCCAGTCGTCATAATGGTAGAAAAGATTGAGAGCTCTTTAATAACACCAGCGGCGCCACCGGCCTCAACAAAATCTCCGACCTTAAAGGGACGGAACGCAATTAACAGCACCCCAGAAGCGAAATTAGAAAGCGCGCCCTGCAAAGCAAAACCTATGGCTAAACCCGCAGCACCTATAATGGCAACAAACGATGCCGTTTGTACGCCCAACTGACCAAGCGCGGCAATAACCACCATCACCAAGATAACGTAGTAGACGATATTTTTAACGAAACCCGCAATGGTTGGATCTACCTTGCGAGCATTCATACCTTTAAGTAATACCTTAACAATTAGCGTCGCGACCCATTTACCTACGATATAGACTGCAATGGCCAGAATAACCTTAAGACCATAGGTGGTAATCAATTCCGGCGCGTCTTGCATCAATTCTTGAATATATTTTTCCATATTTTTTCCCCTTAGTTTTCGAATATTTGTAGCAAAAATGACCGTGTTTAGAGATAAAGCCGCTAAACTTTAATTCTGTTATTCTGCATGGATAAGACAGGATCTTTATCCTAGAAGGCCTCGGCCGCAAAAGTAAAGCTCAGCACTACCGTGCGAACAACACGCAATGTGGATCTTCGCTCGGTATTCTACGCCTCGCACTCGGTGCGAACTATAATCTGTTCGAAAGGATGAACTGGATGCACGGCTATCTTTCTCTGAAGCGTCGTCAGTAAGAATGTGGGTATTCACTCTATGAATAAGCAACGATCGATCAGCACGCGGTTTATTGTGTACGTGCTTATCTGCGCCTCGGCACTCTCAGTCGTCACCACAGGTTTACAGCTTTATCTCGAATACGAACGTGAAATTGACCGTATTGAATTACAGCTGGACCACATAGAAACAACGGCAACCGCCAGCCTAGTATTTTCACTTTGGTCATTTTATCAGGAGCAAGCGCAGGCGGAAGTACACAATATTCAGCAGCTACCGGGCGTTGCCTACGTCGAAGTTATAACCGATCAAGCGGTTTATGCAAAAAGCGGCGTTCTAGACCCGCACGAAAGCTACATATCGCGAAACTACCCCTTGGTGTATGAAGGCCGCGAACGCGGGCGTATTTTAGTGGGTGAACTCAATGTCTATACGGCCCTAAAGCCAGTCTACCAAGCACTGCTCGAACACCTCGGCATGATCTTGCTACTCAACACCATTAAAACCATTCTAATCGCGCTCTTTATTACATTTTTGTTCGACAAAATCGTGTTTCGGCACCTGCGCCATATTGCCAACTACGTTAGTGATCGCAATAGCCTGCTAGATGCGGCGCCACTCCAGTTAAAACGCATCCGCTTCTGGGACGGTAACGCTGACGATTTGTTCGATGATGTGGTAACGGCGTACAACACCATGAACAACCAACTAAAAACGGCCTATGAAGAAGTTAAAATGGGCGAATCGCGTTACCGCGCGCTAATTGAAAACAATACCGAAGCGATTTGGCGCTGCGAATTTGAACCGGCAATTGATCTCAACCAAGCCCCTGCAGAACTGGTTGCTCAAATGCGTGCCAATGGCGTCATTCAAGAATGCAATGCGATAGGCCAGTCAATGCGTGAAGTTGCCGGTCAAACCATTTCCGACACATCTTTTTCCGCATTCCCCCTCGCTAGCAACGCGCTACTGAAAAAGCTTATCCAGCAAAATTATCGCGTCCACGATAGCTTCCTTAAAATACAANTTGCCGGCAGTGAGCCCCGTTTTCTCAGCGTAAATTTATTAGGTATCTCAGAAAACCAACAGCTGGTTAGACTCTGGGGTATTTGTAGCGATATAACGGACAAGGTGCTCGCCGAAGACAGACTGCTACTCAGTGAATCACGCTTAGAAGAAGCCCAGTCAATAGCCCACCTGGGTTACTGGTTCTACGACGGCAGTACCGATTCGATCGATGCCAGCGACGAGTTTTACCGCATCTACGGTTTCGACCAACATGACGCTCAATTATCATGGCGCCAACTACGCGCTCGAATTCACCCCGACGACCGCGACAAAGTGGCTCAAGCGCTGCGCATGGCAAAAGGTAAACGCATAGAAATTGAGCATCGTATTGTCACCCCTGACGGCGATACCCGCTACGTCTTAGCCAACGCGCGGCGCGAGTATGACCTTGACGGCCAAGACAACAAGATCTTTGGGATCTTATTGGATATTAGCCGCATTCGACAATCAGAAAGCGACCTCAAGCAAAGCGANCAATCGCTGCGGGAAAGTGAATTGCAACTCCTGCAAGCACAAAAAATCGCCCAGATGGGGCACTGGGTTT
>Ga0065722_100095_pt1 | contig 11182 bp, 10 predicted proteins | sample BansetMetagenome_FD_59109 | JGI IMG/M metagenome (GOLD analysis project Ga0065722, IMG submission 59109) | Bankia setacea gill microbial communities from Puget Sound, Washington, USA - Caecum Enriched | ecosystem: Host-associated > Mollusca > Digestive system > Ceca | place: United States...
GATGCTCGGCATCTTTCATGTCGATAAAATCGATGATGATAATACCGCCCAAATTGCGCAGTCGCAGCTGCCGGGCAATCGACGACGCCGCTTCAAGATTGGTTTTGAATATTGTTTCTTCTAAATTACGGTGGCCCACAAAAGCACCGGTATTGACGTCGACGGTGCTCATGGCCTCGGTTTGCTCGATGATCAAGTATCCACCCGATTTGAGTACCACTTTGNTATCGAGCGCGCGCTGTAATTCATCTTCTACACCGTATAGGTCGAATAGCGGGCGTTCTCCGGGGTAGTGCTCAATACGCCCGCCAATCTCCGGCGCATANTGTTTGGCAAAGGATTCCATTTTGGAAAANCTTTCGCGTGAGTCGATACGCACACGCTCAATATTGGAACGCATTAAATCGCGAATGGTACGCAAGTAAAGCGGTAAGTCTTCGTAAACAATAGAGGGGGCCTTGGCCGACTTAATACGGTCGGCTAGGTCGTGCCACAGCTTAAACACAAACGGGATGTCGGCGCGCAAATCCTCTTCCGTTGCCCCTTCGGCCACGGTGCGTACAATAAAACCACCACCTTTATAGGTATCGGCATATTCGGCCGCCAGCTTTTCTACGATAGCCTTTAGCCGCTCGCGTTCTTCGGCATCCTCAATTCGGTTGGAAACACCAATATGATTACTATTGGGCATATACACCAAATACCGCGCCGAAACCGACAGCTGNGTTGCCAGCCTTGCCCCCTTGGTGCTAATGGGGTCTTTTATAACTTGCACGAGTAAGTCCTGCCCATCGCGCAGGTGCTCGCGGATATCGGCCTCAGCATTGCCGCGCTCTTCTACCCCGTCTTCGTTCAGTGGCGCAATATCCGAAACATGGATAAANCCGGCACGAGCCTGACCAATATCGATAAACGCCGCCTGCATACCCGGCAGCACACGCACGACCTTGCCCTGATAAATATTACCCACAAAACCTTTGGTTCGCGCACGCTCAACAAAAACCTCCTGCAACACACCGTTTTCTACCAGAGCGGCGCGGGTTTCTGTTGGACCAAAATTAACCAGTATTTCCTCACTCACGAGAGCTCTCCTCTTCCTGACTTATTGCCGACACCTGCCACACGGGCACATCGAACTCTCCCAATAACTGTGAAGTCTCATATAGCGGNAAACCCATAACNCCGCTGTAACTTCCCTTAATAGATTCTACGAAAATAGCACCTAAGCCCTGAATACCATAACCTCCCGCCTTGTCGCTAGGCTCTCCGCTGTGCCAGTAACGGCGTGCCTCGGCCTCACAGATAGCGCGAAACCTCACCGTGGTAGTACTAAGTCTAGTCTGGCAACGGTCGCCCATACACAGGGCTACTGCCGTTAACACTAGGTGTTCACTGCCGCTCATCCTCAGTAACATATTAACCGCTTGCTGCTCATCACCCGGTTTTTCCAGTACTTCGCCCGCACACACCACAATAGTGTCAGAACCCAGCACCGGTACAGACTTATTTTTGACCTGTAGCCAGCCCGCCGCCGCCTTCGCTTTTGCTAGCCGCACCACATAATCCTGCGCGGCTTCTGCGGGTAAGCGTTGCTCGGGCACGTCTAGGCTAACACACCGGTATCGAACGCCAATCTGGTCCAACAGTTCACGCCGGCGAGGCGACTGGGATGCAAGGTATAAATTGGGAGTTTGCTGCTGATCCACGATGAATACTGACTTATATAAGAGCGTTAAGGTGCTATGAGCACGGGGGGCGAGAGTTTAAGTTACCTCAGCCAGTTGCGATAGTGGGGCATTCTACCTTAGCAGGGGCAGTTCAGCTTATGCGATAACGCAGCCGAACCCGGCGAAACAGCAAGATCATCAGCGGCCAGCACAAAGCACTCATTACCGTGGGTAATATCAACAGCTTCGCGGGTGCGTGATAACCCGCCATGCCCTGTATCCAGTTAACGACCACCTGATGGGTACCCACCAGCACAAATATCCACAGNGATTGATGCCATACAGAATAATTACGAATGCGTTGGTACGACATCAAGCAAATATAGGCGAGCAACGTTAGGGCCATGGCGTGAGCCCCCCAAACCGTCATTTCTACGATGTCTTGAGCTAGACCAACCAAAAACGCGAACAGCATTCCAAGGTGCTGAGGCGACTGCATAACCCAGTAGGCCACCAACATACACACCAGCTCTGGCCGCAGNTAGGCNACCTCNTCTGACACGGGAAACACGGCAATGATCAGCCCCAACAGAATACTAACCACCAACACCACCANCGGGCGTTGCCGTTCATTGACCATTGTCGGGCTCCGCTGCCGTCACTTCGGCGGGAGGCTGGTCGAACACCAGCAAAACATGGCGACTGCGATTCATTTCCGCCATCGGTCGAGCAACCACGTAGGCGAAGGGCTTACCTGGGTTTACCCGTACCTCCGTTACTTCAGCCACAGGGTAACCAATAGGAAAACGCTGACCTAAGCCCGAACTGACGAGCATATCGCCAACTTTAACATCAACTGTACTGGCCACATGGCGCACCGCCAGCTGATAAAGGCTGCCTATGCCTTCGGCCACAAGGCGCACGCCATTGCGGTTTATCTGCACGGGTAAGGCGTGGGTTGTATCGGTTATTAACAACACTTGACTGCTGTAGCTACCCACATGCACCACCTGCCCCATTAATCCATGGGCATCAACCATGGCCTGCCCCACGTAAACACCGTCGGCACTGCCCTTGTTTAGAATCACTTTATGAATACTCGGGTCTGGCGCAACACCAATCAGCTCGGCAATAATCACCCTATCTTCNAGCAGCTCNGCTGAATTCAGTAATTGGCGCAAACGAACATTTTCGGCCACCAGCGATGCCATTTTCTGCAACTTACGTTTGTGCACCAACAGCTCGGTACGCAACGCCTCATTTTCCTGNAGTAACTTTGCCCGTGGCATCATTCCGTTATCGGCCCAATCACCGGCGCGGGCGGGTATATCCGANACCCAGTAGAACGGCGCAGAAAAATCCGCTGCTTTNCTTTTGAGGGAATCGAACCAGTCGGTATAAAGGTAGGTAGTAGCGATGGCGAGGGACGCCAGTGTCAGTACAAATACCCGTACTGACAGCGAAGGACCTTGTCGAAACAGCGGTTTAATGAGCGACTCCCGGTTGTTTTAGTGACGAAAAAACCAGCAAGGCAAAGCCCCTGCGCCCAACTTACAAGCCGACTGCTGGGCTTTTTCGGGAGGAACACAGGGTTCGGCAGCGAAAAAACCCAACAGCCGACANATTAATACACTAGGTCAATTGTATGCTGGTCCATCAACTCCATAGCACGACCACCACCCCGAGCCACGCAGGTTAACGGGTCTTCCGCAACGACCACTGGCAAACCCGTTTCTTCGGTGAGCAGCCGGTCCAAATCGCGCAGCAGGGCACCACCACCGGTTAACACCAAACCGCTTTCAGCAATATCGGAAGCCAGCTCAGGAGGCGCGAGTTCCAGCGCACTCTTAATGGATTGGACTATACCCGAAAGTGGCTCCTGCAGGGCTTCCAGCACTTCATCGCTATTCAGCGTAAAGCTCTTGGGTACACCTTCGGCCAAGTTGCGACCACGCACATCAATTTCGAGTACTTCACTGCCCGCATAGGCACAACCAATTTCTTTTTTGATGCGTTCAGCGGTTGCGTCACCAATGACACTGCCGTACTTGCGACGCACATAGTTCACAATAGCCTCATCAAAACGGTCGCCNCCAATACGCACAGAATCGGAAAGCACCACACCGTTAAGCGAGATAATNGCAATTTCGGTAGTACCACCACCGATATCCACCACCATGGAACCNGTGGCTTCATCAACNTTCAGGCCAGCGCCAATCGCCGCCGCCATAGGCTCCTCGATCAAGCGTACCTCACGCGCACCGGCGCCTAAGGCCGATTCACGTATAGCGCGCTTCTCTACTTCAGTAGACAGACAAGGCACGCACACCAGCACCCGAGGGCTGGGTTGAAACCAGCTGTTCTCGTGAACTTTCTTTATAAAGTGCTGCAACATTTTTTCGGTTACCTGAAAATCGGCGATTACACCATCTTTCAGAGGCCGAATGGCGGTGATATTGCCCGGCGTACGCCCCAGCATACGCTTGGCGGCCATACCAACCGCTTCCACGGACTTTTGGCCGTTCTGGTTTCGTATTGCGACCACAGAGGGTTCGTCTAAGACAATGCCGCGTTCACGGACATAAATAAGAGTGTTGGCTGTACCTAAATCAATAGATAAATCGTTGGAAAAAATACCGCGTAAACGCTTGAACATATATGTTTAAACCTTACCTTGTCGACCTAGCGAATTCACTCAAAATGTAAATTCTGTTTTCCTAAGAGCCCGTTAACAAATCACATCTCTGCCTTCAGACTGCAGAACCGCGTCCAAGCTCAATATTTGAAGGCACTCTATCAACGCCGGGGATTTTGGGCAAGGCGCAAATATGGTAACGTAGCGCGTTTATTGTAATCCTCTCAAAAGAGATGCCCTCAATGCTTTTAGGAGCCCGGCGTGAACCCCTCGGAAATCGAAAAGCTGGCCAATTTGGCTCGGCTAAAAATCAGTGACGAAACCATAGAAGAAACCGCAAAAAGTATTACCGAAGTACTGGCTCTGGTAGACCAGTTACAAGCGGCGGATACCCAAGGCGCAACGCCTATGGCACACCCCCTCGACGCCATTCAGCGTTTGCGCGCCGATAATATAACCGAACCCAATCAGCGCGAAAAGTTTCAACAAATTGCACCCGCAACGGAAGATGGCTTGTACTTGGTGCCTAAGGTCATCGAGTGATACTCAGGCAACCCGAGACCATAACAAGAACAAACTCTTCAGCCCATTTCAGATATTTCAGGACCACGCAATGCACAACCTGACTATTGCAGAGATTAGTCGCAAACTACAGGCAAAGGAATTTTCCAGCGAAGAAATCACTCGCTACTTACTCCAGCGCATAGGCGACCTAGACGGCGACTACAACAGCTTCATCACCGTTACCGAAGAACAAGCTATCAAACAAGCGCAAGCCGCCGATAGCCGAATCGCCGGTGGCGACACAGCACCCATGTGCGGCGTACCCTTTGCCCATAAAGATATTTTTTGTACCGCCGACGTTAAAACCAGCTGCGGCTCTAAAATGCTCGACAACTTTGTGCCGCCCTATAATGCAACCGTAGTACAAAACTACCTAGATGCTGGCGCGGTAATGCTGGGCAAAACCAATATGGATGAGTTCGCCATGGGCTCCTCCAACGAAACCAGCTACTACGGGCCGGTAAAAAACCCCTGGGCGACCAACTGCGTGCCCGGTGGGTCATCCGGTGGCTCCGCAGCCGCTGTTGCAGCCCGCATGGCGCCTGGCGCGACCGCAACAGACACCGGCGGCTCCATTCGCCAACCCGCTGCACTGTGTGGCATTACCGGCATTAAGCCCACCTACGGAAGGGTATCCCGCTGGGGCATGATTGCCTTCGCCTCCAGCCTCGATCAGGGTGGCGTAATGGCCCGCAGCGCTGAAGATGCCGCCATGATGCTGAATGTTATGGCCAGCTTCGACAGCAAAGATTCCACCTGCGTCGATGAACCCCTAAGCGACTACACCGCCTCTCTGGCAGACCCCATTGCCGGCATAACCATTGGCGTACCCGAGGAATATTTTGGCGAGGGCCTCGACCCGGATACTCAAACGCAGGTAGAGGCCGCAATCAAAGAATATGAAAAGGCGGGTGCGACCATTAAATCCATCTCGCTGCCTCACTCCAGCCTCGCGGTTCCCGCTTACTATGTCATTGCCCCGGCTGAATGTTCGGCCAATTTGTCCCGTTTTGACGGTGTACGCTACGGTTATCGCTGCGAAAACCCGAAAGACCTAGAAGACCTTTACAAGCGCTCCCGCGGCGAAGCCTTTGGCGATGAAGTGAAGCGTCGTATCCTCGTAGGCACCTACTGCCTGTCGGCCGGATACTACGACGCATACTACGGCAAAGCACAGCAAGTACGCCGGTTGATCAAACAAGACTTTGTTGATGCCTTTAAAGACGTAGATGTCATTATTGGGCCTACCTCGCCCTCACCCGCGTTTGAATTCGGCTCCAAAGGTGATGACCCGGTAGCCATGTACCTAGAAGACATCTACACCATCGCCACCAACCTCGCGGGTTTGCCCGGTATGTCTATCCCCTGTGGCCTGGTTAATGGCAAGCCCATTGGTTTACAGCTAATTGGCAACTATTTTGCCGAAGGCAAGCTGCTCAATCTCGCCCATCAATTCCAGCAAGCAACGGATTTCCACACCGCTGCTCCGGCTTCCATTGCGTAAGGAGTAAAGATTATGGAATGGGAAACAGTTATCGGGCTGGAAGTTCATGTACAACTGGCCACCAACACCAAGATTTTCTCGGGTTCCAGCATCGCTTTTGGTGCCGAACCTAACACCCAAGCCTGCGCTATNGACTTGGCTATGCCCGGCACACTGCCGGTCGCCAATGAGCAAGCCTTCCGCTTTGCCACCATGTTTGGCTTGGCGGTGAATGCTGAAATAGGCAAGCGCTCAGTTTTTGAGCGTAAAAATTACTTTTACCCGGATCTACCCAAGGGCTACCAAACGACCCAGCTGGAAGAACCCATTGTTGGCCCCGGCCACATGGACATTCAGCTTGCCGACGGCAGTGAAAAGCGGGTGCGCATTCATCACGCCCATCTGGAAGAAGACGCGGGTAAGTCTCTACACGAAGACTACCACGGCATGAGCGGCATCGACCTGAACCGCGCAGGCACACCGCTGATTGAAGTGGTTACCGAACCCGATATGCGCACCTCCGAGGAGGCTGTAGCCTTAGCCCGCAAGCTGCACTCGCTGGTAATTTCACTGGGCATATGTGACGGCGAAATGAGCCAAGGCTCCATGCGTTTCGACGTAAACATTTCTGTTCGCCCCAAGGGCCAAAAAGAGCTGGGCACGCGCACCGAAACCAAAAACCTCAACTCCTTCCGCTTTATGGAACGCTGTATTCATCAGGAAGTGGAGCGGCAAATCGAGGTATTGGAAGACGGTGGCAGCATTACCCAGGAAACCCGCCTCTACGATGGCGATACACACACCGCTCGCGCTATGCGCTCCAAGGAAGAAGCTAACGACTACCGCTACTTCCCCTGCCCTGACCTTCTGCCCGTTATTATCGATGACGACTACATTGAAGCTATTCGCCTGCAGTTACCCGAACTGCCCGACACTCGCCAGAAGCGTTTTGAGGAAAGCTACAGCCTGTCTCATTACGACGCAGGCACACTAAGTGCCAACGCCGATACGGCCGCCTTTTTTGAGCAGGCGGCGGCCAAATGTGACGATGCCAAACTGGCGGCCAACTGGGTGATGGGCGAAGTTTCAGCGCGCCTGAATGCCGATGAAACCAGCATCAAAGACTGCACCGTTACCGGTGAACAACTGGGCGGCCTGATAGTGCGCATTAAAGACCAGACTATTTCCAACAAAATCGCCAAGCAGGTTTTTGAAGCCATGTGGAAAGGCGAGGGTGATGCCGACACGATTATTGAAAGCAAGGGACTGAAACAGGTTTCAGATTCCGGCGCGCTGGAAAAAATGGTGGACGAGGTTATGGACAATAGTCCACAACAGGTAGAAAACTACCGCAAAGCGGATGACAGCAAACGACCGAAGATGATGGGCTTTTTTGTTGGGCAGGTAATGAAGGCATCTAAAGGCCAAGCCAACCCTCAGCAATTAAACGCCATCTTAAAACAAAAACTGGAAGGCTAACGGCTCGCCAAATTGAGCAAACCGTTTACCCAACAGGGTGGGCTTTTGAACACGCATAACCCCCTCCCTTGAGGGCTGCCTCGCACTTTCTGGGCGCGAGGCATTCAAAATGCCTACCCTTTACACCAAACACTAAAGTGCTGAACGGTTTGAACAGCACGCCGAAAATATATATACAGGTAAAAGCATGTCACTAAAAAAAGACAAACAAAAAGTACTGGGCGAAGTATTTGATGACGACCGCGTACGCAGTTTTCTGGATGTAGAAGACAATGGCGAAGCCGACACCAACTACATTGCGTTGGAACGCGCTTATCGCGGCATGAAAGCCATAAACTTCAAAACGTTTTTAACGTTCTTTGTGGCGGAGGGGCGAGACATTAACGCCAAAAACCCACAGGGTAAAACATTACTTCAAGTGGCTAGTGATCACCGCTTGAGCAACGACTACATCAAAGCGTTGGAGGCGGCGGGAGCCAAATTNTGATGTTGGATGCACTGCCTAAAAACAGCTTTTTCTCCGGGGCCCAATACTTCATTCAGGGCGTTAAACTATTGTGGCATCCCCAGTTGCGGCCCTACATTCTGGTGCCGCTGGTGGTTAACATCTTCTTATTTGTTGCCCTCACCAGTATTCTTATCTCCTACCTAGGCATGTTTACTGGCGGTATTTCGTTTGATGTCGCCGACTGGCTAAAACCCGTTGTCGATTTTTTTCTAGCGCTATTGGGGTTTGTACTGATAGTGCTCGTCCTCATAATTTACGGCTACAGCTTTAACATTATTACCAATATTATCGCCGCCCCCTTTTACGGGCTACTAGCCGAAAAGGCCGAACACCTGCTGAGTGGCAAACGCCCTGCGCCCGAGTCTTTATCTAGCATGATTCCAAGGGTGTTCAAACGCGAAATCAAAAAACTACTGTACTTTATTTTTCGCGGGATGCTGGTGATATTGATTATGTTGCTGGTCGGCTTTGCTATTCCTGGCGTTGGAGGCCTTTTGGCCCCCTTAATCGGGCTTGCTTGGAGCGCTTGGTGTATGACTATTCAGTATGCCGACTACCCCGCCGACAATCATCGCTGCTCGTTCACCCGCGTACGGAACAAGCTCTGGAATTCTCTGTACAGTAGCTTTGGGTTTGGCGGCATGATTACCGCTTGCAGTGTAATACCTATCGTTAACATTGTTGCAATGCCTGCAGCCGTAACAGGCGGCACGTTATTCTGGCTTAACGAACTTTGCCAAGAGCCTTGCGAATAGAAAAACGGCGTTTTACACAACTCCACCCGTGTAGGCACACATGAATGTATTAAACATATCGCTTAAGACATTCATATACAGCCACCCCATCATAAGAGAGCATTTCATATGCCGTTACTCCCACGCACCGTCACACGTGCATCAGCCCTTTTCAATACGCTGAACTGTCCTCAACGCGTATTTCTTCAATTGGCTAATGTCATTCTGCTGTGTTNTTGCACACACCTTGCCGTGGCTGCAGACAATGAATGGGAAAACCCAGAACAGGTTGAGCGNAATAAGCTAGCNCCCCACACCTATTTCATTCCTTATGACAAAGNCCGAAACGCGCGACNGTATAAGCGAGAAAAGTCCCCCTATTTTCAATCGCTAAACGGTCAATGGAAATTCAACCTGGTACAAAAGCCAGCGCTTAGGCCCGGTGATTTTTACTCCCCTAGCTTTGATGATCAGAGCTGGGGGGAAATACCCGTTCCGTCGAACTGGGAGATAGAAGGCCACGACACCCCTATTTACAGCAACATCCAATACCCCTTCCCTGCACAACCACCTCTGGTCGATAACGAATACAACCCGGTTGGTAGTTATCGTCAGCACTTTACCGTTCCAAAGAACTGGCATAACCGCCAGGTACTGCTCCATTTTGGCTCGATTTCGGGCTACGCCCGCGTTTTTATAAACGGTAATGAAGTGGGCATGAGTAAAGTGGCAAAGTCGCCTGCCGAATTCGATATCACTGAGCACCTGATTCCAGGCAAAAACTTACTCGCGGTTCAAGTAACCCGCTGGCACGATGGCAGCTATTTAGAAGATCAGGATTTTTGGCGGCTGAGCGGCATAGAGCAGGATGTTTTTCTGTACAGCCTTCCTAAGCTGGCCGTATGGGATTACTTCTTACGCGCAGGATTAAACGACACTTACCAATCCGGCACGCTTACAGCCGATTTCTCACTAAAAGATTTTGACCAAACCGGACTCGCTGGCCGACTAGAGTTAAGCCTGTTTCCGCGTGGGAAAAACACACGGCTTTGGCACAGCGGCAAAAACATTCCTGCGGGAACGTCCCAGCTCAGCTTCAACGCCGAGCTTGCCAACATTCAACCCTGGAGTGCAGAAAANCCGCGACTATATGACGCCGTATTTACGCTAAAAGACGCCAGTGGCAAAATTACCATGCAGGTTAACCAAGCCATCGGGTTTAGAACCGTTGAACTGAAAAATGCGCAGCTGCTGGTCAATGGCCGTGCCATCGTTTTACGCGGTGTTAATTTACACCTTCATCACGACGAACTTGGCCATGTACCCTCTCGGCAAACCATGTTGCGTGATATCGAGCTGATGAAGCAGCACAATATTAATGCCGTGCGAACCAGCCATTACCCACAACCCCCCGAATTTTATCGTCTCGCCGACGAATATGGGCTGTACCTCGTCAATGAAGCCAATATTGAAACCCACGGCATGGGCGCCACCAAGCAAGGACCGTTTGATAAAACAGTGCACCCCGCCTACTTACCACAATGGCATGCCGCACACATAGACCGAGTTAAACGCCTAGTGGAGCGCGATAAAAACCACGCCTCCGTGATCATCTGGTCGCTCGGTAACGAAGCTGGAAATGGGCAGACTTTTTTTAGCGCCTACGACTGGATAAAAAACCAGAGACACTTCCCGCCTAGTGCAATTCGAACAAGCTGATGAGGAACGAAATACCGACATTGTTGCGCCTATGTACCCAGGCCTAGATTATTTGCAACAGTACGCCGAAAGTGCAGACAAAACGCGGCCACTGATCATGTGTGAATACGCCCACTCCATGGGTAACAGCACCGGCAACCTCTATAAATTTTGGGATATTATTAATAGCAGCCCGCACATGCAAGGCGGGTTTATTTGGGACTGGGTAGACCAGGGCTTAAAAACGCAAGACAAAAATGGCAACACCTTCTGGGCCTACGGCGGTGACCTCGGATCTTCGCACCTGCACCACGACGAAAACTTTAACGCCAACGGTCCTTGTCGCCTCCAATCGAAAACCCCACCCGGCATTACACGAAGTTAAGCACGTATACCAACCCCTTCACTTTTCCA
>Ga0065722_100966_pt1 | contig 11172 bp, 9 predicted proteins | sample BansetMetagenome_FD_59109 | JGI IMG/M metagenome (GOLD analysis project Ga0065722, IMG submission 59109) | Bankia setacea gill microbial communities from Puget Sound, Washington, USA - Caecum Enriched | ecosystem: Host-associated > Mollusca > Digestive system > Ceca | place: United States...
CGCTTCCGCCTTGGCTTTCACAAGTAGTGCGACCGATACAGCTTTGGTTGTTCTCGTAGCCCCAACCGCTGGTCTGGTTAGCACATAGAGGACGTGGGTCATCTTGGTACCACTTACACTGCTCAGTACAAACACCGCCGTTNCCGGAAGAACTGCTGCTAGAGCTAGAAGAAGAGGAACTNGAGCTGCTGCTAGAAGAACTAGAGCTGCTNCTAGAAGATGAACTGCTAGAACTTGTAGCGCCGGGAGATGTGCCCCAGTTGCGAACGATGTCGCGTACAAAGTTACCAGATTCAGTCAAGTCAGAACTGCTCCAACCGCTAACAGGAGCGTTAGGGTTAACCAAAGATGAGCCTTCAGCTTTATCGCTGATTACCCAGTTGGCGTGGCTAATATTGTTCTGCTTAAAGAAGTCCATCCAAGCGTTGGTTTCGGAGCGGTTAACCGCGCCGTCGCCGTCGGCGTCAACAGTACCCCATTCGGTTGCGAACAAAGCGATACCGTTATTCATAGCGGTAGTGGCTTTGTCACGTAACCACTGCTGGTGAGTGCCAGCGTAGAAGTGAAGGGTATAGGCAATGTTGGAGTAGCTAGTGATTGGATCGTTAGATGCGGCATCTACGTCCTGTGACCAGCTTGGCGTACCAACAATAATAAGGTTGTCTGGGTCAATCGCACGAATCGCACCAATTACCGCTTCAGCGTAAGGCTTGATCGTGTTGCTCCAGGAAATCTGCAACGGCTCGTTGTAAATTTCATAAATAACGTGGTTGTTGTTACCGTATTTGCGAGCCATTTCTTCAAAGAAGGCAATGGATTCAGCTCGGTAATCTTCGGCGTGATGTGAGTGCCAATCGATGATGACGTATAGGTCTTCAGCAATCGCTGCGTCAACAACAGTTTCGATACGCGTTTTGTTGCTGGCGTCTTCGAGATAACCACCTTCGTCATCAACACCCATAGAGGCGCGAACGATGCTGGCTTTAAAGTCAGACTTTAACCAGCGAACGGTTTCAGCTGTGTAAAAACGCTCTTGGCCCCAGCCGGTGTTGCTCCAGAAGAAGCTGTTACCTGCGAGACTTTTAGCTTGGCCACCAAAAAGAACTTGGTTGCCACTTACCGAAACGGCAGGTACATCTGCCACGGCAACGGAAGTCGCGAATACTGCAGCGGCTGCTGTAGCAAACAGACTTTTTACTTTGTTGCTAATCATAGTGAAGGTCCTGTGGTTTATTTTTATTTGGACGTTAAGTGTAGAGCTTTATTTTTATTGTTGAAGTAGGCGCCAAAAGGCTTGGCGCTGGGGCACATTCTAGGGGATCTAGGGGGCGAATGAAAGCGTTGAATCGCGGCCCCTATGTTTTGCAAGTCTGTGAATTTATTGAGGTATTTGCTTTTTGGTAATTGCGCGCTCTGCTCATTTTTCGGCGAGGGACGTAAATTTTCTGGCCGCGTCGATCGCGACAACTCATACTTTGTAAGAGGTTTTTTGCGCCAACTTTATGGCGCCTTCAGACTTAGGTGTGGCGAATATTTTTACATTAGATTCCGGCGTCCGGAACGTTATACAGATGATGGTCAGATCGATTTGTGCGTTGTTCGACAGTTTAAGCGGTAAAAATCATCGGTTAATTAATGCCAAAGTAGGGGGTGCGCTTTTCTCTGTCACACATTAAAGTCTGTGTTTTTTAGGAAGTCTAACGCGCCAAGTATTCGACGCTGGCGGTTTTGTCTGTTTTTTCAGCTAAAAATGCAGGATTGATAAATACGCCAGATTAAATCTACTGAAATTCGGACTTTGTTGCCGTTATCGATACGTTTTTTCATTGATGATTGCATTTTCTTATAATTTTCTGGTCGAAATGTAGACAGTTTTCGCGCCTTAATATGTGAAAATAGTCTTGTTAAGGTTGTCGTGAAGTTAATTCGGCTCGTGACATACCAATACTTCGGGAGCTTATTCGGAGCGCAAAAGTGAACTCTCGTTACATTGCAGGCTCTACAACTACGGACGCTATTTACAGCTTAATCCCAAGCCGCTAATTTCGTTTGATCAGGCTTTACTCAATCGATGATAACTAGTACCGTGTTGGCCCTATTTGGGCGGCGTATATAGCACTAATCGATACGGTGTGGTTGTTTATCGCACTGGTTGGAGTTACTNGTTGCCTAACTTATTTGTTACCGCTGGATTGCGGGGCAAGCGCGTAGTTGGTTTGCTGCAATCCCATACAAAATAATTGGCCGAAGCATGCGCTTCACGGTCTCTTTTCTGGGTCTATTCAAAACTTATGTTGCGTTGTAAAACTTTATTTCTCAGTTTCCTTTATATGCTGTCTGTAAGCCTGCTCTCCAGTTGTGGCGGCAGCAGTACGACTGATCCAAGTATTGATCACTCTAACTTCAGCGACCTTTCACTCGTTTCTCTGACCTTTAGCGGAGGAGATATCGAACCGGTGTTTAATAAAAACTACGGTGGTCCATATGTCTTAGAGGTAGGGAAAGATGTAGCAAGCGTCGATGTTATTGCGCAAACAGCATCCTCAGACGTGATAATGAACATATATAAGAAAGGGCGCAGCACAGATTCCGATGGCAATACCACGGTCGCTGTATTAGAAAGCGTCGAAGTCGTCTCCGGTGAAATCAATACCAAAACCTTGACCCCAGGCGATAACCTGATAGTGGTACGGATCGTTTCGGCCAATAGAAAGAATTATTTCGAGTACAGCGTGAATGTACATCGAGCCAACGAAGATGCTTCGCTACTCGGCCTGAAAGTTCTAAATGAAGGTCACGTGGCTACCGATGATGCTCCCGTCGAGTATTTAACCCTTAAGGCTAGTGACGGCATTGATGGCTTTAATGGCGCAAAATTAAATTACACTGCCAGCGTCGCGTATAGCGGTTGTACCGTATCTGTTTCACCGCGAACCGTCGATCGCACCACCAGTGTGTTGATAAATGGCTTAGCAGCTAAACACCTTACTTATACCCCCCTAGACCTGGCGATAGGTGTAAACGATATAACGGTTGTATCCACAGCTGAAGTAGGTGACAGCCCGAAAACCTACTCACTTCAGGTGACTCGGCAGGCGGGAACCACCGCGGAGCTCGATGGAGATACAACGCTTAAATCAATGAGTGTCTCCGGCGCGGTTATGGATCGCAGCTTCTATTGTATGTCGCCGACCTATACCGGTGTGGTAAACAACGATACCGCGAGCGTGCTGCTTACTGTCCAGCCAAGCGTTGAAGAAGCTAATACCGATGGTGATTTGCCCGTCGTTGTTGTGGGTTCGCCAACGGCAGATGCTAACGGTCAAGTTATCGGTGTAACCGACCCTATCAGTAGTGTTGATGGCAACCCCTATAGTTTCGACGTTCCGCTCGAAGTTGGTAGAAGTACCGTGGTGATTCAAGTTACCAGTCGGGACGGCAACAAACAGCGTCTCTATGTATTGTATTTGGAGCGTTTAACAACTAATCGCGTTCGAGTCTCGAGTAGTGAAGACCTGCAAGCGGCGTTGCAGAATGCGCAGGCGAACGATGAAATTGTTGTCGCGGCGGGCATCTACGAAGGCGTTGCTTCCGTTGACACTAGCGGCTCGGACAGCGCGCACTTCTATTCTGCGCAAAGCGGTACAGCCGAGCAGCGAATTATCCTGCGCTCATCTGATAGTAGCAATGAAGCGGTGTTGATAGGAGCCGACCTAACCCAAGCGTCAGTGCTACAGCTTACCGGTGACAACTGGTACGTTCGCGACTTAAATTTTGCGACGGCGCAAACGGGAGTTGAGTTACTGGGCGCGTCTAACGTGTTGTTTGATTCAAATACCATTTCCGATATNGGTGAGCGCGGCTTGATTATCAGTCAGGGTGGTTCGGATAACCAGATTCGCCGCAATATCATAGCGGATACCGGCATGATGCCAAGGGCAAGTGCTGATACTGGTGGTGAAGTGTTTGGTGAGGCGATCGTTGTTGGTGACTCAACTGAGTTAGCCGAAGATCAGCTTTTGGCGAGCAATAATCAATTGCGCCACAACTTTGTTGGGCCAACTGGTGGCGCAGAACTGATTGATCTTAAAGTTGATAGCGATCAGACCTTTGTACAGTTCAATATTGTTGATGTAACCGCAGTTTCTGCGGATGCAGAGCTGGGCGCTGCGGTTGTATCGCGTGGCAATCTAGCGAATATTAGTTACAACTCGTTTTATTCCGAGACCGCTCCGCAACAACTTACAGCACTAATAGCGCTAGAAGATGTGCCGACCAGCTTCGATAGTGGTGATTGGGGCGATAGCGCGAAGGTTTATCAAAATACCGCAAGGTTAGCCGAGGCTCCGGTGGTGTTTGCGAACGGCACGAATCTTAGCGATGTGGCTGTTGCAGACAACGTTAGTATCGATGGCGCGACCGTGAGTTATATTGGTGACGGCATCAATACCAGCTTTACTACGCCAATCTATCAGCTGCGCAGTCGTGCGGAGTCTCCCTTGTGCGTAATGGAAAATACCAGCGATATTACCGACCCTGACAACGATCTTGCTCAGGTGATGATGGCGGACTGTAGTGACTCATCTGACCAATACTGGAAATTTTTGAACGCGGGTAGCGGTACACTTTTCTTGGTGCCGGCCGACGATGAAACACGGATGATGATTCCGTCGAGTCAGAGTTTCTACACTAGTAGCAGTGCGGTTTCCATGATTACCATCCCTTTCCCATCTAGCTCTTTGTTATCCGCTTCGTTTATTCGCTGGCGTTTACTCTACGCTGGAGATTATGTTTCCGTGTTGAACCGTGCGCAGGATGCCTATGTGCTTACGTCGAGCGATGAGGTTGGTGAGTCCTTCTATATCAACTATTTTATTAACTCTGGGTTACAGCAGTTTGAGTTAATCGAAAAGTAATAAAGAGCCCTGCATACCCATAGGCCGCCCGACGAATTAACCGGGGGCGAAAGCGAAAAAGGCGCAATTTTAGCGCCTTTTTTCATTCTGGTTTAATCATCCTTTTGGACGATTAGTTTTTAGCGCGTTTGTAAACCCAGTTTTGCTTTAGGTTGTCACAAACTATCAGGTCGCTGGAAAGGTCCATGCAGGCTGCAATAGTAGCTGGGAAGGCGTTGCCATAACGACGTTGAATCGCTTGGCTTTTTCGTTCCTGTTTTAATAATTCAAACACCTCGCTAAAACGTTGTTCGAAATTATCCGGCGATACATTGTATACCTCGACAAATCGAGAGTAAGGCATGGTCGCTGCACCGAGGCCAATACTCAGCAAGCGCTTAATATAATCTTGGTAGCAAGCTGTTAAATAGGCGCTTTCTGTGGCGAACCCGTTGCGCGAAACGAATCTCAGCTGATTGTTTTTATTCAGCGCATTTGCCGCGAGCTCATGTAGTTTGAGGTTTTCTTGCAGAACATATTTATGGTTTGCACAACTTAACGTCGCTTTGTTCAGTTGGCAGCGTTGCGGTAAAGATACAGTTAATTGTGAAGTTTGCTCTGCCTGAGCAGGTGATTGCGTTGGAGAAACCGACGCGCTAATCGCGTGGACATCACGGCTAGTCGATTCTGCTGCGGGCAGTTTTTTTGCGGTAGCTGTAGATGGGGCTTTGCGTTTGTCTGGTAGTTTTACACCAGCTTTTCGAGCTGGCTTTTTCAGCAACAATCTCTGTATTGATTCGGAATTTTTGCGAAACTCACTGAACGCGGGTAGCTGTTCACCACTACCTTTTGCCAATATTTCACAGAAACAACGTTCCAACGCCGTCTCCGCTATTGGCGTGCAATCTTCGCTGGCAGTGGCTTGAGTTAAACCAAAGCAGACGATGCAGTACCAGAAAATTGTATGGGCGTTAGGTTTCGCGAAATTTTTCGCGATTTTTGTCAGCATTGAGNTGTTCCTTGCCGATCTACTCTTGGTCGACGTGTTTTTTAAACGTATCGACAAATACTTGGTAGTCATTGGGGGTATTAACGTTGGCAAAGCTTTCATCTCCATGATCAGACAATCGCACCTCTGCAGCGACAGCGTCTACGTGCTTTAAAAATTGATGGGCGGAGCGCNGGCCCGAATTTAAATAGTCTTCAAGCCGGTCTGTTAGGCTTAGGTGCCAAAGCGCCGTTAAATAGTGCGCATCATTTCCATTCGTTGCGTATACCAACCGCGCGTCACCGCATTTTGCGCTTAGCTGGCGCAATAGACTGCGTGGGATTAGCGGGCTATCGCTCGGTACTGTCAGCGCCCAGCGTGTGTTGGGTTGATGCTGCTGCAGCCATTTCAACCCTGTGTAGACTCCAGCCAGCGGCCCAAGTCTAGTGATGTCCGAATCACTCGATATCGGCAGGTCGCATATCTGCATCACGTCTGGCGACGGAAATTGCGCTGTTTGCTGGTGGCGGCTGATTAAAGTATTAGCGACTTGCGGTTGTAAACGATCGAGGAGGTAATCAATAAAGCGGCGGTTGTTTAACGCAAGCAACGCTTTGTTGCGTCCCTGCATGCGGCTATTTTCACCACCGGCGAGTACTATCGCGCTAGTATCCATTGATGTGGGTAAAGTTTTAACGTCACTGAACATAGGGAAGAATCAATTTAGTCGCTCTAGCGTTACTGAGCCTAGGTATAATGCCGCAGCCTAGCATACNNCCTTTGAAAAAGAATTTGTTGGAACTATAAATATGAAATTAGAAGATATTCGGCGCGAATAGTTTAGCGGGGGGCTTGCACCGCGAGAGNCTTTCCGAAGATCCATTTGAGCAGTTTAAGCAGTGGTTGGATCAGGCCGTTGCATCGGGTATGGCCGACCCCACGGCGATGACGGTGGCGACCGTATCGCCAGAGGGGCAGCCGAGTCAGCGCATTGTGCTGCTGAAGCATTTTGATAGCGAGGGCTTTGTTTTCTACACCAACTTTGGCAGTCGGAAAGCGGAAGATATAGCACATAACCCGCGGGTATCGCTGCATTTCCCTTGGCACTCGATGGAGCGTCAGGTCAAAATTGAAGGCTTAGCGATGCGTGTACCTGTGGCGGAGTCATTGCAATACTTCCTGTCCCGCCCCCGTGACAGCCAACTGGCAGCTTGGGCATCTCAGCAGAGCCGCAAAATATCATCTCGCCAAGCACTATTAATGCAGTATGAGCGGATGAAAGAAAAGTTCGCGGCGGGACAGGTGCCGCTGCCCGACTTTTGGGGTGGTTACAGGGTTGTGCCAAGTGTATTTGAGTTTTGGCAGGGCGGCGGCAGCAGGCTCCACGATCGCTTTGAATATAGATTTAGTACTGCATCCTCAAGCTGGGAAGCGAACCGACTCGCACCCTAATGGGTCGCGGATTGGTTAAGTGTTCGGTTGTTGAACAATTGTTGAATGTTGTGCCATTAAAATGGTTTGGCTTAAGCCCGCAGGGAGCAGTGTTAGACTTTAGGGGTTAGGCGACAACTTGACCGCGATAAATCTTAATTGGCTTCTTGGGTGCTACTGTTGATGTTGTGTGCGAGAGCTGCTCGGATGAGCTCGATGTTTTGTTTTCTGCGAGACGGGCACGTTCTACCAGCGTTGTTTGACCGCGATAGACTCGGGTAGCGTAGTGCTCCTCTAAGTGAGTCTGATCTAAAAGTCGCTCCGGCCAAGGCGTTCCAGCCATATTGAGCAGTTCTCGCGTGAGTGCGCGAATGATGTTGTCGCTCGTTTGATGGTAGACGTCTATCAATTCGCGAAGGAGTTCGGGGTTGGCGAGTTTGATGCTCGGTTTGTCGTCGGCTGGTGCTCGTCGCCGAATTTCACGTACGACGTCAATCATGGGTTTGGTGTAATTCATGGAAGCCTCTTGGCGTTTACTTGTGGTGTCGGCATCCATTAAGCAAAAAACGTGCGAATTTTACTTTCGTAATGATAAATTGTAATAAAAAATACATCGTCAGAACATATTCTTGCCGTTAGGAGGCATTAGAGCTTTTATGACATACAAAAATACAGGTTTACGACGAGTGATTATGGCTGGTTATTACTCCTATAACGGCGTTGTGGCAGCGTTTAAATCTGAAGCAGCGTTCCGTCAGGAGTTAGTGCTATCGATTATTTTAATTCCCTTAGCACTTTGGTTGGATGTTGCTAAGTTGGAAAAAATCGCAATGATTGTGACCGTACTGCTGGTTTTAATTATCGAGTTGCTCAACAGCGCTATAGAATCTGTTGTTGATCGGGTTGGTTTAGAACACCACGAATTAGCGGGAAGAGCAAAGGATATGGGCTCTGCAGCCGTGTTATTGGGGTATTCTGGTGTGGGCTGTGGTGTGGGGGGGGGTATTGTTTCTATAGCCGGATATTGAGGCCGGAAACTGATTTTCGTTGCTGGGCATTAGCTTTCGACACCTTATGCTAATGCTTTTTAATTAGAAAAGTGATGGGTTTTGCTGGGTTTTATTGCTTATTGTTCCTTTTCAACTCGTTCTTTTGTGTTATAAACTATATGTAACTTGAAGTTATCCAGTAGCTACCGCTTTGCGAATAGCCACCGAGTTAGTCACTCGTTGAACTTCTAAATCTTTGATGTTGTTATTATGTTTGTTTTATTTTTTACGTTGTTTTTTGCTGATTAGTCATTGTGTTAAGTTTAGTGTGAATCTCAGGCCCGCCATTGGCGGGCTTTTTTTATGCTTGAACGAAAGGCTATCGGAGCGCTGAATGCGATTAAGTTATGGCATGCTGTTGGGGCGTTAGGGCAAGGGTAGTTGAGTCGTGTATTTGATCTGCTTAAGTGCAAATACCGAATTCACCGAGGCTACATTGGGTAGATGCACGAGGGTGCTCTTAAGTAGTTTTTCGTAGTGATCGACACTAGCGACGATAATTTTCAGCTGGTAATCCTTGTCACCGGTAATCGAGTAACACTCCACTATTTCGGCTATTGATTGCACCGCCGATTCAAAGGCCACGAGAGACGCTTCGTCGTGGCTTTTGATTGTTATATAGGCGTGAACGGCGACACTTAAGTTGAGCTTTTCGCCATCCAGCAGTGTCACTTTCCCTTTTATATAGCCTTCTTTTTCAAGTGACTTTACTCTGCGCCAACACGGCGTATGGGAAAGGCCTACTTTATCGCCCAATTCCGCCATGGAAATGTCGGCGTTAAGCTGCAGACACTTAAGTATCTTAATATCGTGGTGGTCGAGATCGGGCATAGGGTTCGCTTTCGTTAAGGTTTTGGTTTTGCGGGTCTGGCAATTGCCACTATAGTAGTTGCGATGGTGATTGTTGTCGTTATAATCGCCGCCTCTATTAAGGCGACTGTCTACTATAGCTACTGTCTCGTAAAGCGATCATCTAGATTAGATATTCCGAACCTAGCGACCAACGTGTTTAGTCAAAGACAGCAACGAAGAGTGTTTTCTGACCGCTTTTCAGCGCGAGACTTAAGGTTAGCGGTTTTGCTTACAACAGTGTACAACTTTTGCCGCGGGTTCTTAGTGGACTCGATCGCGTCGGATGGAGCCTGCGCCAACTTAACGCCAACTTTAGTCCGTAATATACGTAAGAGTTTTCATTATGTTTAACCTATTGCCGCCGCTCGCAACCGATCCCATTTTAGGGCTTATCTCCCGCTTTCAGCAGGACCCACGCCAGCAAAAAGTCGACCTCGGTGTTGGTGTGTATCGAGATGCACAGGGAAATACACCGGTATTTGCGAGTGTAAAAGCGGCTGAACGGAGGCTGCTGGAGAGCGAGCAAACTAAAGCCTATATCGGTCCGGCGGGCAATCCGGATTTCAATCTAAAGATGTCGGAATTAATTATGGGCGTTCAGCATTCTAGGCTTGCTGATCTTGTCTTAATGCAAACTCCCGGCGGATGTGGGGCGCTGCGCGTTGCAGCTGAATTAATCGTACGCTTGGCGGGGTTCCGAGGTGCGAGTGCTGGAACTCGCCCCACGCTTTGGGTAAGCGACCCCACTTGGGGCAACCATATTCCACTGCTAGGCAATGCGGGGGTAGAGATAAAAACCTATCCTTATTACCACGCGGATACCCATCAGCTGAATTTTGAAGGGATGCTGCAGACCTTGGGTAAAGTTGCTGAAGGTGATGTTGTGCTTTTACATGGTTGTTGTCACAACCCATGCGGTGCAGACCTCAGTATCGAGCAATGGCAGGCGGTAAGTGATTTGGCGAATAGTCAGGGTTTTATACCGTTTGTGGATATGGCCTACCAAGGCTTTGGTGATGATTTAGATACAGATGCGGCAGGTTTACGCCTTTTGGCGGAGCAGGTACCGGAAGTTGTATTAGCCATTTCCTGTTCGAAAAACTTTGGTTTATATCGCGAGCGAGTCGGTGCAGTTGGTGTGATATCTCAGCAGCCAAATGCGGTTGCAAGTCATATTGCTAATATTGTCCGTGGCATCTATTCGATGCCGCCGTCTCATGGCGCGGCTATTGTCGCCGAGGTGTTGTCCGATGAGGCTCTAGCGAAATCCTGGCGAGAGGAGCTAGAAACGGCACGCACTCGTATCGTCAGTAATCGACGGCAACTTGTAGAACAGTTAAACACTATCGGCGCAGACGGACGCTTTGATCATATCGCACGACAAAAGGGCATGTTTTCGTTTGTCGGCATTAATCAACAGCAGGTTGCTAAGCTAATTACAGAGTTCGGAATCTATATGGTGGATTCGGGGCGGATTAGTCTCGCGGGATTAAACCCGACTAATCTTGATTATTTCTGTGAAAGCTTAATTGCTGTTATGGACACTTAACATCGGTTTAACTTCGTTACACAATACCTTTTGTAGATGACGGTTATCGTCTTGCCCGAAAGGGCATTTGTTTGTGAGCTTTTGTATTCCTTGCTTAGCGTGTGTCATTTATTTGGCTTCTTTTGGTTTCCCTGCGCTCCCTTTTCTTCGGTGTTAATACTTTGACACCAAGACCTGCTGTGGTTACAGGTTACAGATAATTTCGCCTCGATTTTTAGTCTTCCCTTCAAAACACAATAAGACAAACTATACTCATTTGACTGGGTGAATTTATACCCTGAACGAGTTTTTTGCTCCTACCTTCATAGAAGCTACAACCGTGTGAACTGGGTGCTGAATAAGCTGCCTTTACCCGTTTATTAAGGTGAACATGTCGAACACAAAGAAAATCCATGTCGGCGAACTCCG
>Ga0065722_104490_pt1 | contig 11127 bp, 5 predicted proteins | sample BansetMetagenome_FD_59109 | JGI IMG/M metagenome (GOLD analysis project Ga0065722, IMG submission 59109) | Bankia setacea gill microbial communities from Puget Sound, Washington, USA - Caecum Enriched | ecosystem: Host-associated > Mollusca > Digestive system > Ceca | place: United States...
GCCAACCGCCTGTTTTGTTTACTTTGATATTAATGATTTTAAGCACATTAACGATACTCATGGCCATATGAAAGGCGATGAAATATTGCGTGCCGTAAGTGATACGATTAAGTTAGTCTCACGCTGTGAAGACAGTGCCTTCCGATACGGAGGCGACGAGTTTTGCGTAATTTTACCCAATTGTACTGAAGAGCACGCTAAAACCATTTACTCTACTCGTTTTGCGGAAGAACTTAAGCAGTACCCTGAGAATGTTTCGGTGAGTATCGGTATTATTCAAACAGGGCCCGAAAGTTTTTTAGATGCTGACAACTTAATCCAGCAGGCGGACCATCGAATGTACGTCGAAAAACAAAAAATGAAGTTAACCGTGGTAGGGAAATAGAGCGCAAAGGCCGACCCCCTGCGCTCTATTCGTTACTATCAACTTTAGGTTTTAAAACAAATAAACCGCTCCAGAATCTTGCGCTGCATTACTATTTAACACTGCATCCACCCCTACGTGATGGCTATCTTCGCCTTCAGCCCCCACCACAAGAGTGTTGCCCGAGGCATCGATAACAAGAGATTCACCAAAACGGTCTCCGGCTCCAGCGTTCGGTGATTTTACATATTTTACTTGCTGCCATTGCTCTGCCAACTCAAAAGCATACACCGCGCCGGCATCAACAGCAGCGTTATCGCCGTCATGGCTATCGACTTCGGTGTTCCCACTGTCCTCGTTCGGCGCGCCCACCATTAACAATGTTCCCGTTGCGTTTAACGCTAAGGCATCACCAAATTTATCGCCAATATCCGTGTTCGAGGCTTTCACATAGGCTTGTTGCTGCCATGCCATTTCGTTGCCACGCGTAAAGACATACACCGCACCACTGCTTTCAGCCGAAAAATCTGCTTGGTCGCCGTTAAGGCCAACACTACTACTCGATTCGCCCGGCGCACCCAATGCAATTGTATTTCCAAGCGCGCTTATTGAAACGGCCGCACCCAGTAATTGATTTCTGTCGGTATTGGAGGCTTTTAGATATGTATCAAACACCCAATTTGAACCTTGCCGAGCGTACACATAAGCAGCCCCCGCAAACGGCGTATTATTGTCGGTCTGATCAAGGTTGACACCCACGCTGTTGGACGACTCTCCTGGCGCACCGACAACAAGCATATCGCCTGCCGCGCTTAAGGATATTGATGTTCCGTAACGATCCCCACTTTCCCCTTGCGGTGCCCTTAAAGCTGCTTCCACTTGCCAGCTTTCACCGTTAACGGTATACACGTACAAAGCGCCTAACTCATTAGAGTGCTTTGGTGCACCAACGGCAATAGTGCCGCCATAAGCGCTTATGGCAACCGATGAACCAAATAAAGCCTGCGCCGTGGTGTCCGAGGCTTTTAAGTAACTACGCTGCAACCACACATCACCCAAGCGTTGATACACATACGCCGCTCCCGCATGTTCCGCAGAATTATCGCCACCATTTCCACCAACGCCCATCGCAGAACTTGATTCATATGGCGCGCCTACCACCAACACATTGCCATCACCACTTAAACTTAACGCTGTACCAAAGCCATCACCCGCGCCAACATTATTGGCCTTAAGATACGCTTGAAAATACCAATCCATTCCACTCTTTTTATAGACATAAACAGCACCGGAGCCACTGCTGTCATTGCTGCCCCTGTCACCATTAATCTGTGCAGTACTATCTTCACCTGCTGCGCCAACCGCAAGGGTATTGCCATCGGCACTGATTGCGACAACGCCAAGCCCGTCAAAGGCTTCCGTATTATCCGCTTTAATATACCCAACCGCTTGCGCACGCAAACTGGCTACATCTATAGCCTGCGTAAAAAAACAATCGTCGTCTATGCAGGCTTCGAGTTTAAACTGAGCATTGAACCAATCAAATCGGTGTAATGGTATCTCGACTCGCGTGGAGTGAATGGTGCCATCAAAATCTCGACCAACTTGCTCGTATTCAGCATCTCGCTGCAACTGCCCCCACAAACGATAATGTGTGGCAGTGCTGACGCTATTCCAATAGAAGGTCAACCCTTTAAAACTGTGCCGCGCATAGAGCGACAACGAGGCGGTTCGGCCACTAAACGTATCAGCGACCTCCCCAATTGTGAGTGTCGCCGACACTGAGGTGTACAATTCATTTGACGTGAATACACGCACCGTGACATTTTGTCCGTCAACAATGGTGCCGTCTTCACTCGTAAATTCACCTCCATTAATCGAATACTCTCCCCCTTCAATGCTAACGGCGATTTCAACATCAAAACCCGATACTTCAATAATATTAGACTCGGCATACACGCCTAATCCAAGCCCGTACTGGTCGGTGAAATAAAAGGTGTCAGGCGTTGAATCGTCTTCGGATTCACTCTCCGTGTTGTCACTGCCACCACATCCTTGTACCAGAAACACCATAAGTACACTCGCTATCACTCGCCACGCATTCTTCATTCAAACCCCTTTAGTTAATCATTGATGAGATACCGCTTGTCAGCGGTAAGACGCGACTAGTGTGGGAGATGTATTCGATAAGTTGGGTTAAGCCAGCGTAAAGAACCGTTAATTCGCGTTAAGTTCTGTAAAGCATACCTTCGGGAGCAACGGCTCAATTAGTGACGCCATCCCCTCTGCCATTGACCTCTATCAACGGCCCAAATGCACAACCATAATAAAGTGCCGGTAAACAGACCCTCTTCAACAACTGACAATATAGGATTAGAGCAATGAAAAACCGCTGGCTTATCGCGCTATCCGGGGTAGGCATTCACGTGTCTATTGGCTCCGTGTATTCATGGAGTGTCTTTAATTTGCCACTAGCCTCTACATATTCGTGGGAAAACACATGGGCTGGGCAAACTTTTGGGGAAAGCTCCGCTATCGCGATGACGTTCAGCCTTGCCATTTTCTTTCTCGGCATGTCGGCCGCTATCATGGGCCGCTTTGTAGAACGCAGGGGGCCGCGCGTATCAGGTTCGGTTGCCGCCTTATTTTTTGGCTTAGGCATGATTACAGCAGGCATAGGCACATGGGCTGAAAATATTTACCTTTTATGGCTGGGGTATGGCGTACTAGGCGGTATAGGTTTGGGAATTGGTTATATCACGCCGGTATCGACGCTCGTTAAATGGTTCCCAGACCGCCGTGGCTTGGCAACGGGCTTGGCCATTATGGGCTTCGGCTTCGGCTCAACAATCGCCAGCGTAAGCTTCAACAGCATTATTGAAGCAATCAGTATTCCCGCCGCATTTATCATAATGGGAGCCGTTTATTTGGCCGTCATGTTAATGTCCGCATCCTACCTGCAACGCCCTCCCGAAGGCTGGATGCCCGACGGCATGAAAGAAGCCATTAGCGCCGGAAAGAAAACACTCACAGAAGATCTCTCCCAGCAAACCGCTAACGAAGCCGTTAAAACAGGCCCTTTCTGGGGGTTATGGACAATGATGTTCATAAATATCAGCTGCGGTATTGGCGTTATTTATTCAGCTTCACCACTCGCACAAGAAAGTATTGGTTTAACCGCCGCCGAAGCTGCCGCAGTAGTAGGGGCTATGGCGCTGTTTAACGGTTTAGGTCGAATTGGATGGGCATCGTTTTCGGATTATCTCGGTCGAGGCAACACCTATCTCGCGTTCTTTATTCTACAAATCGCACTGTTTTGGGCGCTCCCCAATATTACCAGCGTCGTACTCTTCCAGATCGTGCTGTACACCATTTTGACCTGCTATGGCGGTGGTTTTGCAACGCTTCCCGCATTTATTGGCGATTTATTCGGTACTAAAGAGCTCGGCGCAATACACGGTTATGTACTCACTGCATGGGCGCTTGCCGGTATTGTTGGCCCACAGCTTACCGCACAATTACACACCATGACCGGCAGTTACGAAACAACGCTCTACATTTTTGCGGGTGCGTTTGTTGTTGCCTTAGCCGTCTCCCTTTTAATGAAAGCGTATATTGCGCGAGCAACCGGCTCGGCACAACCAAAACACTCGCCGCTGGCCAACCAGCCTACCGGCTAACATTCTCCACACTCTAAAAAAGGCGTCTATTACAGACGCCTTTTTTAGCTGTCCACGCTTAAATACCTACCGACCTTGACCTCGACCTCGACCTCACTCTCACGCCCCTTCACCCGCGCAATAACCAGCGCTCATCCGGCCAACTCAGCACCGTGTGCTATGCTAAACCTACAGCTCTAAAAGAGGGCTCCAGCGACCGCCGTTCCAAGCTAGCAGCCACATTCTATGAGACCATTCCGCCCCAACAGCTTTCGTTTAGCGGCCTTTATCCTAACTTTGGTGGTATTGTTTGGGCACAGCTATTTACCCCAACGCATGCTGCAGATACACCCCAACACCAACAACATTATTGAAACCTACACAGATTCACCCGCTGGCGGGAAAAGCGTTATTGAGTGGCTGGATAAAAGCAACTTCCGCTGGAAATGCACCATCACACAAAGTGATACCTATCCCGTTTGCGGGCTTTCGATTATCTTTTCCCAAAAGCCCTACAAAAGCGTAGATTTCTCACGTTATTCCTCGGTATTTTACCGTATTGAATATGAAGGCAGCGCGTCAAAACTTCGTTTCTTCCTGCGTAATTATAATGCTGCCTACGCAACCAGAATGGAGCTTGAACCCGCTAAATTTCAGTCCGTTGCAGTACGCACCACCGACTTTGACTCCAGCTTAAAACTCGACATTGCAGAGTTTTCTGTGGCCGACTGGTGGAAAGATGAATTTGATATTCCGCGAGAACTGTCACGGCCAGAATCAAATGCCATTGTCGCCTTTGGTATAGATCAAGCCTCGCCTATAGCGTATGGCGAACATACTTATCAACTCAAGTCAGTAGAGCTGATTGGAGAATGGATTTCCCGAGAAACACTTTATCTTGCGATTATTGTTAGCTGGACAATTCTACTGGGGTGGGAAACAAAAACACGACTCGTGTATTGGTACCAATACGTGAAGCGCTCTTCTATCAATTTAGACGAAGCCCGAGCCGAATCTGAAAAATATAAAGAGTTGATGAACACCGACTCACTCACAGGCGTTCTGAATCGTAATGGCTTGATACAAATGCTAAGCCAACTTAACAACAGCCCTAAAAACCTTTCGGATTACAGTGTGCTTGTCGCCGATATTGATTTTTTTAAGCAAGTAAATGATCTTCATGGCCATGTGATTGGTGATGCCGTTTTAACACAATTCACCACGCTTTTATCAGACAATATCAGAGCCGATGATGTAGTTGTACGGTGGGGAGGAGAAGAATTCGTTCTACTCCTTCAAACCTCCGTTGTGGAAGAGGCGAAAAGTGCAGCAGAAGTGATTCGCCGAAAAATTGCGCAACACGAATTTATGGGCAATGGCCCGTTACACATTACTGTCAGTATTGGCGTTAGCTTTCCTGCACCACACGAAGACTTCGAAGCGGCCTTTATTCGTGCAGACAAAGCGCTATACACCGCCAAAATTAAAGGTCGTAATCAAGTCATTCTCCATCAATAACACCATGCCTCTAAGGTACCCCGCAAGCAACACGTTAACCAATCTGCCGCATTAGACATAGAGACTATGGCACTCGCAATCACTTAACATTCCGCCAAAATTTGCCATACTCCTTGTAGATTCGTATCATTCAACTTCTTTTAGTCATAGAGACCATAACAAATGAAAGCTTTTCTTCTCATCGTCTCAAGCCTATTGCTCTTTATTACTGGCTGCTCAGAAAACAACCAAACCGCTTCGGGCGCGCCGCCAGCGTATACAAACACTTCGCTACCCGTGAACGAACGTGTTAACGACTTGGTGTCGCGCATGACGCTGTCCGAGAAAATAGGGCAGCTTTATAACGATGCTCCTGCAATTAAACGCTTAAACGTTCCTGCTTACGACTGGTGGAATGAAGCCTTACACGGCGTTGCCCGCGCAGGTAAAGCGACCGTGTTCCCGCAAGCAATAGGCCTTGCCGCCAGTTTTGATGAACAGCTTATAGGGGCGGTTGCGACCGCTATATCCGATGAGGCTCGCGCCAAGCATCATTACTTTGCTGCAAACGATATACAAGCGCGTTACACCGGCCTCACGTTTTGGTCCCCAAACGTGAACATTTTTCGAGATCCCCGATGGGGACGCGGCCAAGAAACCTACGGTGAAGACCCTTACCTCACCTCTGCGCTCGCCATTCAATTTATTCAAGGGCTACAAGGTGACGACCCCCGTTACCTAAAATCCGCCGCTATGGCAAAACACTTCGCCGTACACAGCGGGCCCGAAAAATCGCGGCACTCCGACAATTACCACTCCACCGCAAAAGACCTTCATGAAACTTACTTACCCGCGTTTAAAGCGGCCGTACAAGACGCCAATGTGGAATCTATCATGTGTGCCTACAACCGGGTCAACGATCTACCCGCTTGTGGCAGCGACCCCTTGTTAAAAGAAATTCTACGCGGCGACTGGGGGTTTGAAGGCCATGTTGTCTCGGATTGTGGTGCTCTCGCTGACTTTTATGGCCCCAATGATCATGCACTCGTCTGGGCCCCCGCCGAAGCCGCTGCGTGGGCACTAAAAAGTGGTACCGATCTTAACTGTGGAACAGGTCGTTTAAGCACCTTTGCTAATCTTAATTTTGCCCTTCAAAAAGATATGGTTAGCATCAATGATATTGATACCGCCGTAAAACGACTCTTCACTACTCGTTTCAAACTAGGTTTTTTCGACCCCGCCGAACATGTGTCTTACACACAAATCCCCAAAGAGGTTATAGGCTCGGATAAACATCAAGCGCTTACATTAAAAGCCGCCGAGCAATCGCTGGTGCTACTAAAAAATGATGGTGTGCTGCCACTTAAAGAAGGCACGCGTATCGCGGTGATTGGCCCCAACGCCACTAACCCATCAATATTGGTCGGCAACTACCATGGCACCCCCATTCAACCCGTACTGCCTTTAGACGGCATTCGCGCTCGCGCCGGCGATGACCTCGTCTACTACGCACCAGGCTCGCCGCTCATTGCCGACCAATATGGCCATTACCGCGTGATCTCCGCCAAACACTTATTTCATTACGACTCCAATAATGCTTTAACACCAGGCCTTAAAGCCCACTACTACAAAGCCGATTTACAAAAAGGAAAGCTTCCCAACAGCGCGCAGGTCGACCAAATTGCCGCGCGTGTCGGCGAGCCGGTTATTAGCCGTATTGATGACAAAATTGATTTTTATTGGGAGCGCTCACCGGTCGACAATCAGGTTCGTGGTGAATTCGGCATCACCTGGGACGGTATTTTGGTGCCCCAAAAATCGGGCGTTTACCTCTTTAAAACCGATTCAAATGCCACACTCCAAATTGCCGGTGAAACCATTACAGGCCCGATAGAGCTCTCAGCAGGCGAACACTACACACTACATTTGCATCGCACTTATTTGCGTACAACATGGGGAAATCCCGTAGAACCGTCACTCCAGCTTAGCTGGGTAAACAGCTCTGAAAGCTACACCGCAGACGCGGTAACCGCCGCTCAGAAAGCCGACGTGATTATTTTTGCCGGCGGAATTTCCGCCGAACTTGAAGGCGAAGAAATGGACGTGGAGCTCGAAGGTTTCGACCATGGCGATCGTACAGACTTACGTTTGCCCACCGAGCAACGACAGCTACTCAAGATACTGCACGCACTCGGCAAACCGATTGTGATGGTTAATTTTAGCGGAAGTGCCGTTGCGCTTAACTGGGAAGATAAAAACCTTAATGCCATTGTTCAGGCGTTTTATCCTGGAGAAGGTACCGGCACAGCATTAGCGCGCTTACTCTGGGGAGATTTCAACCCCAGTGGCCGATTACCCGTAACCTTTTATCGCAGCGTAAAGGATTTACCAGACTTCAAAGACTACTCCTTTGCTAACCGTACTTACCGCTATTTTGACGGCGATGTTCTATACCCGTTTGGTCACGGGCTGAGCTATACCCCTTTTAGCTATAGCGACCTAAATACACCAAACACACTAAAAAGTGGCAATGACCTCTCCCTTGATGTGAGTATCACGAACAACGGGGCCATGAGTGGTGGCGAAATAGCGCAACTCTATATCGCCATGCCTGACGCGCCAGTCAAAACCCCCATTCAAGAACTGAAAGGCTTTCGCTATGTCAGCATTACGGCAGGAGAAACCACTCAAGTCGCCTTTACCTTAACCGCCAAACAACTTCAGTTCGTAGACAACGATGGTAATTTCCGCCCCTATAAAGGCCGCCTAGAATTGAGCGTGGGCTCTGGCCAACCGAATTACGCAACAAACGAAAGCATTCTAAAAACCAGCATTCAAATCGACTGAACACAAAAAAACAAGCGATTAAAATTGAATGATTAGATCTAGATAAGTGAGAGATAAGATGATGTTCACCTCCTATATGCGCACCGCTGTAGCGATTGTGTTATTGGCACTAGTCGCCAATAACACAATCGCGCAATTTCATTTCAACGACGAAGATGGCTATCGCCTTTGGCTAAAATACGACGCCCTTAGTGATACTCCTATCGCCAACACTTATGCCAAAAAAATCACCACGGTTAATGTAACAATGCCCTCAGCCACAGGCACGGTTATTCAGCAGGAGCTACGCTATGCTCTTGGCGCCATGCTTCCTGGCACGCTTCATTTTAGGGACAGCATTAACGACAACCAGCTACTTATCGGCACCCCGGCATCATCCTCTGCCATTAAAAAATCACTGTCCAAAAAAGACCTAAAACACGTTGGTGATGAAGGTTTTATCATTCGCAGCCAAACTGTCGCAGGGAAAAATGTAACTCTCATTGCGGCAAACAGTGACATAGGCGCCCTTTACGGCACCTTTCATTTTTTGCGCTTACTACAAACCCATCAGTCCATCGCTCGTCTCGATATAAGCGAATCGCCCAAAGTTGATGTTCGCATGCTTAACCATTGGGACAACTTGTCTCGATACGCCGAACGCGGTTACGCAGGCCAATCCATTTGGAACTGGCATAAGCTCCCCGACTATCTCGACCAACGCTACTATGACTATGCTCGCGCTAATGCATCTATCGGCCTTAACGGCGTGTCGCTAAATAATGTCAACGCCACGCCCGAGATACTGACACCACAATACCTCGAGAAAGTTGCGGCGCTTGCCGACCTATTCCGGCCGTACGGCATTAAAGTTTATCTATCCATTAACTTTAGCTCGCCCCATATTATTGGTGGTTTAGAGAACTCCGACCCCGCCAACCCCAAAGTGGGACAATGGTGGAAAAACAAAGCGAACGAAATATACCAACGCATCCCCAATTTTGGTGGATTTCTCGTAAAAGCAAATTCAGAAGGGGAGCCAGGCCCAGGAGACTATGGCCGCTCTCATGACATGGGGGCTAACATGCTAGCCGATGCGCTCGCGCCGCACGGCGGTATTGTAATGTGGCGAGCCTTCGTTTACGCCCATGAAAGTGGTGAAGAGCGATCCAAACAGGCCTACTCTGAATTCAAACCACTGGACGGAAAGTTTCGCGATAACGTTCTTATCCAAGTTAAAAACGGCCCTATCGATTTTCAACCTCGCGAACCCTTCAGCCCGCTTTTTGGCGCAACGCCCAAAACCCCCATGATGATGGAGTTTCAAGTTACGCAAGAATATTTAGGGTTTAGTACCCACCTTGTGTACCTCGGCACGCTCTACGAAGAAGTCCTTAAAACCGACACATGGGCGAAAGGACAAGGCTCAACGGTAGGCCGAGTCGTGGATGGTTCATTATTCAACAACAGTATTTCCGGTATGGCGGGCGTGTCTAATATTGGCGCCGACCGCAACTGGACCGGCCATATCATGCTTCAATCTAACTGGTATGTGTTTGGTCGCATGGCATGGGATCACGAACTCACCGCACAAGCCGTTGCAGAAGAATGGGCCCGCATGACGCTTTCAAATGACTGGGAAGTGGTCAATACAGTTACCCAAATCATGATGAATTCACGCGAAATTGCGGTGAACTACATGACCCCTCTCGGCCTCGCCCACATGATGGGCACTGGCCACCATTACGGCCCAGCGCCTTGGGTTAGCGAATTGGGTCGTCCAGAATGGAACCCTGTGTATTATCACCGCGCCGACAAAAACGGTATTGGTGTAAACCGCACACCCACAGGCGAAAGCGCTATCGAACAGTACCACGAGCCTGTGCGTAAACTTTATTCCTCTACTGAAACAATTCCCGAAGAGTTTTTATTGTGGTTCCACCACGTACCTTGGGACCACACCATGCGCTCGGGTCGTCCACTGTGGGACGAATTGGTTCACCATTATTACCAAGGTGCAGAAGATGCCGCAAAAATGAAAACCACATGGGATGGTCTTGAAGGCAAAATAGACCCATACCAGTTTAAACAAGTACAAATGGCGCTGGGTATTCAAGCCAAAGAAGCCGATTGGTGGAGAAATGCGTGCGTTCTATACTTCCAAACATTTTCCGACATGCCCATTCCCGAAGGGTTAAAAGCACCGAAAGGAACACTCGAAGACTATAAAGCCATGCGCTTTCCGTTTGCACCGGGAAATACGGAACCTAGACGGCATTAAACGACTTTGTACTTAAAAAAATAAACCCCTCTCGCAAACAACCTAATCGTTTGCGAGAGGGGTTTTCTTTTTACGCTCAAGCATACGCCGCAGCCGAAGAACACACCCCTTTACACCAAGCCCGCCCAAATAATCCAGCATACGCTTTTAGTTTTTTTCCGCTTCCGGCGCTAGCACCATAATGCTGATTAAAGTGTCGGACGTGATCAATCCACTTGTCGGGGTTAATCCCTAATTGCGGTATTAAAGGGGGGACATCGGCCTTTATAAAGCCGCGTTTACCGTCACATATTAATCGGCCTGTTGCATCAACCAATTCAAAATAATCTTCGCGCGTAAACGGTAAAGCCGTATGAATAACGGTATGGGAAGAGCCACTAAAAGGCATAAGCGGTGCTTCTGATTGTTTATCTAAAACCAACTCGGCTTTTAATTCTCGCTGCTGCTTAACACGCTCAACCACGGTATGTTCAACACTTGATTGTGTGTGTTTATACTTT
>Ga0065722_100004_pt1 | contig 11054 bp, 11 predicted proteins | sample BansetMetagenome_FD_59109 | JGI IMG/M metagenome (GOLD analysis project Ga0065722, IMG submission 59109) | Bankia setacea gill microbial communities from Puget Sound, Washington, USA - Caecum Enriched | ecosystem: Host-associated > Mollusca > Digestive system > Ceca | place: United States...
TACGGTAAAGTAGAATCTTCTGCGATGAAACTATTTCAGTGGGTGCGTAGAGAAAAAGAAAACCTGAATGGTGCACCAATTGCTTGAGGAGCAGCTGCTTTAACTCAGGATGAATGCCGAATAACGCCAAGGTTACTGATGCAATGTTGGTGTTTTATTGTGGTGCACATCTAATTGTCGCGCTGAGGCTACCATCAATTATTTAAGTTGCCCAAAGATACGCTAGAGGCGTTGTGGTTTTTCAGTGAGAGTTTCAGCAGAGTATAGTTTTGAGGCTGACTATATAGAGTTTTGGTGTGATGNTAGTTTTGNGGCTGATGGTAGTTAACCGTGCGGTAAGGGGCTAGGCGCCATTGGGGAGTTCAATCGTGAAGGTAGTACCCTTGCCGATTTCGCTTGATGCTAACAGCCTGCCGCCGTGCTTTTCAATGATGTTTTGTGAAATAGACAGGCCTAAACCTGTGCCCTTGCCGGGATCTTTAGTTGTGAAAAATGGGTCGAATATTTTCAATAGGTCTTTGGGGGCAATCCCATGCCCCGTGTCACTCACAATCACTTTAATCCCGCCTTCTATNGTTGAGGTGGAAATGGCGATAGTACCCTTTTCAGGAATGGCATGTGATGCGTTAATAAGGAGGTTTAGAATGACCTGCGAGAAGCCTCCTGCAAAACCATAAATATCGGGGAGNTCGTTGTACTCCTCAACTATTTCAGCTTTGTATTTTAATTCGTTCCATACGAGCTTGAGCGTATTTTTTACAGCATCGTTTGGATTAAATAATTTTTTTTTGTCGCTATCTGGTCGAGAAAAATCTCTTAGGCTGCGTACGATACTAGCAATTTTATCCATGCCCATAATGGAGTCGTTGATAATNTCTTCAAAATCTTCCATTAAAAAGTCTAGGGTATGCTTCTCACTTAGCTCGGTATAGCTTATGGTTTTGCCTTGATTAAGCTCTTCCTGTAGCTCAGAAAGAAAGGCTATAAATTTAGTTCGGTACCGATTTAGAGAGGTAAGGTTACTTTTCACATAGGCAGATGGGTTGTTGATTTCATGGGCAACCCCTGCCGCGAGCTGGCCGATAGAGGCCAGCTTCTCCTGGTGTAAGAGCTGTGTTTTTTGCTGCTTAAGTCGATTGTAGGCGGAGGTTAGTGTTGTATTAGCCTCGTAAAGTTCGCGGGACTTATCTTCTAGGAGTTTGTCGGCTTGCTCGCGGGCTTTTTTTGTCGTGCGTAAGCCGCTTTGTAATCGATGTTGCTCATGTTAGTTCTATATCGATAACGCAGAAATCATCATTNCGGTGGCAGCATTTACTCTGATTTATTGTTGCGTGAACTTTGAAGTGCTCTGCTGCGCCAGAAATAAGACCCTCAGCAAGGAAACACATTTTTCGTGGTGATGAATATAGCATTTGTATATGGCGCTCGCTTACGCGCACACACTGAATTTTAGGTAGTGAAGCATTAGGGTATAGTTTTTCTACTTCTTTGTGAATGACGCCCTCAATGCTACATAAAAAGTCAAAAANATTGTCGTACATATTGGCGAAAATTGGAAATTTTGAATTTAGNCCTTTAAACAGGTAGTTGCCAAAACTTCGCGTTATTTCATTGATGTCGATATCGGTAACATCGGCGAATGCAACCAGTAAGGCTATGATTTCTTCGTCTTTATAGCTGCCGGCGGAAGCGTATACGCCTTCTGATTCTGGTTTCGCTTGTGCGAGAACCTCTTCCCAGACTTTTATGCCGTAGGCTTCTTCTACCATATCGTTGAGAGCAATAAATACCGCGCCTTTCATATTCGTTCTCAGTTGAGGGGNCTATTGATCCGGATTTCAAGTTTGTCACCGGTGCTTTTTTCGTACACACGCAATTTTTCAATATGGGTTGCCGTCAACGTGGTTCCGGCTTTCAACAGCAGAGCGTTGTGCAAAGAAAAAATGTCGGCGGCTAACACCGTTCCAGGAACCAGCTGAAACTGATCTTTAGACAGTATAGTTGAGTCTCGCTTAAGTGAATCTGCATGAACCAGATTAAAAAATTCAGTTAGAACTTGGGAATCGTAGGTTTCTCCCGAGAGGTTTTGCATGTAAGCGCGGGCGGCTCTGTGTCCAATTATTCCCTCCTCTAGGCGACCCTCATACAGGAGCACATATTCGGTTACCACGCACATGATGCGTGCCGCCAGAGGGATATCTTGAGCGGTTAGACCTCTTGGGTAGCCGCTGCCGTCAAGGTGCTCTTTGTGCTTGCCTACAATGTCCGCAACGGGNGCCAGTTCGGGTAAACCGCTGAGTACGGTTTCGCCAATTTCGACCTGAGCGCGGTAGCGTTTGAGCTCATTTGTATCCATCTCGGATACAACGCGGTAAGCCCAGTAATCGGCGATAGCGAGGCTGCCAATATTGTGTAGTTGACTCGCCAACTGCAGNTTCTCGGTTTCTGTGGGTGGTAGGCATAGTCGCTCACCGGTGGCGACGGCAATATTTTCCACAAAATGGCTATGTCCGTCGCCTTTACCGCTGAGTTCAATAAGGCTGGATACCGCACGTAGCAAGCCTTTAGCGCGCGATTGGGCCTGCTGATGTTCGATGCTGAGTAGAGATAGGGCTTGCGCAACTTCAATCGTTTTCTCCTTTACCTTACCGTCAAGGCAGAGGGCGAGGCGGCCGAGTTTTTTGTTTTGCGCAGCGGTGAGTTTCTCTAAGCGTTTTTGTTCTTTTTGTGCAGACTGAAAATCTAGTGCGCCTTGGATTACACGGGTAAGTACCTGATCATCCCAGGGTTTTGATATGTAGTTAAAAATTTTGGCTTCGTTTACAACCTTTTCCAGCGCGTGAACATCGGCATAACCGGTGATGAGGATACGCTCCGTATCCGGTTGTTCGTTGCGCACACGCGTCAGGAACTCGGCTCCGTCCATGCCTGGCATACGCATGTCTGACACGACTACGTTCACCGGTTGTTGCTGTAGAACGGCTAAGCCTTCTTCCGCCGAATTTGCGCAAAAAACCGACCATGATTCGTCTAATGCGAGTCTTTTCAGGGATTTCAGTACAGGGAGTTCATCGTCCACNAAAAGTATGGATGGCGTTCGCNCTGGTGTGATGTTGATCATAAAAACCTCCGAATGCCTCAAAGCAGATCAAAAAACAGCCTCTAATGCTTGAATATCAGTTATAACATGAATAACATGAACCCATAAAGACTGCTTTGTTATGGCGCTAACGTGGGATCCATCTTCGAGTTATATACGGGGTGCTTGGGTATATATGTAATGAATAAAACACACTACACCTCGGGAGAGGTCGCTAAGTTGTGCGGGGTTAGTCTTCGCACGGTGCTCAACTGGATTGCTAAAGGGTTGCTTAAGGCTCACCAATTACCGGGTGCTCGGGGGGATAATCGAGTACTGGTTGAGGATCTTGTCGTATTTATGCGCGCCAGCAATCTGCCTCTGCCAATAGCGTTGGAGCCTCAACGACGGTTTGCGCTTATTGTTGACGACGAGCTGGCCATGGCGAAATCCATTCAGCGGGTATTGAGGGTGAATGGGTTTCAGACGGCCATTGCCACCGATGGTTTTACCGCGGGTATGCTGTATGCCAAAGAGAAACCATTGCTGATGACCTTGGATCTACAGATGCCTAAGTTGAATGGAATCGATGTGCTTAAGGATATTGGCGGTGAAAAATACGGAAAAATATTGGTTATTTCGGGGATGGCTGAAGATACTTTGAGCTTAGCTTTGGCTCACGGTGCGGACGCGACACTGCACAAACCGTTTGATAATGAACAGCTTGAGTCTATTGTGTCGGAGTGGTTTTGCTAGCGTCTGGTAGGAAATGGTAGCTAGGGGGAGACTTGAACTCCCGACCTCAGCATTATGAGTGCTGCGCTCTAACCAGCTGAGCTACCTAGCCATTTTCTACCGAGTGCGATGATCTTCTGTAATCATCTGCTGCAAATAAAAATATCGTGTTGATTTTAATTTGCATCGCTTTGGTCGCGCAAACGCGAGGGCTTGCTTACCTTTGCTTTGCCCATATTACCTAGCGGCAATGTGTTGAGCTAATACCCCCGCCGTCTCTTCGAGCGGCTTACCCGGTTAATTTTTATGTTAAAAATCTGGCCGGGTTCGAGAGGGCGGCTATTTTCACTAGTCGTCCCTTTAAAGTCAAGGGTGATTTAAACGTTGAAGCGGAAATGTACGACGTCGCCATCCTTCACGATATAGTCTTTGCCCTCAAGTCGCCATTTACCGGCTTCTTTAGCTCCGGCTTCGCCTTTGTTGCTAACAAAATGGTCATAGGCAACGACTTCCGCACGGATAAAGCCTTTCTCAAAGTCCGTATGAATTTTGCCTGCCGCTTGAGGTGCTGTGGCGCCCACTGGAATGGTCCAAGCGCGTACTTCCTTTACTCCTGCGGTAAAGTAGGTGTGTAGATCTAGCAGGTCATAACCGGCACGAATAACACGGTTCAGGCCTGGCTCTGCCATGCCCATCTCTTCAAGAAATTCGGTTTTTTCTTCCTCGTCGAGTTCAGCAATCTCGGCTTCCATTTTATTGCAGATGGGAACCACAATAGCACCCTCACTTTTTGCAATACCTTGCACTATGTCGAGTAGCGGGTTGTTGGTGAAACCGTTTTCTTCAACGTTGGCGATGTACATGGTTGGCTTGAGGGTCAGTAGGCTGAGCTCTTTTAGCTGCTTAGTACGATCTTCATCTAAGCCGAATGAACGCAAGGGCTTGGCTTCGTTCAAGTGCGGTAGTATTTCTTCCAGCAGGGTTTTCATGCGCATAGCATCTTTATCCTGCCCCTTTGCCATTTTACCGACGCGGAACAGCGCTTTTTCTACGGTGTCTAGGTCTGCTAGGGCGAGTTCGGTATTGATCACCTCAATATCCGAAGCGGGATTAATGTGGCCGTCTACATGGATGACGTTAGGATCCTCGAAGCAGCGTACCACATGGGCGATGGCGTCGGTTTCACGGATAGTTGCGAGAAACTTGTTGCCTAGGCCTTCACCCTTGGACGCGCCTGCCACAAGGCCTGCAATATCGACAAACTCCATGGTGGTGGGGACAACGCGCTCGGGCTTTACGATCTCCGCCAATTTATCTTGGCGGGGATCGGGAACGGCAACCACACCAGCGTTGGGCTCGATGGTGCAGAAGGGAAAATTTCCCGCGTCGATACCGGCTTGGGTGAGCGCGTTAAATAAAGTGGATTTGCCAACGTTAGGCAGGCCAACAATGCCGCAGTTAAAGCCCATAAGTTTTTACCTTTCTAAAAGTGTTCAAATACGTTAATAACGAGAGCGGTCGTTCCCAAAAGCCGCGTAGCCGTGCTACAGAGTCCAGCCGGGCTGCATTACGCGCGGGTATGTAGTTGCAGCATGGCCTTTTCCCAGTTGCCAGCTACGAGGTCGGAAATAGCTTTTTCGCTGTCGCGAATGGCGTCTTCAATTAATGTTTGTTCGCTAGCAGGCGCTTTTTTCAGTACAAAGTTACTCACCATTTTGGCGTTGCCAGGGTGGCCAATGCCAATGCGCAGGCGGCCAAAATTTTTGTTGTTACCCAGTGCGCTGATGATGTCGCGCAGGCCATTGTGGCCGCCATGGCCTCCGCCAACCTTTAATTTCGCCACTCCGGGGTCGAGGTCCAGTTCGTCGTGAACCACTAGAATATTTTCTGGCGCTATTTTAAAGAAATTTGCCAGCGAGGCTACCGCTTGGCCACTTCGGTTCATAAAAGTGGTGGGTACCAATAGGCGAACATCTTTACCGCTAACGGTAATACGGCCGGAATAGCCAAAATGCTTCGGCGTATTGCTTAGTGTTTGTCCGTGAGCACGTGCCAGTTCTTCGGCAAAATCCTGGCCGGCATTGTGACGGGTATTGGCGTATTCAGCACCGGGGTTGCCCAGGCCTACAATCATTTTTACGGGTGCGTTCATGGTGTCGGTAAATCGTTGCTATTTATGCTGCGAGGTTTATCGCTGGGTGCATAGATACAAAAAGGGCAGCCTTTGGCTGCCCTTTGAAGGTTTTGAAGCGGTTACGCTTCTCCGCCTTCACCACTTTCTTCGCTTGCTTCGCCTTCCTCGCCTTCGGTAGCACTACCGCGAGGCTTGCCGATGGTGGCAACGGGGAGATCGTGATCAGTACCGTGTGCCAAGGCTACAGATTCTACACCCTTCGGCAATTGTAGGTCAGAGATGTGTACGATTTGACCCACTTCAACCTCGGCTAGATCCACTTCGATAAATTCAGGTAGATCGCCAGGCAAACAGCTGATTTCAAGTTCGGTCATGCTGTGGGAGGCCGTGCCGCCCTGAACCTTAACGCCTGTAGAGGTGTCTTCGTTTATGAAGTGCAGAGGTACACGGGTAGTGAACTTCTTAGTTTTGGATACGCGCAAGAAGTCTACGTGCAAAATTTGGGGTTTTGCAGGGTGACGCTGCAAATCCTTGAGGATCACATCTTCGTCTTTGCCCGCAACGTTCAGGGTGATGATGTGAGAGTAAAATGCTTCGTTCTCAAGGTGCTTGGACAGCTCGTTGTGCGAAAGAGAGATATTAACGGGGTTTTTGCGACCGCCATATACAATAGCGGGTACTAAACCGGCTTCGCGACGCAGGCGGCGGCTCGCACCTTTTCCTGTGTCATCGCGCAGCGTTGCGTCGAGTTTGAAGTCTTCAGTAGACATAATGTGCTCCAAAAAAATAAAAAACCACGCTATCCCGCGACCAGGAACAGAGTGGGGGTTTATGAAACGCGAGAGCTTTAAGGTGCGCTCGCGCTTTTATTTTCCCAGGTGGGAAAAATACTTACCCGGCCGGCTCGCCAAACATGGCGCTCAGCGACTCTTCGTTGCTGATACGGCGCATCGCTTCTGCGAGCATGTGCGACAGGCTCAGGGTACGAATGCGCTTGCAGGCTTTGCCTTCCTCCGATAGCGGGATGGAGTCGGTAACCACAAGTTCATCCATTTGTGAGTTGTTCAGCCGNTCTATTGCCGGCCCGGACAATACCGGGTGGGTAGCATAGGCAACGACTTTATTGGCGCCGTGTTTTTTCAACGCTGTTGCTGCGTTACACAGGGTGCCGGCGGTGTCTACCATGTCATCGACTAGCAAACAGGTGCGGCCTTCAATCTCACCAATAATATTCATNACTTCGGCCACNTTGGCCGCCGGACGNCGTTTGTCGATAATCGCTAGTTCGATGCCCAGTTGCTTGGCAACAGCGCGGGCGCGAACAACGCCGCCGATATCGGGTGATACAACCACCAGGTTTTCAAAATTTTGCTTTTCGATGTCGGTTAGCAATACGGGCGAGCCGTATACGTTATCCACCGGGACATCAAAAAAGCCCTGGATTTGCTCTGCGTGCAAATCCACGGTTAGTACTCTGTCTACACCGACGGTCACCATCATGTCGGCAACCACTTTTGCGGTGATGGGCACGCGGGCCGACCGAACGCGTCGATCTTGGCGGGCGTAACCAAAGTAGGGAACCACGGCGGTAATGCGGCCAGCCGAGGCTCGGCGCAACGCGTCCACCATCACGATCAATTCCATTATGTTGTCGTTGGTGGGGTTGCAGGTGGGTTGAATAACGAAGACATCGCGACCGCGAACGTTTTCATTCAATTCCACCATAATTTCGCCGTCTGAAAACTTGTCGACGGTTGCGTCCCCGAGTGGTATTCCTAGGTTGGCAACAACCTTTTCAGCTAATTCGGGGTTTGCATTGCCACTAAATACCATCAAATCAGGCACTTTTCCGCTCCTTCTACAGGTTCTGTTGCGATACGCGAAGGATAGTGTAGGGAGGGCGCGGTTGGAAGAATAAAATTGGCTGGGGTGGAAGGATTCGAACCTTCGCATGACGGGATCAAAACCCGCTGCCTTACCGCTTGGCTACACCCCAGTGGAACTGGTATCAGGGGAGGCATTGATGCAGTGGCGAATCATTCACGCCTTGGGCTACAAAGCCATGTAAATGCCTTGGTAGTTTGGCGTAAACATCCAGTGCTTTCTGTTCCGTTTGGAAGGCTGCGAATACACAAGCTCCCGTTCCGGTCAGTTGCGCTAGGCCATATTGATCTAGCCAATCAACCGCATCTCTCACCTGCGGGAACATCTTTTCAACCAATGGTTGACAGTCGTTTTTCCCACCCTTCTCGAGGAAGGCGGCTACTGTAATGGCGAGGGTATCTCTTGTCAAATCTTTATGTGAAAAAATTGTGGCGGTGCTCACGTGGCAGTCTGGCGCCAGTACTAGGTACCAGAGCGAGGGCATTTGCACCGGTAGGAGGCGCTCGCCCACCCCTTCTGCCCAGGCTGTTTTGCCGCGAACAAATACGGGAACATCGGCTCCCAGTTGACGACCTAGCTCTGCCAGTTGGTTTGTCGTGAGTTGGCATTGCCATAAATGGTTCAGACCCAGCAGCGTTGTGGCTGCATTACTGCTGCCGCCGCCTATACCGCCGCCCATCGGCAGTTCTTTATGTAGGTGCAGGTTTGCGCCAAGGGGGGAGCCAGTTGCGCATTGAAGCAGTTTTGCGGCCTTGTACACTAGATTGCAGTGGGTGGGTAGGTTTGGGATCTCGGGGCTGAGATGAATCTGGCCATCCTTTCGGCAGCTAAGTCTCAGTTCATCGCCCACGGTGAGCAGCTGGAAAAGGGTTTGCAGGTCGTGGTAACCGTCTGTGCGCTTACCGGTGATATGCAGAAATAAATTCAACTTTGCTGGGCAGGGGAGGGTAATGCTGGGCAAGGCTTAGAGCTCCCACTTCTTGAGCAGTAGCGTAATTTGGGTGTTGTTACGCACCGCTATTAGTTTGTAGGGTAGGGTTAGTTGGTCCAATTGTTGGTGGCGCAGGTAATTTAGCGTCCAACCCTGTTGTTCCAAGCTTAGTAATAAACCGTTTTCGTTGCGTTCTTCATGGTCGATGGGGCTGTGGGGGGAGGCAAGCCCGCGCACCCACCAAGTCATATCCTTAACCGGGAATGACCAGCCGAGGTTCATGGTCATTAACTCTTCGGCGGTAGAGGCCGATTGCTCGCGGCCATCGGCGTGCAGGGTAATGCCTCGGTGATTGCTTACCAGTCTGGCGCTACCCTGACCAAGGGGGCCATGAATGCGAATGGTGTAGTCTTCAAGGTTTTGCTGCCAGCTAAAATAGCCACTGTGGGATTCACGGTGGTGCTTGATGGCGATTTTACCTTCCAGCAGCCAATATTCCATAGCGGCTATATCGTTTGGCAGCAGGCGCTGGGGAGGCGTGCTTGCGCAGCTGCTCAACAGCAGTACTAGGGCTGTGAGCAGGAATGGGCGCATTAATTCAGCTCTACCTTCAGGCGGTCCAAGGTTTCACGGATAACACTGCTTTGAGGGGTTAGCTTTAGCCCTTGTTGCCATATTTTCCGGGCTTCGGCCTCGCCACCGGTTACCCAGAGAACCTCCCCCAGGTGTGCGGCAATTTCGTGGTCGGGCATGGCTGTCATGGCCTGGCGCAGGTGTTCGATCGCTTCGTTGTAGTTGCCCCTGCGAAATTCAATCCAGCCCATGCTATCGATGACGGCGGGATCGTCGGGGGTAAGCTTAAAGGCTTTGCTTATATAAATGTAGGCTTCATCTAAGCGCTCTGTGCGGTCGGCAAGCGTGTATCCCAAGGCGTTCAGGGCGGCGGCGTTNTCGGGTGCGAGGGTTAGAATGAGCTTTAGGTCCTGCTCGGCGCCNGTAATGTAGTCTATNCGGGTGTAGAGCATGGCGCGGGAGTAGAGTAGGCGCGTGCTGTCGGGAAATTCCTCGAGCCCATCGCTGAGNACGTGTCCGGCTGCTTTCATCTGCCCGGCGGTGGCCATGACATCGGATTCAAGCATGTACAAGCCTTCGCGATAGCTGCCTTGAACCTGTTCGCGCTGTTCGCGTATTAGGTTCAGCGCTTCTAGTTCTCGACCGCTGTTACCTAAAATGGCGGTTGCGTGGGACATGGCCGCGAGGTAGCTGCGCCCCTCCTTTACCTGCGTGTAGTGCGTTAGCGCGGCTTCGTTTTTGTTGTTTTTCTCGTGGATCTCTCCTAGGTGGTAGTTGGCTGATGAGAGATAAAAGCCTTTTTCCACCAGGCTGCGAAAATGCGTAGCCGAGCTTTCTAAGTGGCCCAGTTCTTTTTCGACAAGAGCCAATGAGAATATAACTTCTGTATCGTTGGGTGATTGGTTGTGCAGGGTTTGAAACTGTCGGCGGCTCTCGTTAAGGTCTGAGGCTGAAATGACGCGGGCATAGCGCGCGCGCAGGGTATAGTTATCGGGATTATCAGCGACTAACTTACCCAGTTTTTGCAACGCTAGGTCCTGCTTGCCCATTTGTTGGAGAATGCTGGTCTCCTGAAACGCTGCACGAATATTGGCAGGGTCTTGCTCTAGCACGCGATTTACGATCGCCAGGGCTTCTTCTTTGCGGTCGGCCTGTTGCAGTAACACGCTATAGCCAAGCAGCAATTGCTGGTTCTCTGGGTGTTGCTCTAAAAGTTGTTGGTAGCTTGCGCTTAGGGTTTGGCTCGCTTGAATGTCGCCTTCGGAGGCTTTCAGGGCAATGGCATCGAAGGCGCCGGTGCCACCCAGCGTAAGTACGCGTGATGAGAGTTTAAAGGCCTCTTCTAGGCGATTCGCCTCAATGAGCTCGGCGGTGGCAATAAGCAGTGCGTCACTGTTCTTTGGTTCTAGGTCGACCCATAATTCGGACATCTCCAGAGCCGGCTGATGGGCCTGGAGTATGCGTGCTATTTGAGTGGCGCGAGCGGTAACATCGGGGTCTCGAGTGGAGATCGACTGCTGGACGTAGTTGCTTAGGGCAATGTCGTAGCGTTTGCGGTCGATCGCCATTTCCGCAACCAGCAGGGCATAAAGGTATCGGTTTCAAAGCTGCGATCCGCCACTTTTGTCGGTTCTACCAAAGTTTCCGGCGTTGGCGCGGCAGTTTGTTCGCTAGTGCCTGTGGTAGCGCAACCCTGTAGGGCAAGGCCAATAACAAGC
>Ga0065722_100531_pt1 | contig 11028 bp, 7 predicted proteins | sample BansetMetagenome_FD_59109 | JGI IMG/M metagenome (GOLD analysis project Ga0065722, IMG submission 59109) | Bankia setacea gill microbial communities from Puget Sound, Washington, USA - Caecum Enriched | ecosystem: Host-associated > Mollusca > Digestive system > Ceca | place: United States...
TCTAATAAGCGCTGCGACAGTTCCTCGCCTTCGCGGAACAGTAATAACCCGCTAACGGCGACATCTCGCGTCTTCCGGTGAAGACCATTCGCGGCTCGGTATAAAAAGCCCGTTTCAGAGTCTTTCGATTGATCGAATATATTGGTATTTTTAATTGTTATACTGCGAATAATAACACCGGCGGGGACGTCTTCTTGCGCATACGCAGCTGGCGTATTCAGCATAGAAAAGTAACCAAGAAATATAACGAGAACGGCAGCTGATTTCATTAGTTGTTTACACATCCGTTAAAGAAATCCATTTCTGGGTTATGCACAGTGGTATCAATCTGCATTATACGAAGTAGAGAATGCGAGAAATAATCATGCGAAAACCGAAACGAAGATTTCTCCTGCAAGCAGCTCACGTCGAGCCCTCTAGATTCCTGAAAGCCTGCAGATGCCCATATTAATGCTGGCACATGGGTTTGTTCTTCAGGTGCCATAAAGTAGGGAACACCATGTAAATACATACCGTTTTCACCTGTAGATTCGCCGTGATCAGAAACGTACATTAGAAAGCTATCATATTCATCCTCGATAGCTTGCAATTCGTCTATGGTACGTCCGACTAAATAACGAGTATAGAGTATGGTGTTGTTATAGGCGTTGACAATTTCTTCAGCCGTACAATCTGTAAAATTAGCTGATTCACACGCGGGTTGTAACCGCTTTGCGTTTTCAGGTACACGCTTATAGTACGCTGGGCCATGGCTTCCCTCCATATGTAAAAACAATACTTTGTCGGCAACGGAAGACTTTATTCTCGCCCCTATATTGTCTATTAATATCTCATCAAAATATTCATTGCCATTTGCAAATTTAGCGGCATCGTATTTATTGGGTTTATCGTTTATTAATTTAGAACAAACGCCCTTACAACCACCGTCATTCTCTTGCCAATGAACTTCATACCCCACTCGCTGCATCAGCTCTGCGGCATTTTCATATTTCTTGTTCATATCACGCGTGTAGTCCTGTCGTCCGGCAAACGAAAACATGCAGGGTATAGATAGCGCTGTGCTGGTCCCGCACGACCAGAAGTTAGAAAAATAGACAAGACCCTCACGGTTCAGCAAGCTTTCTTCTATTTGCTCCATACCTGCGTCCCGCAATGAGAAGCTTTTTTCGCGGGCCGTTTCACCCAACAGTATTAGGTATACTCGCGGTTTACGCATACCGCCTACTAGCGGCGTGCGCTGGTGAGCACTGGAGTCCATGACCTGTTTAACAATATTCGTTTCTCTAACCATGGCTTTAATATTTGCTGAAAGCGCCATTATGGGAGCGATCGGCAACAGCGAGTTTGCAAGCGTATGATTGTTATTGCGGACAAACGAACTGTGATTAGCATAGAAGGGAAAGTTTACTAATACGGCGAGGACTAAACACATCGCTAGAGTAATAGTATTGCTACTTAACTGCCGAAGCCAGCCGTGATGTTTTAATCGTAATCGCTGCACTAGCGCAATCGGAACTAGCCCTAACAGCACCATGCTGACAATTAACGGTACGGAAACCAGATCCAATGCCTCGGCTGAATTGGTTTCAATTAGATTTTGTAACATGCTCTTGTCAAATAAGACGGAGAGACGATTAGAAAANTACCATGCNGGGGCGCTTATTAACGTGAACCCGACCAGCGCAGGCTTTTGTATCCAGCGGAAGTTAAACACGCTGAATACCGCTAACATGAGTAGATAGACGAAGCTAAAAAAGGCAAGTAACGCCAGTACGTCGGCCAGCCCCGCGAAGCTATGCTTATCAAAATAAATGCGCCAAATTTTAAGGTTCACTACCACAGCAAACGCCAAAGCAACGATAAGGTTAAGCCTAAACCCACTTATTTCGCGTACTTTTACTAAGAACGCAACCACTCTCAATAGCGCTTTAGCCGCCGTTTTAACCACCGAATCAGTTTTCAAACCATACATCCTAGCTAGCAAACCCTACCCCAATGAAGTTGAGGCTTCAGTGCTATTAGAGTGCGTCTATCTCTAGAATCAATCGCAGCCCGGTCATCCCCTAGGCTAACTGGCTGTTGACATTCAATCGCGAATCAACTGCTTACAGGCTGATTCAATTCGCTCCAGCAGTGCGTACCTATTCTCAGACGTTATTTGTATTGATTTGTGACTTGTGCAACATCATTTCGTAGAATAGCCATTTAAGTTGGACTCCAGTCGCAGTTTAATAGCGGCCGATTCCCTTCTCGCGGCTTCGCGATACGGCACTTTTTTCGGCCGTTAGAATCCAACACCGTACCATCGTGCACACTGCACTTAAGCTTAAGGAAATACCCATGAAATACACTCCGCACCTTTTAGTTANCGCCGTAATCAGCTCGATGCTTTTTTTTACCGCGTTCATCTTGGGGCGGCAGAGTCCTCGCTACGCCAGACGCTTTTTAGCACCACCGATTCTGCGTTTAAGGAAGCGAATAAAATTCAAGCGGATATCCTCGCGCCCTATAACTATGAAGAAGCATTATCTGCTTATAAGAAAGCCGAAAAGCGCCTAGACAAGGGCCAAGGTGTTGATAAGATTAAGAAAGATCTTGCCGAAAGTCGCGCCTACTTAAAACTTGCGGTGGAATCGACGCTGGCCTTGCCGAAGTCACCCTTAGCGACAGCCTACAAGCGCGTGCCGATGCAGTTTCCTCTCAAGCGGTCGACTATGCTCCTNACGCTTGGCGCGACGCGGAGAAGTCCTTTTCCTTAGCTGCAAAATCGATAGAAGCCGGCGATGTGAATAAGGCGCGTCGTTTGAGCGAAAAAGCCCAGAAGCAATTTCGCGATGCGGAACTTCAAGCCATTAAAGCTAACTACCTAGACGAGACTCGCACGCTATTGGAGCAGGCACAGCGCAATAAAATATACAAGGTTGCGCCAACTATTCTGGCAAGTGCGGAAAAGAATCTTAACGAAGCGGAACATCTACTTAGCACTAATCGCTACGACACCGACGAAGCCCGCTATAAAGCACAGCTAGCTAAAACCCAAGTGTTGCATGCGAGCAAAGTGGCCGACACTGTTAACAAATTGAAAGACAAGGACATAACCCCAGAAGAGCTAATTCTGCAATACGAATACTACATTCAGACGATTGGCAATACGCTGGATATTAACACCCAGTTTCATAAGGGTAATGAAACACCTGTGCAAGAAATTATTACCACCATTAACGCCCTAGAAAAAGATTCGTTTGCTCTAGGTCAGGCACAAACAGAAATTCATTCCCTACAAGATGAAGTTACACGCTTGGAACAACAACTCGGCGTACAGTCGCAAAAGCTCGCGACTCAAGAAGCTGCTCGCCAGCGCTTTCAAACACTCGACTCAAGTTTCACGCCATCTGAAGCGATTGTTATTATGCAGGCTGGCAATCCAATTATTCGCTTAATTGGGTTAAATTTTAACGTTGGCAGTTCGCAGATCAACACCGAATACTTTGGCTTGTTACGCAAGGTACAAACGGCACTTGCCGCTTACCCTGGGCGCAAGTTAGTTGTCGAAGGTCACACAGATTCCTTCGGCGGCGATGAGACGAATCAAGCACTTTCGAGCGAGCGTGCCGCTAGCGTGCGGGAATATTTATTGGCCAACATGCCAAACCTTCCACCATCTCAAGTAGAAGCTGTTGGCTTTGGCGAAGCTAAGCCTATAGCGTCGAACGAAACCCAGCAGGGCCGTACAAAAAATCGCCGGATTGATATTAAAATTATCGAGCTCTAGGTAATTTATCTCAGCGGCTATCGCAATCGATGCCGCTAGCCTATGATAGCGATTACTCTGTACCTTTTTATTTACCCCTGTGCACCCTAAGCCTTGCGCTTAGGGTTTTGTCTGGAGCTTTTGGCATGAACCTATTTCGATCTTTCCCCCGTTCCGCACCCTATAAACTCACTGCGTTAGTTATGGTTGGTGCGCTTTTGAACGCCTGTGGTGGTGGCGGTGGCGGCGGCGATAGCCTTGTCTTAACCGAGCTCTCTAGCAGCGCGCAACAACCTGCGGTGATTACTGTTTCTTTTAAGGCAAAAACCTATAGCGGCGATCCAGTTGCCGATTTAACCATCGCCAACTTTGAAGTGCTGGAAAATGATAAGCCGATTTCACTTTACGAAGCGACACCGAGCCTCGACAAAGACCCAGATGAGTTTGTTTACAATACCCTATTGCTACTCGACCTTAGTGGTAGCGTGTTGGCAAATAGTTTTGAAACGTTAAAATCCGCGGCGGCAACGTTTATCGATACCGCAATTGCCGATGCGAACAATGATCAGGGCAGCTTCCAGATTAAATTGGCTTACTTTGATGGCCGCGAAAATATTCAAGACCTATCAGAATATACGTCTAACAAACAAACCTTATTAGCTGCGCTCGACGCCCTTGATTCCTCCAGCTCGGCGGATAGCTCGACCAACCTCTACGGCGCAATGGTGCAAGGTGTTTCCGATATCGATGATGTTGTTGAAGGTTTTAATATTTCCGGGATCGTTTCTGCGGGCTCTTTAGTTGTGTTTACCGATGGTAACGACCAGGCCGCTCGTGTGACTAAATCGACTGCGCAATCAGCTGTCGATCGCGCCGCCGAAGGCTTAACCATTTTTACCATTGGCTTAGAGGGTGAAGTCGATCAAAACGTACTTAGCCAACTCGGCCGTGACGGTACCAGTTTCGCGACTGACATTTCAGGTTTGGTAGCGGCCTTTAACGATATTGCTGCACGTATTAACGACGAGGCAAACAGTATTTACCTATTTAGATACTGTTCACCTAAGCGCTCCGGCGATTCTAACAAACTCACTATCATCGCCAATCGAGACGGTGAAAAGGGCCGTCTACACACCAAGTTTTCGGCCTCAGGCTTCAGCGGTGGCTGTCTTATCCAATAGTTTTTCGGGCCCTAATTGCTCGGTTATTAGTTGTTTGGCGCTGCGCAATTGCTTAGCCGCACTCACCATATTGCGCAGCGCCGGCAACACCTCCTGCCACTGTCGGGTTTTTAAACCGCAGTCTGGGTTTACCCACAAACGCTCACTGGGTATATGCAGCGCAGCTTTCTCCATTAAGGCTACAATCGCCTCTTCGGTTGGAATGTTCGGCGAATGAATATCATATACGCCGGGACCAATCTCATTTGGATAAGAAAATTTCTCGAACACGTCTAGCAGTTTCATATTCGAGCGCGAGGTTTCGATAGTAATCACGTCGGCATCCATATGGGCAATGGCTTCGATAATGTCATTAAAATCTGAATAGCACATATGGGTGTGAATTTGGGTGGAATCAGCAACGCCGTTCGCGGCAATACGGAAACTTTCAATCGCCCAGTTCAAATAATTATTCCATTCCGATTTGCGCAATGGCAAACCTTCACGCAACGCCGCTTCATCAATTTGGATAATGGCTACACCCGTTTTTTCTAAGTCCAGCACCTCTTTACGTATCGCTAACGCAATTTGTTTTGCTGTAGTAGCGCGCGCTTGGTCATTACGGACAAACGACCAATTTAAAATTGTTACTGGGCCGGTCAGCATCCCCTTTACCGGCCTCTCTGTTAGCGTCTGGGCATAGGCAATCCACGATAAGGTCATCGCGTCCTGCCGGTCGATGTCACCATAAATAATTGGCGGCTTTACACAGCGCGAACCATAGGATTGAACCCATCCAAGTGCCGAAAATATAAATCCTTCAAGCTGTTCACCAAAATATTCGACCATGTCATTGCGTTCCGCCTCNCCATGCACCAATACATCTAGGTCGAGTTTTTCCTGCTGTGTTATCGACTCACGAATTTGTTGTTGAATGAAGTCACGATACGCCAGTTCAGTTAGTTCACCGTTNCGAAACTTACGACGCGCCGCGCGGATATCACCGGTTTGCGGGAACGAACCGATAGTTGTGGTAGGAAAATTTGGCAACCGAAAGCGCGTACGTTGAACTAACGCACGTACCGAATAGGGCGACTTTCGTTCACCATAGGCGGGTGTAAGTTGGGACAGGGCAGCTTTCACACTAGGGCGATTAACCCGTGGCGAATTTTTTCTCGCCTGCAGCACAACGCGATTTTTTTCAAGCTCAGCGTTAATCGATTCGCGGCCGTGATTTAGTGCTTTCGCTAGCAGTGCCACTTCGCTTAGTTTTTGCGTTGCAAAGGCGAGCCAGGGTTTTATCTCGGCGTCTAAATGTTGCTCTTGAGCAAGGTCTACCGGTAGATGTAAGAGCGAACAGGACGGTGCCAGCCACAAGCGGTCGCCGAGTTTCTCCGCCACTGGCTCCAACCAATCTAAGGTTTTAGTTAGGTCATTGCGCCAGATGTTGCGACCATCTACTACACCCAAGGATAGAATTTTATGAGCGGGTAGGCGATCGAGCACACGAATAAGTTCATCGCTAGGGCCAGATGCAATAGTCGCCTGCTCAGCGCTGCCAGTATCGCGATTACTAACGTCGAGGTGCAAACCCTGTACGGGTAATTCCACGGTTAGCTGTAGGTTTTCGCGCAGCTCTCCAAAATAGGTTGCCAATAGTAATTTCGCGCCGGTAGCTTTCAATTGATGGTAAGCAATGCCAAATGCCTGTTGCCACTCTTGCGCTAGCTCTGTAACCAATATCGGCTCGTCGATTTGCACCCAATCGGCGCCGGCGGCTACCAGTTCCTGTAATAGTTCGCGATACACAGCTAATAACCGTGGCAGCAAGTCCAGCTTGTTTAAGGTGTTTTTTTCTACATCACTTTTGCAGCCATCACTTTTCCATACGCCTAAGGCTAAATAAGTTAAGGGCCCAATTATCACCGGCTTGGCGTTTACGCCGGCAGCCTTGGCTTCGGCAAACTGTTGCAGGAGTCTTGTGGGGTTGAGGTTGAACTCTGTACTGCTGTCGAATTCTGGGACTATGTAGTGATAGTTGGTATCGAACCATTTGGTCATTTCGCCAGCTTGTACACATTCACAGTCGCTAGCGCCAACCGATCGACCACGAGCAACACGAAAATAGTTATCAAGCTCATTCGCCAGAGGCTTTTCGCGTACCCGTGCCGGTATATTGCCAAGGGTAAAGCTCATATCCAGCACTTGATCATAAAGTGAGAAATCACCCACAGCGGCATAGTCCACACAGGCTTGAGTTTGCCAATGTTGTTTTCTTAAGCCTGCCGCCGTAGCTTGTAGCTTCTCTTCACCTGCTCTGCCGTGCCAATAGTCCTCCAATGCAAATTTTAGCTCTCGCTTTTTACCAATACGTGGAAAGCCTAAATTGTGAGTGGTAATCATGATTATCTCCAAAATCACGGCGCCGCTTTCACGCGCTTCGCCAATTAAACGTTAGACGCTAGTTTAGGAGGCGAGATACATGTATAAAAATGATATATATTCAACTATCATTCGATTTTACACATATATAGGCGGTACGTCCGTCGCCGGAAAAGACTATGATTGAACGCCAACACCTGAGCATATTACGCGCTATACATACCAGCGGTTCGCTTACGGCGGCGGCTGATCAGCTTTGCTTGAGTCAGTCCGCGGTTAGTCATTCAATCAAAAAGTTGGAACAAAAGATCGGCACGCCGTCTATGGCAGGTTAGAAAGTCGTCAGTTACGCTTTACCCCAGCGGGAACGCATTTACTCGGCTTAGCACAGCGACTACTGCCACAACTTGAGCACAGCGAAGCCGTATTGCAGCAAATCGCTCAGGGTGAACGCGGCGAGCTGCGTATTGGTATGGAGTGCCACCCTTGCTATCAGTGGCTATTGCGCGTCGTTTCGCCCTACTTGGCGGCTTGGCCTTCGGTGGATGTAGATGTAAAACAGAAGTTTAAATTCGGCGGTATTGGTGCGCTGTTTAACCACGAAATAGATATGCTGGTAACGCCCGACCCGCTATTTAAAAAGGGCTTAGATTTCACACCCGTATTTGATTACGAACAGGTGCTGGTAGTGGCCAATCAACACTCGCTCGCCAGCGCTGAATTCTTATCTCCCGCTGATTTTAAGTGCCGAAACGCTCATTACCTACCCAGTAGAGGCGAGCCGTTTNGATATCTACACTCAATTCCTCTCACCTGCAGGGGTAAGCCCCGCCAAGCACCAAAGCATCGAAACAACCGATATTATGCTGCAAATGGTCGCGGCCGGACGCGGTGTGGCGAGCCTACCGCGCTGGCTAGTCGAGGAATATCAGCAGCAACTCGACCTCAAACCATTGCGCCTAGGTGCAACGGGGTTAATGAAAAGTATTTATTTGGGGGTTCGCAGCGGTGATATTGGTTTGGCTTATATAGAGGGCTTTTTGAAACTCGCCAAAGCGCTCTAGCGATTCGACACAAACGCGTCAGCACTTTCATGCGCCAAGTTTTGCAGTAACAACTGATGCAAATGCCGCTTGCCTGCACCATTGATACACCGCAGGTTATCAATACTAACCCGACGTTCAGCAAATAACCGGCGTAAAGTTTCGCTCTCTATCTCAATTAAGATACGCTCGTTCATGTAACCTACCTCTTCATAAATACTACTACACTCGCTTGGTTTAGTAGCGACAATCAAATAGTAATGATAATCATTATTATTTGCAAGCTTGATTTTACGTATGCATAACTATGCTATGCTTCGGTTAGACTCTCTCAATTTCCGGCCGTAGATGCTCACAAATTTAGCGCAATCCGCTGAACGCGCTCAGCACAACGCCCTCCGTTATAAGAGCTAGTGATGGCGGAGGGGCTTCGATATTTCAGGACGAAATAGAATGGCACACCGGTATCTGTTACACAGTGTCGTGGTTTCGATTGCACTCGCCGCGCAAGGCGTTTCACCCCTTGCGGAAAGCGCAGCGCGGGTTGCACCTGACATCGATTACCTCAACCTAGACCTTGAACAACTGATGGAGATTAGCATCTCCACTGCTACCAAACGCCAGCAGCAACTCAAACATATTCCGGCTAGCGTAACCGTAATCTACCGCCACGATATTGAGAGCCAAGGCTACAGCTCCCTGCCTGAACTGTTTCGCAATCTTGCCGGTACCTATCTTCTCGACGACACACAAGATATCAGTATAGGCATGCGCGGCAATGCCGCCGGCAGTATTCAAGTCTTGCTCAACGGCATTCCGCTCGATCCCACTCAAATTAAGGGCCTTACACTTCCGGAGCGCTCTCAGTTTAATATTCCAATTGAAGCGATCGATAGCGTTGAAATTATCCGTGGCCCTATGTCGGTCATTTATGGCAACAACGCCTTTAAGGGCGCAATCAATATTATTACCAATGATTTAGGGTCGACAGGCAGNCTCCTAANCGCAAGTGTTGGCGACCATCGTAACAGTCTATTTGCGCGCTATGGAAAACAATACCGCGATGGTTTTTGGGTGGTTAACTGGGGCGCTAATCAAGAATCCGGCTTCGATGGTGCCTATGAAGATATGATGAGCACTGAACAGTACTCGGCCCTGCATCCAGACATGCACAGAACCATGGACGGTGATTTTAAGCGCGACGCAATCAATCTTGACCTATCTACCCGCTACGCAAATTTCAGTGGTGATTTACGCTACAGTAAAATGCGTTTTGGTAGCTACGCGCTTACGCCATCGTTTAATGACGGCAACCAACAAGAAGACACNAATCTAATTACCAGTACCGCCTACGATAAGACTCTATCTGACAACTGGAGGCTTAGAGCACAGGGAATTTACAGCGAACACAAGGTCGCTATAGATCAGCTAGATTTTATCTCGCCAGTAATCTACGCAAGTAAAAACTATCAACAGCAACAATCAAAACGCGGCGATATAGAATTAAATTCCATTTATGACAACAACGCCAGCTTTGAAATTCTACTTGGCTATCGTTATCAATCTCTATTTGATACACAACGAGATGTATCGGTGCCAAGTATTGGCTTGGATTTTTTTCTAAAAAATGAGCCAATCCAAACACACGACCTTTTCTTTCAAGCCTCATGGCAACTAAATAAGAAGATAATGTTAGTTGCCGGAAATCGCTGGACCCATGCAAATGAATATACGTCCACCAGCTTCAATCGCAATAGTAACGAAACCACGACTGTTAAGGTACACGCGAACAATAGTAACTATAGCGTGCCGAACATTGCGGNAATCTTTTCACTAAATAAGCATAATGCGATAAAGCTGCTCTACGGCGAGGCACTGCAAGACAATCAAGATTTAGCCTTTTCTAGGCCAGAGAATCTTAACACCTACGAATTGAATTACGTTTTTACCAAACCAAAATTTACCGTTAATTTCAGTCTTTTTAATGCCTACGCTAAAAATTTGTTTCGTTTTTCGCACCGTTTTAATAGCCAAACCCAACGCTACGAAGACGTTGCCGATAACCACGGAAAAACCTCTTCCGAGGGGGCGGAGATAATCCTAGATTATCAACCAAGCGATAAAGTTAACGTTCAAACGAGTGTTGTATGGCAACACTCTGATGACACACAATACACCCACATCACATCCGGCTACTCGCCGGAGCGGCTGTTTAAATCGAAGCTTTCGTACCAACACAACCATATCAATTACGCGCTAAGTTTTTACTATTTGAGTCATATGTATGCCGATTACCGCTATCTTGATTCAACGACTATTGGCGACTATCAGCGGATAGGTGATGAGATTGGACGCGACAACGTCGATAAACATTAACCTTCGCTATGCCCCGCGGCCGAAAGGTTTCTTTGCGCAACTCCATATCGAAAACCTCACCGACGAAGAAATTCGCTATCCAGCGGTTGAGTTAATTGACCTTCAGCACGGGTTAATGGAAGTCGGACGCAGCGTAGCCATTAGCGGCGGCTGGAAATTTTAGCGAGNTCTAATCGCGAGCGANTAGTCGNTGCGATTATGGGTAACCTATGTTCCAATTGGTTTGAACCGAGTATTCACGCCACNTCCTTGATAATTCCATATATTTATTTTATTCCCCTTAGGATATGTATTTCACCTTCTTGCCACGGCGTAA
>Ga0065722_101835_pt1 | contig 10994 bp, 6 predicted proteins | sample BansetMetagenome_FD_59109 | JGI IMG/M metagenome (GOLD analysis project Ga0065722, IMG submission 59109) | Bankia setacea gill microbial communities from Puget Sound, Washington, USA - Caecum Enriched | ecosystem: Host-associated > Mollusca > Digestive system > Ceca | place: United States...
TATGATGCTGGAGGGCTAGACAAAGGCCAAAAGATCCAGTGCATACTCTATTAATGATATTAATCGCTTGGCAGGTAAACAATGCTTTTTCTTGGAATCGACGTAGGCAGTTCTTCGGTAAAACTCTCAATTCTGGATGGAACTTCCGGTAAGCCACTGGCGGCCACCCAATACCCAGAAACGGAGCTGGCTATTAGTAGCCCGCAACCAGGCTGGGCAGAGCAGCATCCTGACTTGTGGTGGGATTGCATTACGAAAGGCTGTGAGCAGCTTTTCGCTAAAGAAGGTGTCGACCCGCTTAAAATTGAGGCTATTGGAATCTCCTACCAAATGCATGGTTTGGTCTTGGTCGATAATGCGCAAAACGTCTTACGCCCTGCCATTATTTGGTGCGATAGCCGTGCTGTACCCTACGGGGATGCCGCATTAGAAGCATTGGGCCGCGATTATTGTTTTGAGCACCTCCTAAATTCGCCCGGTAATTTTACTGCGGCGAAATTACGTTGGGTGCAGGATAAAGAGCCAGAAACTTTCGAGAAAATTCACAAAGTAATGTTACCGGGTGATTTTGTCGCTATGAAATTATCGGGCGTAATTAACACGACAGCTTCGGGCTTATCTGAAGGCACGTTGTGGGACTTTAAAGAGCAGGATATAGCACATTCATTGCTTGAGCATTGGGGCGTAAGTGCAGACTTAATTCCCTCTATAGTGCCGAGCATTGGTGAGCAATCTGAAGTGTCTGCTAAAGCTGCCGCTCAGCTCGGTATACGCGCAGGCGTAAAAATAAGCTATCGCGGTGGAGATCAGCCCAATAACGCTTTGAGTTTAAATGTTTTAGAACCTGGTGAAGTTGCGGCAACGGCGGGCACCTCTGGCGTCATTTATGGGGTTACGGACAAACCCGCAGCCGATGTTGAGTCACGCGTAAACACTTTTTTACATGTCACCAGCGAGCCTGAAGCGCCTCGTAACGGTGTTCTTGTTTGCGTGAACGGTGCTGGTCGATCTTATAGTTGGCTACGTCAATTGTTAAGTGTTGACGGAAAACCGGTAGATTATAGGCTATTGAATGCTCAGGCAGAGGCTACACCTATTGGGAGTGAGGGCTTAATCTTCCATCCCTTTGGTAATGGTGCAGAGCGAATTTTTCAGAATCGTAATATGGGCGCGCAATTACGCAATATAGACTTGAACCGACATGGCCTTGGGCATATGGTGCGGTCGGTTCAGGAGGGAATTGTATTCGCTCTGAATCAAGGATTTGACGTATTGAAGTCGTTGGGTGGTAGCTGTGATGTTGTGCGTGTTGCACAAGGCAATATGTTTCTGAGCGATGTGTTTGCCACTGCATTTGCTAATACTACCCAAGCGGCTGTTGAAATCTTCGAAACTGACGGTGCTGAAGGCGCCGCTCGCGCCGCTGCTCTGGGTTGTGGTTATTTTGGTTCTGCGAAAGAAGCGTTTAGTAGTTTAACTCGCGTCAACGTTATCGAGCCAAATGCCGGCAAGGTTGGTCAATATGAGCAGGCGTATGGCGAGTGGGTTGCAGCATTACCACAATAATCATCTATAAGGGATGACGCTTCGGCGCCACTGACAAGGTTTATAGTTAATGAGTTCACAACAACAATTTACCCCTGTGCTTCTTCGTACACGAGATGGGTTAGCCAAGCTTGAAGTGGTACCCGAGTTAGGTGGTTTACTGAATGGATTATGGTTAAGTGCTGGCGATAAGGCTCTTGTGAGTGTAATTGCTGGAATTGAAGACAAAGCGGAGCTAGCGGTAAACGCGGGTTTTCGTGGGACGGTTTTGTACCCGTTTCCCAATCGTTTAGATGCAGGCCAGTATCACTGGCTGGGTAAAACTCAGCAGTTTCCCGTGAATGAAACAGGCTTTAATAATGCGTTGCACGGTTCTCTTTACCGCACGCCCGCGCGTGTTATCACTTTAGAGGAAGGCGAAACGGAAAGTGTTATTGAGCTGCTATACGCCGTTGAAACGCAAACAGATGGCTTTCCTTTTCAAACTGAAGTACGTATTGAATACCGATTAAGTAGCGCTGCAGGGCTTACCCAAATTTTCAAGGTTAAAAATGTTGATAAGCAGGCTATACCGGTTGGATTAGGGTGGCACCCATACTTTCAGTTGCCGGGGCGCAGTGCTGACGAGTTGCATCTTACCGTCCCCTCTACCGTGCACACATTAATCGATGATCGAATGTTGCCTACGGGCGACGTCGAACCCTTTACCGAATTTCAGGAACCGAAGGCTATAGGCGCGAAACCCTTCGATGACTGTTATCGTCTTAATGAGCAAGGCTCAGAAGACGAAACTCGGGTGAGTTTATTTTCACCCGAAGATAATTTGCGTCTGGATGTATGGCAGCGCAGTGGCCCACGTGGCTACAATTTTATCCAGCTATACATTCCGCCAGATCGTAAATCCGTAGCTGTTGAGCCCATGACCTGCGGCATCAATGCATTTAATACCGGCGATGGTCTAGTTGAGCTATCGCCGGGTGAAGAGCTGGTCGCCCACTGTGGTGTTCGGTTGTTCAACTGATTATTTATGACTTATTTAAAAGGTAGAAAGCTATGAGCGTTTTAATTGGCGATAAAGAATACTTCCCAGGCATAGGCAAAATAGCCTTTGAAGGCCCCGAGTCGGATAACCTACTAGCGTTTCGTTATTATGACGAAAACCGCGTAGTTGCTGGCAAGGCAATGAAAGATTGGTTTAAATTTGCCACCTGCTATTGGCATACCTTCTGTGATACGAGTGCCGACCCGTTTGGCCCTGGTACTCGCCGTCATCCTTGGTTCGATGGGCCAGACGCGATTACACGTGCCAAACAGAAGGCGGACGCAGCGTTTGAATTTATCACCAAACTGGGTACGCCTTACTACTGTTTTCACGATGTAGATGTTGTTGAGGAAGCCGGAGCTGACCGTGCAGAATATAGTCGCCGTGTATCAACAATGGTTGACGTCTTGAAGGAAAAGCAGAAAGCGTCTGGCGTTAAATTGTTATGGGGCACCTCCAATCTGTTTACAAACCCTCGTTTTATGAACGGTGCGTCTACTAACCCCGATTTCAATGTATTGGCTTATGCTGGTGCGCAATTGAAAGATGCGCTTGATGCAACCATTGCGTTAGACGGCGAAAACTACGTATTTTGGGGTGGTCGTGAAGGCTACATGAGCCTGCTCAACACCGATATGAAGCGCGAGAAAGCTCACATGGCGCGTTTCTTAACCATGGCGCGCGATTATGCTCGTGGACAAGGCTTTACGGGTAACTTTTTTATCGAGCCAAAGCCGATGGAACCCTCCAAACATCAATACGATGTTGATAGTGAAACCGTTATTGGTTTTCTTAAAGAGCATGGTTTGGAGAAAGATTTTAAACTTAATATCGAAACTAACCACGCAACGTTGGCCCAGCATTCGATGGACCACGAGCTACAGGCAGCAGCAGATGCTGGCATGTTAGGCAGTATTGACGCTAACCGTGGAGACTACCAAAACTCTTGGGATACTGATCAGTTCCCGTATAACATCAATGAAACGGTTGAGTTGATGCTAGTAATCCTTCGGTCGGGAGGTTTACAAGGTGGTGGTGTTAACTTTGATGCAAAAGCACGTCGTAACTCTACTGACCTAGCGGATCTTTTCTATGGCCATATTGGTGGCATGGATGTTTTTGCGCGTGCGTTATTGATTGCCGATGATTTGTTGCAAAAATCGCCCATCGAAAAAATGCGTGAAGAACGTTACGCAACGTTTGATAGCGGTAAGGGTTCGGCGTTTGAAATGGGTACTTTAACGTTGGAACAGCTAGCTGAAATTGGTAACGCCAATGGTGAGCCGCCCGTGACGAGTGGACAGCAAGAGTTATACGAAAACATTATTAATCGTTATATTCGTTAACTAATACGTTACCGGTAAGCGTTAGTCAAAACCCACTGTTTACGGAAGTATTCAGTGGGTTTTTTTACGCCTACACCTTTTCATTTTTGTTGCGTGGTATACCGTACTAAATAATCATCATGAAACGGTATTCTGGTGGCGGCCTGCGCTATAACGCTTTGCATACGCTCTAGAAGCGATTGAAACTTTTCAGTATTCATTTTTTCCGCTAGTGGATTGTAATACTGCGGGTGTATTGCAGACCCCATTAAAATCGCGCTCCAATAGTGTGCGGGAATAATATCGCTATCCTTCGTCGCCACAATACCTCTTTCTTGAAAAAGCGAAAAAACTTGTTGTAAAGGTTCACTACATGTATCGAACAAAAGGGGCTCGGAGGTTAGAGAGCTGGTTGTCAAAGCGTTCAGGGCTAAATGGCCGTCGCTATAATTGTGCACGTTTTCGTACTGTGTGATGGCTTGTCGATTATATTCGTTTGAAGCGCTGGTAAATTCCCCCTGCGACGGCAGTAACGCTGTAAACCTTTGCAGGTCGAAATAGAGTAAATCAATGGGCGACATGAGCGTTGGGAAAAAAGAGCACGCCGTGCAACCTATGGATAGCCGGTTTTGTTCCCACGGCTTTGTAGCATAACCAAAGTTAAGGTCTTCGTTCCTTGCTTTGCCGTGTGTAAGGCTGGGTATTTGTGCCGCTTGGTCTTCGTGGCGGCTGGATAAATAATACTCATCAATGCGTTGATGACTTAGCGCTATACTAACTAACGTTGCGCTTTTATCTGTGCTAATAGACTGTATATTCGGTGTTCGATTGTTGTGTGGTCGGCGCACGCTTATTTTTCTATTGGCTATTGGTGCATGCTTTACAACATCACTTGTTGGCAATGGAGATAAGTTTTCCTCACTACAGTCTATATAAATATCGCCGATTAACGTCGAGTGAGAGAGTACAGCTTCAGAGATAGCGCCAGTAGGATCAAGGTTCACGCCAGTGAGAGTATCGTCCAAATAACGAACGCCTTTTCGTACTGCAATATCCTTCAGATACTGCGCGTATAAAGCGCTATCAACTGTCAATCCATAGTTTAACGTTGACAATACCGACTGTTGATTCGTTACAGGGTGGGTGAACCGCTGCTGGTATGCTGCCATTGCCGATAGGCTGAAGTGATCATAGCGGTATTGTTTGGATTTTGAGCGTAAAAAATAATTGTCAAAATCTACACCGTCGAAGTTTACGCCTATTTTGTCGTAGGTTTGAATAAAGTGTTGATCGGCTCTAAGCCAATTATTGAATTTAAGACCGAAAGTAAAGGTGCCATTCGTACGCTTTAAGAGGTCTGCTTCATCGATACCTAAGCGTTCGTGGAGTACTTGGGTATCAGGTGATAGTGTTTCATAGGCTCGACCGGTATTGTGAGTGTCGTTCGGCGCCACCACATAACAGTGTGCAATCTCTGAGCCCAATGTATCGACGAGCATCGCAGCGGTGAAAGCGGCTTCTACGCCCTTGCCGATAATCACAAATGTAATCGGGTTCACTTTAGATGCTCCGCGTGCGCTGACATTTTCTTCACGCCTTTTTCGACGGCTGCGATGTGGGCCTCAAAATAATGCTTAAGCCGAGCTGGTGCTATAGCGTCGGTATTTTTAGCGTAGCCAGATGGAACAATACCTTGTCCTAACAGAACGGCTACCCAACTGGGTTCAGCAAATAAATGTCGGCTGGCTGGCGGCGTATAGCCTTGCTGTTTAAAGAGTTCAAGGGCATTTTCGAGTGAGGCAGGAATGGTCATTGTCCTGCAGTAATTCCAGAACTCGGAATCGTTTCTCTGCGTTGCGTGATAATGCAAAATAAGGAAGTCACGTATTCGATCAAGTTCAGCCGCATGCTCGTTATTGAATGCGTGCCGTAAAAAACGGTTGTCGGTATTGTTGTTAATGTTAGGAAAAAAGTCGAGTAATTTAAATATAGAAAATTGAATTAAATAAATACTCGTGGATTCAAGTGGTTCCAAAAAACCGCTGGATAATCCTATTGCGACACAATTATTTTTCCAGCTTACTTTTCGTTTTCCCGCAGTAAACCGTAAAATCTTAGGTGTATTGAGAATGTCGCCGTCAATATTATTCAATAACGTTTGTTCTGCCTGCGCGTCATCACAATAATCGCTGCAGTACACGTAGCCGTTGCCGGTTCTATGCCGTAACGGAATATTCCATTGCCAGCCAAATGCTCTCGCCGTCGATTTTGTGGTGGGTCGTGTACACGCATTGCCTGTAGATGCTACGGCTACCGCTCGGTCACAACGCAACCAATGGCTCCAATCTTCGTAGCCTGCCTTTAACGTACCCTCTATAAGTAGGCCTCGAAAGCCTGTGCAATCAATAAAAAAGTCACCGCTAATGGTTGCTCCATTAGCTAACGTTAAGGCTGTTATATCGCCAGTGTGTGGTGACTGGGATATTTGCGCTATTGTGCCTTCAATACGCGTAACACCACGCGCCACAGCGTATTGCTGGAGGTATTCGGCATAGAGTGTGGCGTCTAGATGATAGGCGTAGGAATAGTCGGGTAGTTCAGGTGTATGGCTTTTATTGGGGGGCGCAAATTTATTCTGGTGTGCAGCTTGTATTGGGAGGCAAAAACGATCGATAGAAGGGGTGTTATCGCCATTGAAGTGACGACGCCACAAATGGTGGAAAGAAATACCCTCCAGTGGGCGGCCATGTTCGCTAAAAGGGTGCATATAGTGCGCACCAATAGTTGACCAATCTATAAATTCGATACCAAGTTTATAGGTGCCTTTGGTTCTTTGTAAAAATTCGTGTTCGTCAAGGCCGAGGAACTGATTGAAATTTCGCAGATGAGGGATTGTTGCTTCTCCTACGCCAACGGTTCCAATGTCACTGGATTCTACTAATACGATCGAAAATTGGGCTGAGGGTAACGCTCGTACGAGCGCCGCAGCTGTCATCCAGCCAGCAGTGCCACCGCCAGCGATAATTATTTCTTTTACTGCGTTGGTTTCCATAAAACTCTTAGGCTAGATACAAAAAATGCGCACCACTTGCGTGGTGCGCATTATGTTTAATGCTGGTAAAGCATTACGTCATTAGAATGAAGCACGTAGTACTAATGTGTAACGACGATCGTTCAAGAACCACGATCGACCTTCACGCTCTAACCCGTTAGTGTTCTGATATTCCGTTGTAGAAACAGTATCAGTAAGGTTGTTACCCTGAATACCAATCTTTATCTCGTCAGAGATATTATAGAACAACGAGGCATCAAGGAAGCCGGAGGCGCCTGCCCAAGTGGGAGGGAAGGGTAAGTTCGCGCCATCTCGTGCTGTAACCAAATACTCAGAACGCCAGTTGTAAGCCATCCGGAAGTCGAACTCGCCTTTCTCATACATCAAGGTAGCGTTTGCGGTATGTTCCGACTGAGACTGTAGCGGTAGGTCTTGGGTGATAGCTTCACCGCGGTTGTCTTCAGCGCCTTCAAGTGCGGGGTTAGGTACACCATCAACGTCAATCCAGCTGTAGTTTATTTGGGTACCAAATCCGTCGAACGGTTCTGGGAGCATATCGTAGTACTGTTGATACGCCACCTCAAAACCTTGGAGGCTACCGCTACCACCGTTTACGACACCGGAAACGTTTACGTCTTTAACTACATCGTTGTCTGGGTTGGTAACGGGGCGTGCAAAGGCGCCGTCGACAAAGAAGTTTTCAAGGTCTTTGTAGAAGATGGAGGCCGTTAGCGAGCCAACGTCATCAAAATACCACTCCAAAGACGCATCGTACTGGATAGATTCCATAGGTACGAGGTAAGGGTTACCGCCAGAAGCGGTATAGGCTAGAACTTCAGCTGTTCCCTCTTCTACCTGCTGGTACTCGAGTGTATCGTTTGGATCATTCTCTTGATAGTCCGCATTTGTTAACGCGCCGATATTAATGTAGCTGCGTAGGTCGCCAATATCAGGAAGCGATACGGCTTTAGAAATCGCGAATCGGGCTAACAGGTCAGAGGTAAACTCAACCTTTAAGTTAAAGCTCGGTAACAGATGGCCGTAACTGTTCTCGGCAAACGTTATTTGCGTGCCAGCATTACCGAATTGACGATCGCTGGTTGGCAAATAGTTGTTAAGATCGCCACCGTACTGAGGGTCGGCTGGATCAGGGTAAGAAGGCCGCAAATCGGGGAAGCGAACATAGCCGGTTGACTCGAGGTCTACCTGATAATAGCGAAGGCCGATGTTACCCGTGTAACGGAAACGAGCATCATCGTCGCCAAAGTCAACGCGAACATACGCGGCCTTGTTGACCTCTTCAATATCACTTAACTCTTCTGGTAAGAAGTAACCCTGAGTATCTATGATGCCATCACGGTTTGTATCACGATATTGCGCTGGTCGCCATGCGCGATCGTTCCCTTGGTAGGTAACATCATGCAATAGCGAGCCCCAAAGATCGTACCGATTAACCAGTGACATGGCGGGGTGAATCGTCAGGAAGTCAGACTCGCCGCTGGTAGGCGAAACACCATTACCCGAGATAGTCGCGTTACCTAAGTAGGTGCCGTCGCCTCGGTAGAACTCACTCCAATCAACCATTTCATAGGCTGTATTATTAAGGTCTAACCACGCAGCGGCGTGACCTTGCTCACCGTTAACGGTGTCGAGGTCGCGCATGCCCGACAAGGCACCCCAGTTGGAGTAATTTACGTCACGAACTTCTTGGTGGCGGCTGGAGCGGCGAACACCGGCTTTAACTTCGGTAAAGAAGCTGTCTTCAATAAAGTAGGTTGCATCCAGTCTGCCGGCGAATTCTTCACCGGAGGCGCGCATATAGGTATCACTAGCAGAATCCCACCAGTATGAAGAAGGTTGTGCGTAGTAATCAGAGGCGTTACGGTCGATGGCGTTAGTGTAACCGCCATTATCAATCTCTGTTTGTTCCAGCTGAGCGAGGTTACCTTTTGTGTTGTAAAGGGCACTGCCTGCCTCATCAGCGCCTTGGTAGTATGTGCCGTCAGGCACTACGTCCCATGGGTTAACTACCGCCATTTGAAGGGTATCGCCAGTGTTATTAGAATAGACTAGGCCCCAAAATCCGGTGTTTAGCGTTATGTCGTCTGTTGAACTCAGTGCATCAACATACTGGAAATCAGCCGTGAATTCCCACTGGTCATTCGGCATAAACTTGAAGTTTAACGAATAATCGGTAACGAGCGTGTTCTGATGCTGAACGCGTGAAGATGTGGATGTACCCGATTGCATACCAAAGGTAGCAGACCGCAAATTACAGTTATCATCTTCTGAAGGGAGTTCACCTTCGGCAAGGCCGTAGCAATTACCGTTATTGGTGGGGCCATCGGGCACGCGGAGGTTGTCGTAACCGGTACCTAAGCCATCATTTGGATCTTCCCAGCGATCGCCACGCCATCCATCAGCACCGTGACCAATAATACCTTCGTTGAAAATGCCGCCGTCATCAAAGCTCCAAGAGGTGCCTTCTGCAGGGCGAGTGTGTGTGCCGTAGTTGCTGTCCCATGTGCCGATATTGATTTTTTGCTCTTCCCAGCGAAGGGTTGAGTCCGAGCGGATAATGTCACTTGTTGCGATAAAGGTGTTATCTAGGTTTTCGAATTGCATCGAGATACTCGTACCAATTCGCTCGCGTAAATCGAGTTTAGTGCCTAGGCTCGCACCGCTAGGGTAGCGGACATTGTCTTGTTGGCTATTAAATGTGCCGTCAGTATTGTCGTTTGAATTGTAATAGGCCGACTGAATACCGTCCGATCGTCCTTTTGATTTGCTATGGGCCATACCCACTAAAAGACCAAATTCGCCAATGCCAGTGGACCAGCGATCACTGTATAAGCCGGAAAACGCCGGGGCGTAAAGGCCGCTAAGGTCAAAATAAGTATAATCTGCAGACAAGGCGACAAGACGATCATCTTGATCAAATGGCTTGCGCGTGTACATGGTAACTGTACCGCCAATACCGCCTTCAATCATGTCAGCTGTTTGGTTTTTTGCTAATTCAACCGAACCCATTAATTCTGGTGAAATATCCTGGAAGCTTAAGCCTCGGCCTGAACTTGCGGTAAAAGAATCTCGACCGTTGAACTCTGTACGAGTGGCTGTCATGCCTCGAACTACTGCACCGCTACCTTCGGAGCTAAATCTATCGGGGTCGTCAGGGGAGGCAAAACGCTCTATCGAAACACCAGGAATTCGGCTGATAGCTTCAAGCACGCTTCGATCGGGTAAGGCGCCAATATCAGACGCGGAAATTGCATCAACGAAAGTGCTCGCATCACGTTTGATATCCTGAGCGTTCTTCAAGCTCTGGCGTACGCCGCTTACGAATACTTCTTCAATTTCTCGGCCTTCTGGATCGCTCTCAGCAGCTTCTTGTGCCGCGGTGTTTTGCGCAACGAGGCTGGTTAACAAGAGAGACGATGCGAGGGTCACGATCCCCGCTTTCGACCCATATTTGTGAGTTAAGATAGTCATATGAAATTCTCTTGGGTTTGGTTAAACGCTTTTATTTATTTTAATTAGTTATAAATAGCTTATTCTTTTTAAATTCTGGCCTCCACCATTGCAGTATTCGAAAGCCTGATCCTAGAATAAAAAACAGGGATCTACGTTAGTTTTATAACGCACGAATTCGCCAATGTTGCATGAATTCATGTTAATAATCAAATGAAATGAAATGTCACGGCGATTTCTAGTGTTAGAAGTGAATTAAAACGGTAGATTTTCGTGGGCCCAAAAAATGGAAAGAAACAATTCTGTTCTTGTTGCCGAAAGGGTTGGTGCGTCGATAACGCTCAAAGAGCTNAAGCTTNCACGTAAGGTGTGAATGAAACGGCNTTGTACTATATATAGGTATTAATACATTTCACCTATTAATAGGTGTTTGTTGGGTGCAGTTTAAAGTGTTTCCCTAGTGGGGTTGATATGCTTAGATTTTTGAGAGTCTTTTATTTCGACTTACCGCTTTTTCTAAATTCGCTTTGCCAAATCACTTCCAAAGTGTTTCACAGTT
>Ga0065722_104491_pt1 | contig 10993 bp, 9 predicted proteins | sample BansetMetagenome_FD_59109 | JGI IMG/M metagenome (GOLD analysis project Ga0065722, IMG submission 59109) | Bankia setacea gill microbial communities from Puget Sound, Washington, USA - Caecum Enriched | ecosystem: Host-associated > Mollusca > Digestive system > Ceca | place: United States...
CACTCAACGGTTTTCAAGACCGCCGCTTTCGACCACTCAGCCAGCCCACCAGAAGGGTCGGAATTATACATGGGATTACGCTTGTCGCAAGCGCTAGATGAAAAAAATTTTGAATTAACTCAATAGCTTAGCTTGTGATCACTCGCAACAGCGAATGATCACAAGCTTATCATCAAGACTCTGCGGTTGTTTCGCTAACATCACCACCTGAGTTTTTCGCTTCTGCGTCTCTTCGAGCTTGCCTAGGATCGTTGCTGGGCCGAGTTAACTCCTTCGGTTTGCGCTGTATTTTTGCAGGTTCAGACGTGTCTAGGGGTCTGCCCATGCGCTTCTCGCTATCAACGTTTGTTACCAGCACCTTGTTAGCGGATTTCTCGGCGTAACGTGGGTCATTGCTCGGACGATTAAACTGCCGAGGCGTCTGGCTACCTTGGCGTTTTTCACCACTTTGAGATTGCACTGTGTCAGCGGTGGTTGCAGGCTCAGCTTGCGCCTTGACGGATGCGGGCGAAGCCTTGCTTTGTTCAGCTGCGTTGCTTGCATTTGATTGCGCACTTGCCGTAGGTTCGGTGGTTTGCGGTTGTTTATTGTCTGCTACGGGTGTTGCTGCTGGCGTTGTTACTTCGGCGGTAGCTTGAGCGACGGCGGCAGGTTTAGGTGCAGCAGCCTGTGGTGTTGACGCTTCAATGGCTGGGGCCGGGGCTTCAACGGCGACCGGTGTTTTTACTGGCTGTGGTTTTATTTCCTCAGTGGTTGCTTTTGACTCAGTGGTTTGCGATGTCATTGGCGCACTGGACGCCTCTTTGGCTTTGGCTGGAGTGTTATCTGAGGGTGCATTAACTGGCGCAGCAGCTGTTGAGTTTTCCGCGTTGGTGTCGGCAATGGGTGTCTTTGCGTTATCGTTGTCACCGTTTTGCTGGCGGTTATCGCGACGGTTACGGTTGCGATTACGGCTGCGGTTACGTCGATTTTCGCGATTTTCTTCCGAGCTTTCTCCCTTCGTCGAGGGGCTCTCTGGTGCGGCTGTATCGCCTTCTGAGGCCGTGTTAGTTGTTATTTCCGCCTGTGCTTGTTGCGCAACATCTATGGCGTCTTCAACTTGCTGGTTTAAGCCTGCTTCAACTTCGGGGAGTGGGCCACGCTGCCGCTGTTGTGGTCGGCCACGACGATTGGACGGTCGTTTAGTTGGGCGATCGTCGCTAGGCGTATCTTTCTTTTCTGCTTTTGCAGGGGAGGCCTTTACGTTTTGGTTGTCTAGGTTGTTATTGTCCTGGCTGGTATCTTCGTCTCTTCTGTTGCGGCCGCGATTGCGTCGTTCAGATTTATTCTGATCTTTGCGAGCATTGTCTCTAGAGCCGTCACGTGAGCTGTTATCTCGCGAGTTGCTATCTCGCGGTGTTGCATCTTTTTGGGCGCGATTGCTGTTATCGTTGGTATTGCCATCTCTGTCGTTGCGACGATTAGGTTTACGGTTTCTGTTTCTATTAGAATTCGCTGAGTTACTGCGTTTTTGATGCCCTTTGCCACGACCTTTGGCGGGTGTTTTACGGGGTGTTTCTTCGCTGCTGAATAAGTCCGCTAATGCTTTAAAAAGCTTGGTGAGAACACTGGGTTGTTTAGTTGGTTCGGGAGCGGGTTGCGAAGGCGCAACTTGCTCAACAGCAGGCTTTGGCATTGCTGCTATTTCGGCTTTTATATCACGTTCGACTTCCACTTCTTCATTGCTAACGGTAATTTGGTAGCTGATTTCGGTGGTGCCAGCTTCGTCATCGCGTAAGCGGGTGACTTCGAAATGTGGCGTGACCATTTCGGTATTGGGCAAGATAGCGACACGAGTCTCATGGCGGTTTTCAATGGCCGAAATAGATTTTCGTTTCTCATTGAGAAGGTAGGTTGCAACGCTGACCGGGACGACCGCTCGTATTTCTGCACTACGTTCTTTTTGAGCTTCCTCTTCAACAAGGCGCAAAATGGAAAGTGCGATAGATTTTGTGCCGCGAATCGTGCCCTGACCGCTACAGCGGGGACAGACTTTTGACGTGGTTTCGCCGAGAGAGGGGCGCAAGCGCTGACGCGACATTTCCAGTAGGCCAAAGCGAGAAATACGACCAACTTGCACGCGTGCCCTGTCCATTTTTAGGGCGTCTCGCATGCGGTTTTCAACGGCACGTTGATTGCGCACGGGCTGCATGTCGATAAAATCGATGACCACCAAACCGCCCATGTCTCGCAAGCGGAGTTGTCGAGCAATTTCGTCGGCGGCTTCTAAATTGGTTTGCAGGGCGGTTTCCTCTATGTCACCACCCTTGGTGGCGCGAGAGGAGTTAATATCAATACTGATAAGCGCTTCGGTAACATCAATAACAATTGAACCACCAGACGGGAGCTTTACTTCGCGCTCGAAGGCGGTTTCAATTTGGCCTTCAATTTGAAAACGGTTAAATAACGGTAGTGCTTCTTCGTAGAGTTTCACCTTGCTTCGGTAGTTCGGCATTACCTGCTGAACAAAGGTGGTTGCAAGGTCGAAGGCTTCTTGGTTATCGACAATGACTTCACCGATATCGGGGCGCAGGTAGTCGCGAATAGCGCGAATAATGACGTTGCTTTCTTGGAATAAAAATCCCGGTGCTTTGGTTTCGTCTGCGGCCTTTTTAATATTGCCCCACAGCATGGAGAGGTAATTCATGTCCCACTGCAGCTCTTCGGCAGAGCGACCTACGCCAGCGGTACGGACAATAATGCCCATGCCTTCGGGTATTTCTATGTGGTTTAAGGCATCTTTCAATTCGGAGCGGTCGTCGCCGTCAATTCTCCGTGAAATGCCCCCTGCACGCGGATTATTTGGCATAAGCACCAAATAGCGGCCGGCAAGGCTAATGAAGGTTGTGAGTGCTGCACCTTTGTTGCCGCGCTCTTCTTTGTCTATTTGAACAACAACTTCAACGCCTTCTTTGATAACATCTTTGATGCGGATGCGACCTTCAATGTCTCTAGGCTGTTTGATGAAATATTCGCGAGAAATTTCCTTTAAGGGAAGAAAGCCGTTTCGGCCATTGTCGTATTCAACAAACGCAGCTTCTAGTGAAGGCTCAATGCGGGTGATCTTGCCTTTATAGATGTTAGCTTTCTTTTGCTCTCTTAAACGATTTTCAATATCGAGGTCGTATAACCACTGACCATCCACTAAAGCCACACGCAGCTCTTCGGGCTGGGTAGCGTTGATTAGCATTCTTTTCATGTATCTGTGTCTCAATGAGGCACGAAAACGGTAGGGCCATGCAGGGGAATAAACGGGCGAGACTGATGAAGGAAACCGGATGAAAAACTACCTGAATTTGCCGGAAACGGTGCGTTACACCCTCGTCGGACAAAATCACTGCTCTTACATAGCTATGACAATTGATATATCGAGGCTGTTGAAGCCTTCAATACAGTCGTATATGTATAGCGCCGGTAGTGAAAAAGTGGAGCCTCTTCGCCAAAACGTGTATCACGCAACTTGTAGCGGTATGTTGTAGAGGAGAGTTCCATTTTTACCTTTGTCATCCAATAATTCGCCAGCAGGCAATGTGTGTTAGTTAGCCTGCTGGGGGCTTATTTAGTTTGTATCATCAGTGGCAGAATTGCTTATTGAGCAGAGGTTTTCGGGTATGCCGGGTTTTGTTGCCGGTTATTCCCTAGGTCAAACGTTCTTTTACACGTGTGTCGCATGTTGTTGTCGGTGTTAGTGGTGGGGGCAAGTTGTATACAACCTGTCTTCAATCGCCACCATTCAATGTTTCTACCGTCAATTATCAGGCTGGGAGTTTAGCTTTTGTATTGGCATTTTCCAGCAAGTAGGGGCTTTGATTGTTTTAACCTGCCCCTCAACATGGGTTTTACACAGTTTTATTGCGCACGTTTCATTGTAAGTTTAGTTGACCTTCTCTGTCGGTAAGCAAGCCGACCTGTTTATTTCTTAGCAAAGCACGACTGTCTCGTGCGATAGTTGCAAAATTCGCCCAAGCCGAAGGGCTTAGGCACCATAATTCAATTCTTTGCTCAACTGACAGGGGTTATAAAGACGTTTTTAGATAACGCGTTATAGTGACCTGCCGTTGGCCGGGTGTTTGGTCTTGCCGTTATGTCACCTAAATTTAGCCTGAATGATACCTTTTTTGTTCTTTGTCGCTATCGCGTCAAAAATTAGGTGATTCAGTCCTTAGGGGTACAAGTCTTGCAAGAAGCCCAACCGACTGGAATATAGCACTGTTAGGCAAGCCTTTCAAATATATAGGCTCGCAAGTAAGTAAATACTTTCAGCTAGGGTGGATTGGCGGCATTTTTAATGCGGTTTTTGGTGGTGCATCTTGTGCCCTGAGAACGGCTTGTTATGATGTCGCCCCGATTCGATATGCTGTGGCCTCTCTGGGCTTGGTCGTGTTATGAGTTCAAACGTACAACTACTCACTGTCAGTGACGCCTCTGAGGGGCAGCGCCTAGATAACTTCCTGCTGGCTCGCTTAAAGGGCGTGCCTAAATCTTTGGTGTATCGCATTATTCGCAAGGGAGAGGTGCGGGTGAATAAGGGGCGCGCGAAGCCTGAGCGCAAGCTGGAGGTGGGTGATGTTGTGAGGGTTCCCCCTGTTCGTGTTGCCGATAGTAAGACGCCGCCAAAAATCGGCGATGGCCTTAAAGAGCATCTTGCTGACGCTATTCTCTATGATTGCCCTTCTTTTATGGTAGTTAATAAGCCTTCTGGCCTTGCGGTACATGGTGGAAGTGGTGTTAGCCTAGGTTTGATTGAGTCGTTGCGGCAGATGTATCCGGAGCAGGCTTTTCTGGAGTTGGTACACCGTTTGGATAGGGATACCTCTGGATGCATATTGGTTGCAAAAAAGCGTTCTATGCTTCGATATCTGCAGGACCTGTTTCGGGGCGTGAAGCAAATTGATAAGCGATATTTGGCGCTGGTCAAAGGGCAGTGGTCGAAGCGTGCCAAGGTGGTAGATGTTCCTCTGCTGAAAAACGAACGGCAATGCGGTGAGCGTATGGTTCGGGTAAGCCCTGAAGGCAAAGCTTCCAGAACTGAATTTGACCTTATTGAGGCGTTTGAATCGGCCTCGCTGGTCGAGGCACGCCCGATTACAGGAAGAACTCACCAGATTCGTGTGCATGCGCTCTATAAGGGGCATCCGTTGGCGGGGGATGAAAAATATGGGGACGAGGCGTTCAATAGCGCGTTAAAAGCCTTGGGCTGTCGGCGCTTGTTTTTGCATGCCGCCTGCTTGGCCTTTGACTTGTCCACAGGGGAACATATACGCGTAGAGGCTCCATTGCCAGATGAGCTTAACGGGGTGTTAAAACAGCTTTCCACTTCTCGTGGTGCTAATTAGAGGTTGATATGTTCTATATATTTGATTGGGACGGTACCATTAGCGATTCAACTGCAAAAATTGTCGGTTGTATGCGGGCGGCGACCCAAGAGGTGGGTTTGCCAGATTTAAGTAACGATGACATTAAGAATATTATTGGTCTGGGGCTTCCTGAGGCCATTATGTTTTTGTATCCCGATATCTCAAAGGTGCTCTTAGAGAAAGTGCAGCAGGCGTATTCCGCGTTTTTCACTGGTGCGGATACCACTCCTTCGCCCTTTTTTACTGGTGCGATGGAGACGATGGCCCACCTTAAAAATGAGGGGCATTATGTTGCGGTGGCTACAGGAAAAAGCCGCCGCGGCTTGGATAGGGTGCTAAACACCTTAGGTATGAGTGATTTCTTTCATGCCAGTCGTTGCGCCGATGAAACGGCATCTAAACCCAACCCTAAGATGTTGTTGGAGTTGCTTAATGAGTGTGCTTTTGAGGCGGGGAATGCAGTGATGGTGGGCGATACGGAATATGATATGGCGATGGCGAAGGCGATAGCGATGCCGCGCATCGCTGTCAGTTTTGGTGCTCATCATATTGATCGTTTGAAGCCTTATGACCCGGTGTTGTGTGTCGATGAATTTAGCGGGATTTTGGCGTGGTCGAATGAATAAGTCTTATACCGTGGTTCTGGCCTGTTATTCTAATTCAGTACACAAGCAGGCTATTGCAGAGCTAATGGCGCTGTATTCTGGCGATATTATGGGAGGGGGTGTTGCGTTGCCCTCGGAGAATTGCCATCAGTTAGCGGATGCGCTTTCCGATTTCGGATACGCCAATACCGTGTTGGCTTTTGCGGATGGGGAGCCCATCGGCATGGCGACTTCCTTAAAGTCGTTTTCCACCTTTGCGCTAAAGCCTTTGCTCAATATTCACGACTTTTATGTTGTGCCCCAGTGGCGGGGCGTAGGTGTAGGTGTTGCAATGCTAGAAAAAACTCAGAGTGTTGCGCGCAAGCTGGGTTGTTGCAAGTTAACACTTGAGGTGTTGGGGAATAACCTGCCAGCCAAGTCTCTCTATCAGAAATTTGGGTTTGAGGCATATCAGTTGGCCGAGAGTGCAGGGTGCGCAGAGTTTTGGCAAAAGCCAATCGGTTAGGGTTATAGCGGTTTTTTTTCGTTAATGCCTATTTTTAAGTAGGCAAAACACCCTATTTTTCTAATAGGGTGTTTTCAAGCAATTCTTTTTCTTCGCTAGCGTCCATCCATGCGGTTTCTATTTCGGCGATAGCATTTTTTAGCTCGCCTTGTTTTTGCAGTAGCGGGGGTAGCTTATTTGAGTCACCTGCATACAAGTTAGGGTCTGCCAGCTTGTCTTGTATTTTTTGGAGCGCGTCGTTTTCTTTGCTTAATTGCACTTCTAATTGCTTTATTTTTTTTGTATAGGGTGCGAGTTGTTGTCGAATGGCGGCTTGCTGTTGACGCAGTTCTTTTTTGTCTGATGAGCCTGTTTTACAGGGCTCAGCGCTTTGAGTGTTGGGGCTTGCTTCTGCCGGGCTCTGTAGCAACCAGTTTTGATAATCTTCTAGGGTTCCTTCGAATGGGCTGACCTTGCCGTCGTCGACCAGTAAAAATTGATCGACGGTAGTTCGCAGGAGGTGACGATCGTGGGAAACGATAACCAGTGCGCTTTCCCAAGCTTGCAGTGCAAGTGTGAGCGCGTGACGCATCTCGAGATCTAAGTGGTTGGTGGGTTCGTCTAGGAGTAGTAAATTAGGTTTTTGCCAAGCCAGAATAGCGAGAGCGAGGCGTGCCTTTTCGCCACCGGAGAAATGCTCTATGCACTCAAAAGCCCGTTCGCCTTGAAAGCCAAAACCGCCGAGGAAGTTGCGTATTTCTTGCTCGGTTGCTTTTGGGTTCAGGCGCTGCAAATGAAGTGCGCACGAGGCTTGTAAGTCCAATGCTTCTAGTTGGTGTTGGGCGAAATAGCCGACTTTAAGGTGGGTGCCTTCAATGAGTTTGCCTTGTAAAGGAGAGAGCTCACCGGCGAGGGTTTTAATGAGAGAGCTTTTCCCGGCGCCATTGTGCCCCAGTAAACCAATGCGACTGCTGGCAAGTATGCTCAGTTCAATATTGCTAACGATGGCAGTGTCTTGATAGCCAATGCTGAGTTCATCAAGGGTTATCATGGTTTGAGGTATGCGTTCGGGGGTGGTGAAGCAAAAGCTGAACGGGGAGTCGACATGGGCGGGGGCGATTTTTTCCATGCGTTCCAATTCTTTCAGGCGGCTCTGGGCCTGCTTGGCCTTTGTGGCTTTTGCGCGAAAGCGTCGCACAAAGTTTTCAATTTCGGCAATGCGCACCTGCTGTTTTTCGAACTCTGCGCTCTGCTGCGCGAGGCGTTCCGCTCTTTGTCGCTCGAAAGATGAATAATTGCCGTTGTAGCTATTCAGTTTTTGCTGATCAAGATGGGCGATGCCATCAACAAGGTTGTCCAAAAAATCTCTGTCGTGGGAGATAATCAGCAGTGTGCCCTTGTATAGGTGCAGCCATTGCTCCAGCCACAATGTGGCGTCTAGGTCTAAGTGGTTGGTGGGCTCATCGAGCAACAGCAAGTCGGATCTGCACATGAGCGCTTGGGCGAGGTTTAAGCGAATGCGCCAGCCACCGGAAAAATCGGATACCGTACGTTGGCTGTCAGTGCTCTTGAAGCCTAGGCCGTGCAGCAAGCGTTCGGCTCTAGCGGTGGCCGTGTAGCCATCAATAGCCTCTAGCTGCTGGTACAGTTGGGCGAGTTTTTCGCCTTCTTTACTATCGTCACACTGAGCAATCGCTGCCTCTAACTTGCGCAGGGGTTGGTCGCCGTCAATGATGAAGTCGAGGGCTGCACGTTGACCGGCAGCGACCTCTTGTGCCATGTGTGCGAGCTGCCAATGAGCTGGAATGTGGAGTTGACCGGCATCCTCGTGCAAATCGCCCATTAGGAGTTTAAACAGGCTGGATTTTCCGCTGCCATTTGCGCCGACTACACCCCATTTTTGGCCGGGAAAAATGGTGAGGCTGGCCGCTTCGAGTAGGGCTTTATGGCCCAGTTGTAGACTAATCGACTGTAATTGGATCATGAGACTGCTTTTTTGTGGTCATTTGGGGGTTAGGGGAGCCTAAATCCAAGCTGCATTAAAAAGCTGGTGAGGCGAATTAACGGCAAGCCAATCAGGGCGCTGGGGTCGTCGCTGCGAATGTATTCGAACAGAGTAATACCCAAGCCTTCGCACTTAAAACTACCGGCGCAATCGAGCGGCTGCTCTCTTTCGATGTAGTGTTCAATCTGTTCCGAGCTTAGGGGGCGGAACTTTACTGTGGTGGTGGTGCAATCTGCAAGTGCTGTGTCGGTTCCTGTTGGATAAACACAAAGAGCGGTGTGGAATGTGACAATGGTGTTTTGACAAAAAGACAGCTGCTCCACTGCATTTTCTTTGCTGCCGGGCTTGCCGAGTATTCTGCCACGGCACTCAGCGCTTTGGTCGGAGCCAATGATAAGGGTGTTGTTGTCAGTTGAGCTCAAGAGAGCCAAAGCTTTTTCCCTCGCCAACCTGCAGGCAAGAGCGGCGGCGGTTTCGTTTATTTTTACGCTTTCGTCAACATTGGCGGGGGCAGCGCGAAACGTTACACCTATCTGCTGTAGCTGGGCTTGCCGGTAGCGCGAGCCAGAGGCCAGCAGCAGCTTGGGAGGGGTGCGATTTGGGGGTTGCGCTGACAATACCATTAAATTCTCCTTAAATGCGGGGCTATGCAGTGAAAAACGCCTTAGGATTCAAGGTTTTCTTTGACATAGAATAGTCAATTCCCTATTATCGCGCGCTTATGTCAGAGGGTGCCCTGTTAAAAGAGCTTCCCAAGCTGGTTGATCCCAGAAAGTTTACCAATTTGAACGCTAAGTTGGTGGGCATTGTAACTGAGAGAGACTTACCTCGCTTGGCGGATGCAAGTTACCTCCACGGAGAAGATTTTCCGGGGAAGCAAGGTGCTGTGATGTCTGTCGATCTGTCCTTTTTTGCAGATGAGCAGGGGCGACGTAGGTTGGCGGGTAGTCTATCGGCTAGTGTTGAGTTGGAATGCCAGCGATGTTTGGAGCCACTTCGCCAGCCCATAGAGGTTGAGGTCAATTTGGCGGTTGTTCAAGATGAAGAGCAGGCGCGCAATTTGCCCAAAGATATTGAGCCTTGGATAGTAACTGAAGATCTAGGTGATTTACACGCAGTATTGGAAGAAGAGCTGTTGTTGGCTTTGCCGGTTGCAGCTCTTCATCAGCACCAGTGCATCGATGCTCGTATGATGAGTGCGGGCGATGAAGTAGAGGCAGCGCAGGTAGTGAGCAACGAAGAAGGTAACCCTTTTGGTGTTCTTGCTAATCTGAAACAACAATTTAATAAGACCGATTAATGGTTTGTTCACAAGCTTTGTAGCAGGCAAATGCTTGCAGGCAAAGACTTGATACAATTGAATATTACCAGGAGTAATTTATGGCAGTTCAGCAGAACAAAAAAACCCGATCTAAGCGCGGCATGCGTCGTTCACACGATTCACTGACTGGTCCTACTTTGTCTGTAGACCCAACATCTGGTGAGAAGCATCTCCGTCACCATGTGACTGCAGATGGTTTTTATCGCGGTCGCAAAGTTATTGACATAGCTGACGACGAGTAAGCTTGTCGCAAGGCACACATCTTTCGATTGATGCGATGGGCGGGGACGAAGGTCCCCGTCTTGTCGTTACGGCCACTCTTGCCTTTCTCAAAAAGCATCCCACTGTTTCTGTCACTCTTGTGGGGGATAAACCCCGTATTCAGCAATACCTTCCATCTTCTCAGAACCCGTCCAGTTTAGCTGCCGTTATTGGGCGTGTTGAAATAGCGCATGTGACAGATTGCGTGAGTATGGATGAAACTGCTAGTGCAGCTTTACGCAATAGAACCCATTCTTCCATGTGGCACGCCCTAGAGCTGGTCGCTAGTGGTCGTGCTGAAGCGTGCATTAGTGCCGGTAATACCGGGGCTTTGATGGCAATGGGTAGAAAGTTATTGGGGACCGTTGAGGGCGTTCGTCGTCCGGCGATTTGCAAGCCCATACCGACAACGCTAGGCACAAGCCTAATGCTGGACTTGGGGGCCAACATTAATTGCCCCGCAAAGCAGTTGTTACAGTTTGCTGTTATGGGGAGTGCGCTTGCACAGATCAATGGCAATCGTCGCCCCAAAGTGGCGCTACTAAATATTGGCAGTGAGCTTAGCAAGGGTAGTGAGGAGGTGGTCTCTGCGGCGCAGCTGTTAAAGGTGCATCCGGATATTCATTATGTGGGCTTTATCGAAGGTCATGAAATATATTCCGGTAAGGTAGATGTGATTGTTTGTGATGGGCTGATCGGAAACGTTGCGCTTAAGGTTAGTGAGGGGGTGGCGCGTTTTGTTTTTGATAGCCTTAGGCTTACGTTTACGGCCAATTGGTTGAATCGCTTGATCGGTTGGCTGGTACAGCCGGTATTGCACAATTGGCGCAAAGATTTTAAACCTTCTCGTTATAATGGTGCGGCCTTGCTGGGCTTGCGTAGAACCGTTGTAAAAAGCCATGGTGGAGCAGATATAGTGGG
>Ga0065722_104492_pt1 | contig 10987 bp, 5 predicted proteins | sample BansetMetagenome_FD_59109 | JGI IMG/M metagenome (GOLD analysis project Ga0065722, IMG submission 59109) | Bankia setacea gill microbial communities from Puget Sound, Washington, USA - Caecum Enriched | ecosystem: Host-associated > Mollusca > Digestive system > Ceca | place: United States...
AGGTTCAGCCGTTGGGGTGGGTTCTACTGTTGGTGTTGGTGTTGGTGTTGGTGTTGGTGTTGGCTCCGCCGTTGGAGTAGGCTCTGGGCTTGGTGGAAGGCTAGGTTCGCCGGAGGGGGCTGGCGTTGGGTTTGGGTTAGATCCGGTGAAAGAAGAATCGGCACAGGTCCATGTTGAGCCGTTGTCACCTGTTAAGGTGTAGTAGGCCGGTTGTACCGCAGGGCCACTGTCTTTGGTGACTTGGTAGTCAATGGTGACGGTGTTACCGGGTGCCAAGATGCCATTAAAATGGTCAGTGTCTAAACGAATGGTGACTGAGTTGCCGTCTTCTGTAAAACTGGTGGCATTGTAGCCTCCGTTAAGATTTTCAGCTTCGCCAATGAGGAAGTTTAAGTCATAACCCTCAAAGGTAATATTGTGTCCGGCATTATTGTTAAGGTTCAACTGTAGATGTGAGCCGGTATCCCATTCATCGTATCGCACGAACTCCACCCTGCAAGCTGGGAGACCGTCTACACCGCCACCGGTCGCTACGATCATAGTGGCTGTTGCGGTTGCGGACTCTACAGATTCATTGTCAGTGAGGGTATATTCAAAGGTATCAATACCTGAAAATGCGGAGTTTGGGCTATAGGTAGCACTAATACCGTTGGTGCTAACGGCACCGTTTTGAGGGGCGGTAATAATGGTCGCGCTCACGAGTTCACCGTCGATATCGCTTCCTAGCAAATCAAAAGTGGTGTCGGTGTCGCGCAAAGTCGTGTGATTGAACGATATCGCTTGCGGCGGGAAAACAGCACCAGTACCGCCGGTAAAACAAGTACAGGTTTGGGCTGTCGCACGAATGCCGTGCTCGCTGTTAATGAGGAAGTCACCCCACGTTGAAAGGTTGCCCACATCATAGTCGATTGTAATATCGAGAGATTCTACACCGCCGCTATTGCCTGACCATGACCAGCCAAGGTAGCCTAAATCGTATAGGTCGGTTAATTCCAAAATAGAGGCTTCGTCAACGTCTTCGTCTTGATGGTCGGCACCAAATTCACCCACTACAATGGGGAGTTTGTGATCGTATACAAATGTACGCAGGTAACTGTCGATAACATTACGGTTGTTATAGATTTGGTACATGTGAACACTAAACACAACATTTGCGAGCGGGTCTGCGGCGAACACTTCGGGTGCACGCTCGAGCATGGTGTTTTCCCAGTCTTGTCCCCAGTTGGGGGCATCTACCATAAGGGTATGAGTAAAACCGGCTTCACGTAAACGCTGTATCGCGTCGATGTGATCGTTAACCCAGTCGTCTCCAGTTACACCGCTGTTACCGTATGGTTCGTTAGCGATATTGATGATAACGGTATCCTCTTCGCCTTTAAGGGCGCCTTGGATATCGATCCAGTAGTCAACGCCGGTCGACAGATGCACTGCACCCGATTTTTCGGGGTAGCCAGTAGAGTCGTGCACTTCCACAATCGATACCATTTGCAGTTCTTTCATTTGAGCAATAATGCCCGCAACGGTTTCTTCTGAATCGCGCCCCCAATCCTCTTCGTGTAGGCCTGTACTTAGTACTATGCGTACGGAGTTAGAGCCAACACTTGCTATATCGATGAGTGCTTGTTCGGTGGTGTCTTCGTACCATGTGTGGGCGTGGTTTACACCGCGCATAATAAAAGGTTTGTCGTAGTTATCGAACAGTAATCCGTCTTTGACATAAAAGCCGTCAACGGCCATGGCAGAGCCCGCGAAAAGGGAGGCTGTGGCAAGTGCAGTAGATAAGCACCATTGCCGAATTTTTCCCGTACGCGAGGAGTTTTTAGATTTGTTCATTGTTATTCCTCAATTATTTTTATTGTGTGTTGTTGATCTATTATTTTGATGTGAAATTTAAATTGAGTATCGGTTACATTCTTGTGCGGTTTTATGGTTTTTAAGCAATGAAATGCCTTATTAAAAAACAGTAAGAATGTTGTACGAAAGCGTGATTAATTGACACTGTATGAAGGCTTCTGTTTTAGCAGACGGCTTCATACAGAGAGCCTCTAGCAACCTTGAAGTAAGGGTGTGCTAGAGGAGGATGCTAGAGCTTATTGAACGACGTTGTCGCCACAGGCTGCACGCGAGATACACGTTTGATTGTTTTCATTCCCCCAGCCAGAACTGGTGTTGGAGCAAATGGCCACTTGCCAGCCGTACCAGTTACACATACTACCTGTTGGCTCAGCAGTGGGTGCTGGCGTAGGCGTAGGTGCTGCGGTGGGCGTGGGAGCCGTGGTGGGGGTGGGCGTTGGTGCAGTTGTGGGCGTTGGTGTTGGAGCTGCGGTGGGTGTAGGTGTTGGAGCTGCGGTGGGTGTAGGTGCAGCAGTAGGCGTGGGTGTTGGTGCTGCCGTTGGTTCTGGTGTAGGACCGTCGCATACGCTTACCACGCCGCCGCTACCGTTTTGGCTGTTACAGGTGTCAATGCCAATACAGCTTTGGTTGTTTTCATAACCCCAGCCGCTCTCTTGATTATTGCAAAGAGGGCGGGGGTCATCCTGATACCACTTACACTGGTCGCTACAGGTGCCGGTGCCGGGCGTAGGCACAGGTGTTGCAGTGGGAGTGGTTGTAGGTGTTGGTGTAACGCTAGGTGCTGATGTAGGTGTAGGTGTAGGTACTGGGGTTGTAGAGGGCTCTGCTGTGGGCGCCGGAGTAGGAGTTGGTTCGCTACCTCCGCTGGGCTCTTGCCCCCAAACTAGGCCTTCTGGGCCATAGGCAGGAATTTTAGGGGCATCAATACCATAGGTTGCATCCACAGTGCCGCTATACGCAGCGTCATAAGAAGGGTCGTTACTATTGTCCCACTCTACGCCGGTTGCTGAATCGGGCAAAGCCACACGGAATTGAACTTCGCGGCGATGTTCTGATTGGCCACCAGGGAATATCACGTCGTCACCAAATAAAACTTCGACGTAATAAATAGTGCCATTCCATTGGTTTAGTGCCGAGATGTTCGACGCTTGATTGTAACCAGAGCTAACGGTTAGGTCTTCTAGTCCGTAGCCGGCATCAAACACTTCGCTTAAATCATAGAAATAGCGAATGGATAGATCGTCTCGTCCTTTTGCGGGAGTGGTGCTGTGGTTTTGAATTACAGCTTTTATTTCAACGTATTGACTGCTTGAAGAATTAACTTTAGCGCCGACTAAGTATTCCACTGTTTCGGGTTCTGCTGGTGGAAAGTTGGATAGCGGAGCGCCGCCATACTGGCTATATAATGCGGCCAATGCGCTAGTGAAACCTGAGTTGTAATCAGTGGCAACTTCGTTTTCAACGTAATCGTCTCTATCTTCAACGTAGCCTGTGTCGGCATTGGGGCCACCCACTAGGGCACCGTAGAGTATATGGCGTTGTTGCTCAGGAACACTGCTGGTATCTGCCCAAGAACCGTGGGAACCGCGGTGGTGAACATTGGTGGGGTAATTGTTTCCAAAACCCACCACGTAACTTTGGTTGGCGGGGTTGTCGCCAAGAATGTGGTCTATTTGGTATTTGCCAAAACTGTGATAGCGGTCGTGGAGAGGGTGGCTTGTGCCGAGGCTTTCGGCATAAAAGAGCGCCAAATAGGCCGCGTTTGCAGCGTATCGGTTAACGCCCCAAGTATCTACGAGAATTAAACCTGCGCCAGTACGATTACCGTCGCCGATACTCCAGTGATCTAAATAGCGCTGTGCATCTTCGTGGTAATTATCGTCACCCACGAGCGCCGCCATTAACACGTAAACGCCATAGGCTTTGTCGTTCCAGCCTTGTGACCACGTGTACACCGGTGTTTCGGATTGGTTTTCTGTACCCATTTGAACGTAATAATCGCGCGCTTTTGTTAGGTAGCTATCGTTGCCAGTCGCACGCCATAGCCAAATCGCGGCCCATGCCATTTCATCCCAATAAACGCCATCGGTTGAACTGTAAAAACTGGATGCGTCTGAAATACAAAGCGAGTAGGCGTTGTCTTTTCCGGTTGTGCCGGTGGTTGATTCGGCAAAGTTAAAGAGTGATTCGGCGTGAGAAACGAGCGTAGCGGCATAGGCGGCATCATTGGATGAAAAGACCATAGACGATGATGCCATTGCGGCGGCTGTTTCGGCAGCGAGATCTGGGCCGGGGCAGCTCGAGTCGATTTTCATTGATACGCGTGATTCGGGGATTTTATGGTGTAAAACTTCTGCTGGCCCCCAAAAAGTATGATCGTCTCCGCCTACACCGACTTGGCCGTAAAATTCGTTTGCGGAAGGGTGAGCATTAATAAAATAATCATTTACAAAACGTAGGTTATTTAAGAGGTGTTCCTGCTGGTTTGAATCTTGGTAGGCGCCCGTATAGTCGACGCCCCCCCAGGCAACCATAGTGACGGTTGCGGCCATTGGGAAACCAAATTTAACGTGGTCGCCAGCATCAAACCAGCCACCGCGTAAATCTAAGCCTACATCGGCGCCATCATCGGGCACAGAATCGCCACGCCACGCGACACGGTTCCATTCTGGCAGCGGGCCGGCTTGCTGGGCCTCGTAAAAATAAAGAGATTTTTGTAATGCTTCACCATAGGCGAAGTTCGATTGAGCACTGGCGCCGCTGCTGGCAAATGCCAGCGCCGCTACGCTAGTTGCGAGCCATATTTTTTTTATCATTGTTGGTCTCCACACAAGTTAGGTTTTAAGCGCATACAGTTACAGCACGGCTACGGCAGTCGCTCTTATTTTCTCTCGACAGCACCTAAACATAAAAATTAGAAATATGGGGGGGCACCCGTGCAGGACGTTGCTGGGTACAAAAAAGTGATATTGATTTCGTTAAGTTGAAGGCCCCAATGGCCAAATTTTTATTTTTGTTTTGATGCGGACGATATTTAACGCTTCTGGCTATCGCTTCGTCCAGACTTAGGTCAAAAAAACAAACTATGAAATTTTATTTATGTTTACGGGCTAACTTGTGGCCTAAAGAGTGGTGTATATGAATGGTACTTTTGTGCGGCATACAGTGTGTTGAGTGTGGTTAATGCCTTTGATGGTTTGATGCGAGCGCGTACGTTGTAAAAATTAGGCATAAGCGGGGGCTTAACGTGAAGGCGGTTAATGCTGTTGTCGGTCATTAGGCTGGCAGGAGATGGAATAAAAAAAAGGGGCCCATAAGGGCCCCAATATCATGTTTGCGAAAAACCACTCCAGCCTCAGAGAAAGATGGGTAGCCTTCACAGGAGGGAGTATACCTAATTGGCGTCATTAGCAGGTAAAACATGAGGTGCCACTCCTGAATTATTGGCGCCATAGGTTGACTTTTTAGTGATTTTGGCGACGATTAATATGATATTTATGCCGAATGGCGTGAGGGTGCGTTGACGTTGGAGCGCAAAAAAATATTCACGCGTCGAAGAGTTGTTTTTGGCGAGCAAAAGGTATTATACATATTATGTAAGCTGGCGCTGGGTGTGCGGCCGTGCGCCTGCATATTGCATTGAACAAAACCTGCTGGCTAGCATCGATCATAGAATGAAATGTGCGGTTGCTAGCCAGTGGTTGATAACAACAGTGTTCTGCATCAACGCCTTAAGCTTAAAAGGTAAGTGCTTCAGGTTTGTCTAGGTCGTTCACAACTCGCCAATTTCCGCCACCAGTAATCACCTTATTGCTCCAAAGTGAAAGGCGGTTTAAGTAGTCTTGCGGGTTTTGGTTGTCTGCTCGAAGCTTAGTAACGTTGAGCGCTTGCACAGTAAACCCTTTTAAATTTAAGTCGAAGTCACGTACGTAATCTTTAGGGAGTTCTTCTTTTAAATCGGAGTAGATCATAATGGTTTTACTCCCGACATTCGCTTCGTTTAGATATTCGACTCCTTGCAGTAAACCGCCCGAAATATCGGTGTAGGCACTGCTTTGAACCGTGCCAACAAAGCGCTCTATTTGGGTTGCGAATGTCCGTTTTTGTTTATTCGCAACAGATGGACGTGCATCTAACACCACCTTTGCAATAATGTCTTTTTCACTAAAACTACCGCTATCAATACGAGCAACGGCGAAGGTATCGCCGGGTTCCAGTATCGCTAACATAAAATTGATGAGTTGCTGTGCCTTGGTTAACTCTTGGGTATAGGTGCCAGAGGTGTCTAGTAGTAAGTAAACACCGCGGGCATAGTTTGTGGGTGGTGTATCGCTGCAAGCCGTGAGCCCGAATATTGAGGTGAACACCAACCTGATAAAGAGGGTTTTAATGTTGTGGAATAGAATAGTCATTCTGACGGCCTTATTAGTTAATGCGGTTTCCGGCTTACTTTTCGGTGACCGTGTTTAAACGAGCTTTCGATGGTGTTTCCAGTGATTGGCGAATAAGTGCTTCACACCATAAAGGCGCCGCTATTAGAAGGTCATACAAACTGATCACGATTTTTCCAATGTGCCTAACCATGGCCGCTGTTATGCGCATAATCACAGCGGTTACCGTTAAGGCTAACTCCAGTACGCTACCGAAAACGCTTCGACCCGTTTGAAGTAAATACTCTAGCGGTATGGCAACCATCGTGAGAGCGAGCGGTAGAATAAACCCGAGTGTCATGTTGGCTGCGAGTGGTATCCACTCGTTAATGTTCGTATCTGTGAGTGGGGTAGTGGCGGTTACGCCGGCAAGTGAGGCACGCAAATCGGCGAGATCTCCCGCTATTTGATCCCGCATAAAGGCCAGCGCCGATTCAGTTGACGCTAAAACAATAAGTACAATTGCGGCGGCAATCATAATGGTGCGTCTTATGCGGTCATCCATAGCGCCAATTAATGGGAATAGTGACGTTATGCGCAGGCTTTCCAATAGAAATATACCGGCAGTCATTTCTAAGCAAATAATGACAAGCGCGGCTAAATCGGCCACCTTAACCCCCGCGACTCGTTGCACCGAGCCAACCATTTCTGACATGGGTAATGCTATCAGGTGAAAGTTGAAAAACGCGCCGCCAATGGCAATAGTGATGACCAATGCCGCGATAATAAACTGGGTAATAGAGGATGCTTTAAGGGCGCGTTCCGCTTTGTCGCTACCGGCGACAATGTCATTAAAGCGAATCATTTGATGATCAATATTATGGCTTCGTGTGACGATTTCTTTAAGGCGTTCGCCCACTTCGTCAACGCTATAAGCCAGTTTTCGCCAATAGGGCGTCATACTTTTTAGCGCGTTGTGGCGAGTGAATGATTCTTTTCGGTAAGCTGCAAGCGTTTCTTTATGCTGTTGTTCAGCGGAGGCGTGAATTTGCTCTAAAACTTTCCCGCCAATGGTTGCTGCTTTTTCCCCGTTTTTAAGTTTTGCTATGGCGTCGACGGCTTCTACCCAATCAGGCCCCGCTAATGGTACTTCACGGCTTCGTTCGTAATCGTCTTGTATACGCGCGACTTGCGCTTGCATTTGGCGTTGTAACTGTGGGTAGCCACCAAGATCACGTTGGACAAATTTATTCACTTCAAAAAACTCTTTTTCAAGGTCTCGTTCGGCTTGCTCTCTCCCTTGGGCGAGCAATACCTCTCTGTTTCGATGATATAAGCGAATGCGGGCGGCTTGCAGTGCTTTTGCTGCGAGCCTAAGGCCACTGTATAAACTGTTGAATGAGCCATTTAGCGCACGATGAGCTGCGTTACGGGCAATGTAGAGGACGAGTGTCCCCCCAATAAAGAGTATTGCGAATTCACCCCAACTATTGAGGGTGAAAGGAGTCTCGAAGATCATAGTACGTACCACCTTGATTGGGTGAAATGTAAGGGTATGTTGGCTGCGAATGTTAGTATTCGCGGTAGTTGTGCTTACTTTATCAACGTAGAGGTGGTGCGAGAGGGCGTTGTTCACGTTTTCGTGGTGATCAATTCTGTCCAAATATGGCGAAATATGGCAGCGCTAACTATTTGATTTTAATAAGAAAAAAAATGTGAACTTATCGCTGTGTTACGGTCAAAGTTTGAGCTAGTAAGGGTGTGCGCATTGGATCAGACGCTTTACAAGTCCACCCTTTACTCAAGCGGCGATAACTAGTACCTTGGTCGCCCTGATTTTTCGGTCTTTAAGGCCTAATTATCACAACGATCAATAAGAAAGAAAGACACAGATTCCGGCGTAGTCAGCCTCCTCTAAATGGTTAATTTTTTGGGTTAATTCAACGAATGTTACGAAGTACATCCCCCTTCTTGTATGCTTTTTCCGTATTACTTTTATTGAGCCTAAACGGCTGTGGCAATGATACTGATCGGAAAAAAGGTGCCGTTACCGATTTTAGCGACCTTACCGATATGCGCTTAAGCAGTTTGGTGATCGATCAAGGTACGTTAGTGCCGGCTTTCGATCCCGACTATATAGGCACTTATGCGCTTAATGTCCCCAGTGATGTGACGAGTATTAATATTACCGCCTCACCTTTAAACGAAGACATTAAACTTGCTATTGCTAAGCGAGAGCTGGAGCGCGATGAAAATGGCGATCCGGTACTTGATGAAAATGGTAATAGTACGTTCAATTATTTGGGCGAAAATAACGAGATTGAGCCTGGCGAGGTTGATACTAAAACCTTGGCAGAAGGCGATAACATTATTGTATTGAGGATGTCTGAAGACGGAAATACCCGTCGCCTTAATTACACTATAAATGTTCATCGGGTGAGTACGTCAGCAAAGCTGCTGAATATTGTGGCGACCAATCAAGCCTACAATTCTGATGATGCGTCAGACGTTTTTTATCTGGCACTCACTCCTGAATTTAATTCTTCTGTCTTTTCTTACGCAGCTGAAGTGCCTTATGCGGGCTGCATGATAACTGTCGGTGCGCAAACCAACGAACGTCATACCAGCGTAACCATTAATAATCGAGAAAGTGCTCACTTTCAATCGATTGAGCTAAACGTGGCCGAGGGTGACAATTTAGTCGAACTAGTGTCTCGTGCTGAAGATGGTGTTGGCGAAGAAACCTATCAGTTAACCGTTACTCGAGCTGTTGGCACCACAGAAGAGTTGGCTGCAGATACGACTTTGAGCGCTATGGAAATTGTTGGCGCAGAATTACAAACCGATTTTGGTTGCTTAATTCCGAGTTATCTTGGTGCTTACAATCAAAATGTCTCAGGCCTACAGTTAACCGCTAGCCCTTCAGTAGAGGGCGCAACCATGACTTTGGGTGTGCCGGAACTGAGTGATACTGGGGTTATCTTAAGTGTTACAGAACCCCAAACGCTATTAGCGGGTGTGCCGTTCGCTATTGATGTGGACGGTGTCGATTCCGTTGAGCGGGTACTAGAAGTCACCGCCAGTAATGGCACTAATAAACGGTATTACACGCTTTCGCTAGGGCGCAGAGAGACTAATTGGGTATTGGTTGAGACTGTCGATGAGTTACAGGCAGCGTTGTTAAACGCCGAGCCTAATGATGAAATTGTTGTGCGTCCCACGTACTACTTCGGAACAGCTTCATTAGACACAAGCGGCCATGAAGACGCGCTTTTTTACAGCGATCGTAGTGGTACCGCTGATACTCCCATAACATTGCGTAGTGCCAGTAGTGGCGCTTATCCCATATTATTTGGGGAAAGCCAGACAGAAAATGACGTGTTACGTCTTTCGGGCGATTACTGGGTTGTGAACAACATCCAAACCTATGGCGGAAGAAATGGCATTGTTTTGGATGGCGCGAGCTATAACGAGCTTACAGGGTTAACGGTGAGCCATGTGGGTGAGCGAGGTATACAGCTTCGTAACGGTAGTTCATATAATAGTCTGCGACGCTCTTTGGTTTCGAATACTGGTTTGTCTACGCGTGAAGGCTACGACGCATATGCTGAAGCTATTGTTGTTGGTTCGCCCGCAGACGAATGGTCCAGTGCGCCTTCAGGTGTTTTTGACCCAACGAATATGAGCAATCGTATTTTTACCAATATTCTTGGGCCAAATGTGTTGGCTGAAGCCATCGATATTCATGAAGGTGTTGAATCAACTGAGGTTAAGTTCAATGTTATTGATGGCCTTGGGTTGTCCGCAAACGCTGAGCAGTCTGCGTTGATCGTTGTGAAGGGGAATGATACTGATATTAGCTTCAACACCTTTATTAATGAGTCGGGCGAAGCGTTAAACCATGTTGTTGCCGCTACTACAGTAGAACGAGATTGGGTGACACAAGCGTGGGGGGAAAATACGCATTTTTATCAAAATAAAGCGGATCTTGGTGGTGCAGCCACTGCGCTTGCGAATAGCGGTAATGTTGCGGTATTTAATGCGACTGAAAATACTCGAACTGATGGGGTAGAGGTAAGTTACGTTGGAGCGGGTATTAATACGGAATACTCAGTGCCCATCTATCAGATTCAAACAGTTGTTGATACACCGCTGTGCTTGGCAGAAGTACGCCCTTATACCACGACGGATTCCGGCATTAATTTGTCCGCTGGTATAGAGATGCAAGCGTGTGGGAATGCGGCTGAGCAATTGTGGAAGTTTGTCCATGATGAAGATGGGTTTGTTTTCATTGTGCCATCAGATGTTCCTGGGCGCACACTGGCGCCACAAACACCGCTTTATGTGGGTGAAACAGGGCTTCCTGTGGTGACTGCCGAAGTTGACTCGTTAGGCGTTATTCTTAACCCTGAAGACGGCTTCTACCTTCGTTGGCAGCTATTTTACGATGGTGATGAAGTTATTATTGTTAACAAAGGGGATTGGGGTCGGCGGTATGTGTTGACCGGCGCTGCAGAAGTGGGTTCTGCCGTTAATCTTGCTGTTAATATTGGCCACGAACTTCAGCGTTTCCGTTTAATCGCTCAGTAATCTGTTTTACTCTGAGAAAAAGGGCTTTTAAAGCCCTTTTTTTGTGCGTGAACATTTTATTTTACGCTGCATTCACGGTGATTTAGTTCTATGCTCGGTACTAGTATTGCCTTGTAGTACTATTGCCTTGTAGTACTATCCCCTTGTGGCACTATCCCCGTATATGCCTGACC
>Ga0065722_104493_pt1 | contig 10968 bp, 6 predicted proteins | sample BansetMetagenome_FD_59109 | JGI IMG/M metagenome (GOLD analysis project Ga0065722, IMG submission 59109) | Bankia setacea gill microbial communities from Puget Sound, Washington, USA - Caecum Enriched | ecosystem: Host-associated > Mollusca > Digestive system > Ceca | place: United States...
GCCGATAATCAATGGAATCGTATTGTTGATTTACACATTGTGCCGCATCCAAGGCTTACTCACCCCGAGACTATCGAGCTTGAATACGGTATGGAAAACGCCATATTGAAAGTCCAAGCAAGAGCAGCAGTAGCGGGTTATCTCTTGCGGCATTGGAACGTCGACTGTTCTAAGCAGCACGTATTAAAGGGGCCAGAGTTTCACTTGTGGCTTCAAAACACACCCACTTTATATGGCATCGATAACTTACAGTTAGCAGCTGGTTATGAGTCTGAAACAATTGAGATCGAACAATAAAATGACACTGATTAATCTAAAAGACCTCGAAGCTCACCTCTGGCACGCCGCGCACATTATTACCGGCCCGATAGACGCTTCAGATTACAAAACATACATCTTCCCGATTCTTTTCTTTAAACGTGTTTGCGATGTTTATGATGAAGAGTTCGAAGAGGCAATGGAGCAAGTCGGCGACAAAGAACTCGCCAAAGGCGACATGTTCCACCGCATTCAAATTCCAAGCGAGTGCCACTGGAAACACGTGTTTGAAAAAACAAAAGACATTGGGCAGGCATTAAAAGATGCTTTCCGAGGCATTGAGCTCGCTAACCAACAGCTACATGGAATATTCGGTGACGCCAGTTGGACCAACAAAGAGCGTCTTTCAGATGAGCTGTTAAGCACATTACTTAATCATTTCAACAAAGTGAACCTTGGCGTTGCTAGCGTTCGTGATGATGATATGGGTCGCGCTTATGAATACCTTATTAAACGCTTTGCAGACAAAGCTAATAAAAAGGCCGGTGAATTCTACACACCACGCACCATTGTTCGTTTAATGGTGAATATCCTTGACCCGAAAGCCGGTGAAAGTGTTTACGATCCCGCTTGCGGCACCGGTGGCATGCTGTTAGAAACCATTCACCATGTTAAAGAAAATGACGGAGATCCACGATTATTAAAGATTAAAGGCCAAGAAAAGAATCTCACCACAGAAGCCATTGCCCGCATGAACCTGTTTCTGCATGGCCAAGAAGATTTTGACATTGTACGTGGCGACACGTTACGTGAACCTAAGTTTCTGGTTAGTGACCACCTGGAAACCTTTGATTGTGTTATCGCCAACCCGCCGTTCAGCCTAAAAGAATGGGGCTATGATTTTTGGTCAGCCGACCCATACGGGCGTAAACAATATGGTCTTGCCCCTAAAAAAAATGGTGACTTTGCCTGGGTGCAGCATATGTTTGCATCGCTAAATGACAAAGGTCGAATGGCTGTCGTTTTGCCTCACGGCGTATTATTTCGCGGTGCAGCAGAAGGTAAAATTCGCACCCAACTGCTAAAAGAAAACCGAATTGAAGCCATCATCGGTGTAGCACCTAACTTGTTTTACGGTACCGGCATTCCGGCTTGTATCTTAGTACTGCGAAAGCAGCCTCCTAAATCACATAGCGATCATGTTCTGATTATTAATGCCGAAGAAATTTTCACCAAGGGCCGCGCTCAAAATACGCTTAGCAATGAGCAAGCAGATAAGATTTATGAAATTTATCACACACAAAAACAGCAAGGCCCCTCTTCTAAAGGCAGAAAAGGCGCAGATGAGATCGAAGGTGTAGCACGTTGGGTGACGCTATCTGAAGTCAAAGAAAATGACTTTAACTTAAACATAGCGCGTTATGTGCAAAAGCCGCTTGAAGAAGAAACGATTACGGTAGAAGAAGCGTTGAAAGATTTCCAATGTAAATTGGCAGATCTGGAGCAAGCCGAAGACGAATTAGAAGCCTTACTGATAAAAGAGGGTTTCGAAGTATGAAGTTAGACAAGGCGTTTGCAGAAGATATTGAGCTAAGCATCACAGCGCAAGAAGCGGATAATCAATTTACAGAGGGAAAGATTAAATCCAAATTTAGCTTTCAGTGTCCAGATGAAAACTGTGACGCACCAGTTACCTGTGCCAACTTAGATCGCCCCAAAATAAAAAGAAAACGGGACCCTTATTACAAAGTGGTAGGGGAACACAGCCCGCAATGCGATATAGCAAAGGATATCGACCCTCAGAAAAAAAGCACAAGAATCACCACCGATATCTATAGCGACAGTGATGAGTATGTTGATCACGCTATCCGGCTAAACCTTCAACCACCGAGCACAAAAAGACCCGAACCACCAGGTAATTCGCAAGTAGTAGATGACACCGAAGGAAGAGCTCGACCTGGCAAAGATCCAGAATCGGGTAAACGAAAGATCCAACGCTCAAAAACGCTATCCTCACTGATTGATGCTTTTTTAGCGAAAGAGTCGCATACCATACAGCTTCCTGAAATCGGTGTCATTGATATCAAGAATTTGTTCGTCGAAATCAATGAGCAAGAGTTATCTGACCTAGAAGACGAGTTCAGAATTTACTACGGCAAAGCCTGGTTTAATAAAAAAGAAAGCGGCTATTCCATCGTTTTTGATAACACACTCACTTCGGGTGATATTGCCAAGCGACCATCAACTTATATGCCAATAGACAAATTAGAAGCATCTAATTTTAAACGTTTCAATCTAAACACATTAGAAAAAATTGCCGATGGCAAACCCAAGATGGTCTTCTTACTGTCCGAAACAGGACCACGTGTTAAAAATGAATACATCAATATCTGGTGTGATGGCCCGGAATATTTGGATTACCGACTATGAATAAAAACCAATTAGAAAGCCTGCTTTGGGGCGCGGCGGAATTACTGCGCGGGCAAATCGACGCCTCAGACTATAAGCAGTTTATATTTCCGCTGCTGTTTTATAAACGCCTATCGGATGTATATCTTGAAGAATATACCGAAGCGATGAAAATCCATGAGGGTGATGCCGAGTACGCCGCCATGCCCATGTTTCACCGTTTCGATATTCCACAAGAAGCCCGCTGGAAAAAAGTACGTAATACCAGCAAAAACGTGGGCGAAGCCATCCAAACCGCTCTGCGCCTAATCGAAGCCAACAACCCGCGTTTACACGGCGTATTTGGTGATGCCCAATGGACCAATAAAGAGCGCCTGCCAGATCACCTATTAGCCGACTTAATCGAACACTTCAGTAAAATTCCCTTAGGCATTAAGTCAGTGACGCAAGATGACCTAGGTGAAGCCTATGAATACTTAATCAAAAAATTCGCTGATGATTCAGGCCATACCGCCGCCGAGTTCTACACCAACCGTACCGTGGTGCATTTAATGACCCGCATTATGGGCCTAAAACCGGGTGAAACGGCTTATGACCCAACCTGCGGCACCGGCGGTATGTTACTCAATGCGGTGATGGACTTGCGTTCTCAGGGTAGCGAATGGAGAACTGTGCATTTGCATGGGCAAGAGGTCAACCTGCTCACCTCAGCCATCGCTCGCATGAATATGTTCCTACACGACATAGAAGAATTTGATGTGTTGCGGGGTGATACACTCGCTGAACCCAAGTTTATCGAGAACGACCAACTCAAACAGTTCGACGTGATTTTTGCTAACCCTCCGTACTCGATTAAAAAGTGGAACCGCGACAAGTTTGCTGCAGACCCTTTTGGTCGCAATTTGTATGGTGTGCCGCCACAAGGTTGTGCCGATTATGCATTTTACACCCACATTATTAAAAGCCTAAAACCCGACACTGGCCGCGCTGCCATGCTTTGGCCACACGGCGTATTGTTTCGTGATTCAGAGCAAGCCATCCGTAAGCAAGTGATCGAGTCTGACATTATCGAAGCGGTAATAGGCTTGGGGGCAAACCTGTTTTACAACTCGCCAATGGAATCTTGTGTGGTGGTGCTCAATTGCAATAAGCCCGCCGAGCGTAAAAACAAAATTCTGTTTCTCAATGGCGTAGATCATGTTACCCGCGAACGGGCTCACAGTAGCCTGTCGGATAATGACTTGGAAGTGCTAATAGATGCGTATTTCCAGCCTGAAAAACAAACCGATATTACCGCGCTAGTAGCCGTCGAAACGATTAAAGAAAATCTCTACAACCTATCGATTCCGCTCTATGTACAGGCCAAAAACGATGACGAAATGCATGACATTGAACATGCCATAGAAGCCTGGAAGGTAAGCCGTGTACAACTCAACAAACAGACTAACAAATTATTTAGCAGCCTTGCTGAATTAGGGTATGACGTTAATCAAAGCGAGGTGGAGCATTAAATGACAGACGAACAATTACCAAAAGGTTGGCAAATGGTGAGGTTTGGTGATATTGCCGAGCAAATTTCCAAGCGCGTAGAGCCTAGCAAAACAGCCCTTGAAGTTTACATTGGTCTTGAACACCTAGACCCAGACAGCCTAAAGATAAAGCGACACGGCGTGCCCAGTGATGTTTCAGGTCAAAAACTGCTGGTTAAAAAAGGCCAAATCATTTTCGGCAAGCGCCGCGCCTATCAACGAAAAGTGGGAGTGGCTGACTGTGATTGCATTTGCTCCGCTCATGCAATGGTACTTGAGGCGATTAAAGAAAAAGTAATTCCTGAGTTTCTACCATTTTTTATGCAATCCGATGTCTTTATGGAACGTGCTATTGCAGTGTCAGAAGGGTCATTGTCGCCAACTATTAAGTGGAAAGTACTCAGTGAGCAAAAATTCTGCTTTCCATCCAAAGAACAACAGGCTGAGCTTCTTAACTTGATAATCGGTGCTGAAGGCGCGCTTAACTCAGCAAAGGCCTTAAGGCTTAGTTTTGAAAGGCTGCAAATCGCAATATCAAACCAGTACTTAACTGGAGTTAAGCGTTTGCCAAGCACCAGTGGTAAATGGCGCAGTTTAAAACTAAAGGAGATTGGAGTATTCAAATCAGGATTAACATACTCACCAAATGATGTTACACAGAATAAAGAAGCGCTACTTGTACTTCGTTCTTCAAACATTAAGGATTCAAATTTTGTACTTGAAGACAATGTATATGTGAACTGTAAAGTTAAAGATGAATCACTCGCTCAACCAAACGACATATTAATTTGCGTCAGAAATGGCTCAAAACATTTAATTGGCAAAACCGCCCTTGTCACAGGTGCGGCACCTCATGCAACACATGGCGCTTTTATGTCTCTATATAGAACAGATGACTACCGATTCATATTTCACTTGTTTCAGTCGCCAGTTTATAGAAAGCAGGTTTTACGGAATCTTGGGGCAACGATCAACTCTATCAATGGAAAGGATCTGTCTAATTTCAAGTTTATGATGCCGGAACGGGTTGAACGAGAGCTAATCTCAGATTTTCTAGAGAAATTCGATGTTACAGCAAATGACATTGCTGAGAAGATTAGATATGCAAAAAATATTAAGCAGTTACTTCTATCAAGAATTTTCAAAGTTTGAGAGGCTATAAATGTTTAACGAATTAACCGTAACCGAAAATGGAATTATCGATCGCTTAAAAACCATAAGCGGCATTAGATGGAATTATTGCCATGGCGAAGCCCTGCCCAAGAAAGCACAGGATGTTTTCGTCGATGAATGGCTGAAAGACGCGCTATGTTCGTTAAACCCTGATATCGCCAAACAGCATGATTATGCCGACGAGGTGATATACAAGCTACGCGGAGTAATACTGGAGGCTCGGCATACTGGCTTGGTAAAAGCCAATGAAAACTTCCATGAATGGTTAATGGCTGAGAAAACCTTGCCCTTTGGTGAGAACGGCGACCATATCACCATCAACTTGATTGATTTCGACAACATCGAGAATAACCATTTTGTGGTTTCACAGCAGGTGCATTATATCGCCGCGACCGAAGTCTATTTCGATATTGTGTTGTACGTGAATGGCTTGCCACTAGTCGTGGGAGAAGTGAAAACCGCGACGCGCCCCAGTGTAACCTGGCAAGATGGTGCGGCTGATTTTATGGGCGGTAAAAAGCACTACTGGAAAAACGTTGAACCATACTTTGTACCGAATCTTTTATGCTTTGCCAGTGAAGGTAAAACCTTTGCTTACGGTGCGATTAATGCCCGAGTAAAAGACTGGGGACCATGGCACCATACTGATATGCGAGAAGAAGTTTTGCCTGGAATGGCGTCGGTGCTAGATAGCTCGGAAGGTTTGCTAAACCCTAAAACGCTTTTGCAGCTACTTGAATCCTTCGCGTTATTCTCAAGCATTAAAACCGGTAAAAAAACTCCGCCGAAACGTATTAAAATTTTACCCCGTTATCCACAATTTGAAGCAGCGAAACAAATCGTTGACCGAGTAAGAAATGGTTTCCCGAAAAAAGGTTTGATTTGGCACTTCCAAGGCTCGGGTAAATCCTTGTTAATGCTTTATGCTGCGAAAATGCTGCGTGCAGATAACGAGCTGAAAAACCCAACCGTGTTGGTGGTAGTCGATCGCCGTGATTTGGATAGTCAAATTAGTGAAACCTTTGGTGGTGCCGACGTTAAAAACTTGGTCAAAGTACAAAGCTGTAAAAAGCTTGGTGAACATATAGAGCAAGACAGTCGCGGCATTTTAATTACCACCATCTTTAAATTTAAAGATGTAGAAATAGACGATAAGAATGAAAAGGGCTTAAACGATCGAGACAATATTATCGTTTTAGTAGATGAGGCGCACCGAACCCAAGAAGGCGGCTTAGGTGAAAAGATGCGTTGGGCACTGCCTAATGCACATTTCTATGGTTTAACCGGTACACCTATTTCTGGCATTGATCGCAACACCTTTAAATTGTTTGGCGCTGAAGACGATCCCGGTCGTTATATGAACCGCTACAGCTATAAGCAGTCGATTCGCGATGGTGCGACTAACCCTGTTAAATTTGAGCCGCGCTTGGCAGAGTTACGAGTCGATCGTGATGCTATCAATCAAGAGTTTGAACAACTGGCCAAAGACAATAATTTAGACGAAGAAGAAAAAGCTGCGCTTTCTAAACGCGCCGGTAAACTCGCCATTATGCTCAAAGCTCCAAAGCGTATGACAGCCGTGAGCGAAGATATTGTGGAGCACTTTACCAGCCACGTTAAGCCGAAAAAAATGAAAGGCATGGTGGTGGTATATGATCGCGATGCTTGTGTTCAAATGTATTATCTACTGGGCAATAAACTCGGGTTTGACGCGGTAGAGGTGGTAATGAACGTCGACCAAGCGCCGATCAAAGCCAAAGAAGGCGATAAAAAAGACAAAATCAATAAAGACTGGCGCAAGTGGAAAGATGAGCTGGAACTGCCCATACAAGAATCTGACTTCGGCCGTTGGCAAGAACTTGATGGCGACGAGCAAAAGCAGAAGGATTTAATTGAATCCTATAAAGACCCAAGCCACCCGTTACAGCTGATTATAGTAACCGCCAAACTGCTTACCGGGTTTGATGCGCCTATTTGTTATTGCATGTATCTCGACAAGCCCTTACGAGACCACACGTTATTGCAGGCCATGTGTCGTACTAACCGTTTGTACGAAACCGATCACACCCGCAAAACCATGGGCTTGATTATCGATTACCTTGGCGTATTCGAAAATTTACGCACAGCTTTGGCTTACAATCCTGATGAAATTGAAGGTGTGGTAGAAGGTATCGAAGCTTTCAAAGAATTGCTGCCACTGCAATTACAAAAGTGTTTGGAGTTTTTTCCAAATGTGGATCGCACATTGGAAGGTTTTGAGGGCATTATGGCCGCTCAAGAATGCCTTCCAACTAATGAAAAACGGGATGAATTTGCTGCAAGCTTTGGTGTGCTTACCAAGCTATGGTCAGCTATTAATCCAGATCCGTTTTTAAGTCCGTTTAGAAATGATTATAAATGGCTAGCGCAAATCTATGAGTCAGTTCGCCCCGTAGGGCAAACCGGTGCGCTAGTTTGGGCTGCTCTGGGACCTGAAACTATTAAAATGATCCACGAACATACCGACATTAACCGTATTCGTGATGATATTGATGAATTGGTGATGGACGAGCATGCGATTTTTACACTCACTGATAAAGAACAAGAACAACGCGCGCGTAAGCTTGAGATTGATTTGATGGGTCGGTTACGAGGCAGCGGTGATCCCACCTTTGTAGAACTTGGCGAACGATTAGAAAAGCTTCGTCAAGACTATGAAGCAGGTGTGATTAAAGCCATCGATTGGTTAAAAGGCCTATTGGATGCCGCTAAAGACACCGTCCAGGCAGAGCGCGAAACCGGCGATAAGGTTGTAACTGAAGAAGATAATGTACAGGCGCTTACTAAGTTATTCCTAGAAACACGACCAGACAGCACACCTAAGGTCATTCATGATGTGGTTGAGCAGATCGACAAAATCGTAAATGCCACTCGTTTTGATGGTTGGCAAAATTCCAATAGCGGGCCACGCGAGATTCAAAAGGCACTGCTAGTTACGTTAGCGCAGTTTGGTTTGGGGAAAGACAAAGAGTTGTTTATTAAAGCTTATGCTTATATTGAAGAGCATTATTGATGCTGAAAATTATCAGATGTGACAACAAGGATTGTTTTCAACTCTCATGAAGGTAAAGAACTCTGCGATCATCTATACAGGCTACGACTATCAAACGCTGCAAGGAGTTAAACTACTTGCAGAGTGGCTTCAAAATCCAACGAAGTATTCCAGAGTTGCATTTGAGGCAGACCAAGATACCAATGATACGCCTGCTGGAATTGATGATATTGTCTGTGAGCGACCAGATGGGGTTAAGAATTTTTGGCAGGTCAAATTCACTCCGTCACCTAATAAAGATGAAAACCGACTCTCCTGGGACTGGTTATTAAAAGTTTCTGGTAAAACAGAAAGATCACGATCTATTTTTAAAAAGCTTTATGATGCAATTGTTTCAGTACCCTCTGAAAAACTTGGTGATGTAGTTCTTCTGACCAATAAATTGCCTGATGGAAGCATGGAGTCCTGCATATCTAGCTTAAAAATCGATTTTGACCGGATAGATGAGGCTACAAAAAACAAGATCGTTAGCCAATTGGGAAGCGAAGATGCAGCTGAGTACCTTTGTTCCAGATTAATAATTCAGCATAGCGATGGTGACTACCATGCAACATCTCGTGGGGTACGGGAAGAACTTCTAAAGTTCTCAGATTATGCTGGAGTTGAGCGGCTCATTTCAAGATCACGTGAATGGGCAATGTTCCAAAATAATCCTCCTAGTGCAGGCTGGATTCAGCTTCACCATATTAGAGAAGTTTTATCTCCTAGGAGGCCTGAACCAATCCCTGAATTTTTTGCCGTACCAGATGATTACTGCCTTCCCGATTCAGAATTTCACAATAAAATGCTGGATAGAATCTCCAACTCTAATGGTGAGACCATTACTTTAACTGGAAAGCCAGGTGGTGGCAAAAGTACCTACCTTTCCTTTCTATGCGAAGAGTTAGAAAATTATAAAATCCCACTTGTACGCCATCATTACTTTTTGGCTCTTGGCGACTCGACTACTGATCGCTTAAGTCCAAGAGTTGTCGCTGAGTCTTTACTTCACCAAATTAATAGTCTTCACAAAGACGCAGGAGCAAACACGAGTCAACCAGAGGATCTTTGCGAAGCAATAAAAACGTGCGCAAGTTACTACAACACAAAAGGAAAGCCATTCGTAGTACTAATAGATGGTTTGGATCATGTTTGGCGTGACAATGCCCAAAACAAAAAGCCATTGGATGAAATATTCAAACAACTATTGCCTGTTTCAAAGAACCTAGTCGTTCTCATCGGCACCCAGCCTGTTGATAACGCTCTTTTACCTAATGTTTTGCTAACCAATTCGCCAAAGAATGAGTGGTGCTGGCTACCAGAAATGTCTGGGAACTCAATATATGAGTATTTAAACCTTCATGTTCAATCTGGACGGTTATTTCTAAACTGTCACGAAAAACATCAGAGTGAAGAAATTCAAAGCAGTGCAAATGAATTACTGAAAATCACTAATGGTTATCCTCTTCATGTAATTTACTCATCTGAGTATTTATCGAGCCACGGATTACCGCTTTCTAAATGGCAGATTGAGAAACTACCACCCTGTACCGATGGTAATATAACAAGCTACTACAATGAGCTGTGGTTATCTCTTAATTACAGACAAAGAGATGTTCTTCATCTTAGTTGCGGCTTCAAATTCGCCTGGCCACGTCAAGCGATTGGTAAAGTTGTTAAAGACGAACATGACAAAGCTCCAAGCGTCGATGCTGTTTCACATTTGCTATCTGAAACTATTTCAGGTGTAAGACCATTTCATGAAAGCCTGGTCGTATTTGTTAGAAGCCTCGCCGATCATCAAAGTCGTATAAATGAGTTACTGCCAGAAGTCTGTGAATGGCTTCAGTTTGACGCGCCAACTCACCTTAAAGATCATTGGCTTTGGTCATGCCAAGCTTTATCTGGTAATACAACTGAGCTACGACAAGGCGTTACACGCGACTGGGTATTGGATAGATTAATTCTAGGAATGTCCGTTCAAACAAGTATCAGATTATTATCAGAAGCAGAAACCTATGCCTTTAGCGAGCGTGAGTATGCTGAGGCCTATCGGCACAGAGAGCTGAAAACTAGACTAATCAACGGGCCTGAATTTCAAACCTGGGATTCAACTTCTCTGAAAATGTTATCACTAGTTGGCGCTGCCCCCCTTGCACTTAATGAAGTTTTATCAAGGGAAAACGAATACACTCCAATAAAATTATCAATACTATCAATTGCGATGTGGTTTCGTGGAGAAACTGACAGAGCTGCGAAATTGTCCAGAAAGGCAATTGACCGTTACAGAGCTAAAACAAAATTATTAGCTTCACGACATTCACAAGATGAAGAAAGCGAAGCTGCTACAATAATTAAGGCTGGTACGCTAACCGATAGCTTAAACTACGACGCCATATTTGACGAAAACAACTTTGCAAATTGGCCAGATGGTTACATCGCCAGCTTTAGAACAGCATGCCTTAACTAAATTTCACGCTCCGCATTAGAAGCTGCCAGCATCACCGCAATTTGCTCCCTTACAACGTC
>Ga0065722_100428_pt1 | contig 10966 bp, 8 predicted proteins | sample BansetMetagenome_FD_59109 | JGI IMG/M metagenome (GOLD analysis project Ga0065722, IMG submission 59109) | Bankia setacea gill microbial communities from Puget Sound, Washington, USA - Caecum Enriched | ecosystem: Host-associated > Mollusca > Digestive system > Ceca | place: United States...
TGGTCTACCGTAGCGAAGCGCTATTTGGCCGCGCACTAGCATTGAAGCCGCAATTGCGTGCACAACTAGAAATTATCACTAAATTTGGCATTCGCCCCTGTGGATTTGGGCCGATAGGCGCTCAGGCGATCAATCACTACGATAGCTCCGCCAAGTATCTATTGAAATCAGTGGAAGCCTCATTGCGCGATCTGAATACAGACTATATCGATGTACTCCTGGTACACCGGCCCGACTATTTAATGAATGCGGAAGCGCTAGCGGAAGNATTTCTACAACTAAAAACCAGTGGTAAAGTAAAACACTTTGGTGTNTCGAATTTCACTGTGGCGCAATTTGAACGGTTGCAACAAGCNGTTACAAGTTTTATCCCGGAGGGGTTGGTCACCAACCAAATAGAGTTTTCGCCGTATCACTTAGACGCATTGGATAACGGTATATTTGAACAATGCACCAACCATAAAATTTCGCCCATGCTCTGGTCGTGCCTGGCAGGCGGGAAACTAATGTCCCGAGTGATGATAAAGGCCATCGGTTACACCAAGCGTTTCAAATGGTTGCCGACGAGCTAGGCCTTAACGAAATTGAACCGGTAATTTATGCTTGGGTTTTACGCCTACCCAGCGCTCCGCTAGCACTGTTGGGCACCAGTAAAATCGAGCGTATTAAAGTCGCTGTGCAGGCCGANGAGTTAACCCTAAACCGCGAACAGTGGTACCGTATTTGGGAAGCATCAAAAGGCTACGCCGTACCCTAATGTTAAATTCTCCTCTACATATTCTACAACACACTTTTGGCTACGACAGTTTTCGCCAACCGCAAGAAAAAATCATTGACTGCGTAGTTGCCGGCGGCGATGCCCTAGTTCTTATGCCTACCGGTGGCGGCAAATCGCTATGCTACCAAATCCCCGCCCTCGCGCGAGGAGGCGTTGGTGTGGTTATTTCCCCGCTTATTGCATTAATGGAAGACCAGGTAAGCGCTCTGCGCGAACTGGGAGTCAATGCCGGTTACCTGAACTCAACCCTCGACTGGGACAGCACTTGGCATACTGAGAACGCCATACGCAATGGCGAACTGAGCTTAGTGTACATCGCACCGGAACGCCTTATTCAAGAACGTACGCTGGCACTCCTTCAAGAATCACCCATTTCATTATTTGCCATCGACGAAGCCCACTGCGTTGCGCAATGGGGCCATGATTTTAGGGCCGATTATTTACGCCTAAGCCTGTTGCACGAAACTTTCCCCACTATTCCACGCATAGCCCTCACTGCAACAGCCGACGAACGTACTCGCGCCGAAATAATTGAGCGTTTATCACTAACCCGTGCGCAACAATTTATTAGCGGTTTTGACCGACCTAATATTCAGTACCGCATTCAACAGAAAAATAAGCCCCGCGACCAGCTACTTAATTTTTTACGCAGCGAGCAGCAAGGCAATACGGGCATCATCTACTGCCTTTCACGAAAAAAAGTGGAAGACACCGCCGAATGGCTAACACAACAGGGGTTTAATGCACTGCCTTACCATGCGCGCATGAGTGCGAACGCGAGGCAAACCAATCAACATCGTTTTTTACGCGAAGACAATATTATTATTGTTGCAACCATCGCCTTTGGTATGGGGATAGACAAACCCGACGTACGCTTTGTGGTGCATTTGGATTTACCCAAAAGTGTAGAAGCCTATTATCAAGAAACCGGACGCGGCGGACGCGATGGCGAGCCATCAACGGCACTATTGCTCTACGGTCTAGAAGATGTGGTAAAGCTCAGCCAGATGGCCGAAAACTCCGAAGGTGACGAAGCATTTAAGCGCCAGGAGCAACAAAGACTCTATGCGATGCTGGGCATATGTGAAATAGCGAGCTGTCGGCGACAAGTATTACTGCGATATTTCGGTGACGAAATGCCAGAGCCCTGCGGTAATTGNGACAACTGCCTCGAAGCACCCGACACATGGAATGCCAGTGAAGCTGTACAGATGGCACTAAGCACAGTGTATCGCAGCGGCCAGCGTTTTGGTGCGGGGCATTTAATTGATATTTTACGTGGGGCCGACAACGAGAAAATTCGTCAGTTTGGCCACCAGGCGCTTTCTACCTACGGTATTGGCAATAAGCTTTCGGCGAACGAATGGCGAACCATCTTCCGCCAGCTTATTGCCCGAGGCCTGCTAACAGTTGACCATGAAGGCTATGGCTGTCTGCGTCTCACCGAATCTTGTCGGCCAATTTTACGCGGCGCAGAAACTATTTATTTGCGCAAAGATAAAGTCAGCAAAAAATCTCCGCTATCACGTAAAAAAGTGTTGGATATAGCCGAAGAAGANATGGGGCTNTGGAACGCCTTAAGGCAATGCCGCAAACAACTGGCCGATGAAAATGGCGTACCGCCCTACGTTATCTTTCATGACTCCACACTGAGGGAAATGCTAGAGAAACGACCGCTACAAGATTATGAACTGTTGAATATTTCCGGTATTGGAGATCGAAAACTGGAGCAGTTTGGCGAGGCTTTCATTGACGTTATTCGGGAATTTGAATACACATAGAAGTAAAGATACAAGCAAAGCGGCCTAAGCTCTGCTTTCGCTAAAGGCAAGTAAGAGCTGCCACTGCGCAGCCTTTACAGAATCGAAGAACGACATATAGAATGAACCACCCTAGAACGCTATCGTACGGGCTACTCATAATGAAATTTTTCAGCGTTCGCATAACAGCGGTATTTGTCATTCTTTGGTTACTTCCGGGCTGCGACAACAATACTGCCAGAAAAATTATCGACATTTCTGAGCTTGAAGAAAACCGCCTGTATTTCTACTACTGGTTTGATACCGCCTATATTGTGTTCAAACCCTCTACAGAGTACTTGCTTACAGAAGATAATCATCTCAACAAAAAATCAGATGTATTCGATCCGCCAGAAACCCTGCCTCGAACACAGTACCCTGTAAAAGTATTTATGCTTGGCAGAGCNGGCGGGCACATGGTTTTCCCCTATAGNAAATGGCACCACTACCAACTGCCCTGCGCGAACCTATCGCTTTTTGTTACGCCTTACCGTCACGGAACTACCATTACGCCTGCAGGTTTTCGCTGTGCGCTGTCTGTCGATGACTTCTGGATTGAACACTTAGTATACGACTTTAACGGTAGAAGCCGGTCCACACAATCTCCAGACTTGTACGTGCCACTGCATTATCAAACCAATAGCAAGCTGGTACTTGGTGTTGGCTCACCAGACATATAAACCCGCTAAGCGAGCAGCCTAAATCTCATCAAACTCAAACACATAGCGCCCACCAACCACTTCAACATTCGGTGGAACCTTATGCTCCTCNAAAAATTGGTATCCTTCCCGCTAGATTTTTCCAAAAATCTAGCCACTTATTCCCCGGATACAAAAGCAACTTATTATCCTCAAGTTTAAACGGAAAAACATGCACCCGTACAAATGGTTGACCATTACGCAATGCGCTTTCAACCAGCGTATAGATTTCTTCTATCTTTTTATCGGTCATGGCATAGCAGCCAATGGATACGCAATCGCCGTGAACCATTAAGGCGCTACCGGTACGACCGTGGTAACGATCGTAGGCATTGGGGTAGCCTAAATTAAAAGATAAGTGGAAACGGCTCCAAGGATTCAATTGGCCGGGTGTTACGTAGTAAAAGCCCTCGGGGCTTTGCATGTCGCCTTGCTTAGTTTTAGGGCCAAGGTTTCCAGAAAAATAACAAATATCGTAGATTTTAAACAGCGAGTAAGTTTGCGCAGCGTTCTGTATCCACACTTCTAGCTTTCCCGTTCGCTTAAATACCCGAATAAAAACTGGCGAACCCAACTGTAGAGTTTTAGCTTGTAGTGCAGTTTGCAATGCGGGCGCATGTCGCTCTACTGCGGCGCGAGACCGCGCACTCTCGGGAATTTCTGCCACTATTGACAGCGCAATACCCCAAAACAATATAACAGCGAAGAGACGCATTAGTTTTCGAAGAACCCTGGAATCAGCCTTTCAAAATCAGCATTCATTTTGTCCCGAGCACCTTCGCCTAAGAATTGATCAGAAAAATACACGAGCCTATCGTAGATAAAACCCATAGCATCTCGATTAGTTATTTCGATTGTTTCGGTTTTTACGATAGGAAAATTGACCATCCCGGCCTGCGTGCCGATGGGAAATACGCGAGACATCATCCAGCGGCCACTTACATATTCATCTACAGCCTTGTCCAATTCCGCATAAGTCGTTTTAAAGGCCGCCTCGAACCCCTTGTCCACTGTATAGCCACGCTTAAGCAAAACGAGATAAACATGCATTTGCTTACGCCTAGCACGATCAGCATTCAGGTAGTGCACAACGGCCGCCGAACGCGCGTAGAACTTTTCTAACATTTTCTTATGCTTACGGCCATTACCCGAACCAACTTTCAGCTCTTCCTGTGTTACTTTAAACAGGGCTTCAGTGTCTACCGACTCAAATTTTTGCCCTGTCGAGCTTAATATGCTGTAAAACCTATCACCCAAAACAGACATATCACCCAATACTACCGAATTATTTTCCTGTTTAAATGTACCAAAATATTCAGCAATACCCTCGTTGTACCACGGCGGGGTCGCCATTTTGTAGGATTGCCCCGAAATCAGTAGGTGCACAAGTTCATGGAGCACAACGGAGCGCCCCNAGTTCGCGCTACCCTTTGCCGATGAACGAAATCTATCAGCCCGAGCAAAGAAAAACTTTCCGCTAGGAGAAAAAATGCCAACGTAATTTCTTGGCATACCCAAGGCCCTAAAGGTGCCTCCACTCTTGGCAAGAATAACCGGCACTTTATGCTCTAAGGGTTTCTGTTGATAGCCTAAGTGGTCGCTCATGAAATAATTGAAGTCTTCCAACTCCTGTANCATGGCAATCGTTTTCTTATCTCCAGCTTCAGATAACGCTGAAAAGTGTTCGCTTTCTACCTGAACCCAGTTTCGATTCATTAATTTTTTTACATTAACATTGTCGGCTGTAACAGCTGCAACCTGAAAGAACAGAAAAGCTATTATTATTGTTATTAAAGGCTTCATTTTCTTCCCCACATTTCTATTATTTTGGTTATTCGCGCGTGCTTACCAAAGGGGTTGGTATACTTGGAAAATATTACTCGAACCCCCTGTCCATTTCCCTGCGCCTAGTATTGCCTAGTGCATTTCCGACAAAAAAATGGCCACCCTTTTTAGGCGGCCTTTTTTAGAGTACCTCGACTAACCTAACTGAAACCCCGGCGTAGATTTGGATATTGCCAACTCGTCTTCGTTCATATCGACACCAACATCTTCGAACAAGGGGGTAGATAGATAACGCTCTCCGGTATCCGGCAGCATGCATAAAATATTACTGCCATCAGGCGCATTTTTAGCCACTTCTAGTGCCGCAGCTAATGTAGCGCCGGCCGATATGCCCACAAATATACCTTCTTGTTGAGCCAGCTGTTTAGAACACTCAATAGCTCTAGGGCCGGTAACCGCAACGTTTTGATCGAAGTATTGTTCGTCTACGGCGTCCTCCACCAACTTGGGTATAAAATTGGGTGTCCAGCCTTGAATAGGGTGCGGCGTAAACGTTGGGTGCGCGGCAGCGGGCGAGCCGTCGGCATTACGCTCTTGGCGAATACCGCTGGCAATTTCAGCCGCATTCGCTGGCTCAGTAACCACAATTTTGGTGTTGGGGCTTTCTGACCGCAACACTCGGGCAACACCTTTTAACGTACCACCGGTACCTGTGCCGGTTACCCAGTAGTCCAGTGAAATATCGTCGAAGGCATCAATGATTTCACGCGCAGTTGTACGCGAATGCATATCGGGGTTGGCTTCATTTTCAAACTGTCGCGCTAAAAACCAGCCATTCTTTTCGGCTAGCTCCTTCGCTTTATCCACCATACCGGTTCCACTCTTCGGTGCCGGGGTCAATACAACTTTGGCGCCAAGAAAGCGCATAAGTTTGCGGCGTTCAACGCTAAACGATTCAGCCATAACGATAACCAGCGGGTACCCCTTTTGCGCACACACCATGGCCAAGCCAATACCGGTGTTTCCGCTTGTAGCCTCCACAACAGTTTGACCGGGCTTAAGCTCCCCAGACTTCTCAGCCGTCTCAATAATACCCAGTGCCAAACGGTCTTTCACCGAACTCATGGGATTGAAGCTTTCAGCTTTTACAAACAGGTTTACGTTAGCCGGCGCCAGCTTATTAATTTTTACAACGGGGGTGTTGCCTATGGTGCCCAAGATGTTGTCGTAACGCTTGACCATTGCGGGTCTCCTTGTGGTTTTCGGGCACTCGAGGCCCCTGTTAGAAAGGTATTGAGTGAGACTAATATTTATTATTCTGCGGGGCTTTCCCCCAGCCAATAGACCAGCATTGTAGACCAACCCTAACAGCGGCAGCAAAAGCACAGGTTCGGGGACTTCAATTAGTGTTGTTAGCCCCTATCTAACGCCATACTACACGGCTATAATGCGCGCCTTTTGATCAATATCGTCCTGAGAGGACGCTGGTTTTATCACTATTTTGTCGTTAAAAAGCAGGATCTACGCGCGTTGTTACGCAATAGAGCGTACAAATTGCTTTTTCTCGCCATACTGGCTTAAACCAACCGATTCCAATGCGATTCCCACCCCAGCTCTTTTGAGGCTTCTCCTGTGATAGAAAAACTGCGCAATATCGCCATTATTGCCCACGTAGACCATGGCAAAACCACCCTAGTGGACAAGCTTTTAAGCCAGTCCGGTACTTTGGACCGCAAAGATGAAGGGTCTGAGCGCGTAATGGACTCCAATGATCAGGAGCGTGAGCGCGGCATTACCATTCTTGCCAAAAACACCGCCATCAGTTGGAACGGTTACCGCATCAACATTGTAGACACCCCTGGGCACGCCGATTTTGGTGGCGAGGTAGAGCGTGTACTCTCTATGGTTGACTGTGTTCTTTTACTGGTAGACGCGGTAGACGGCCCAATGCCGCAAACCCGTTTCGTTACCAGTAAGGCCTTCGAAAAAGGTCTTAAGCCCATTGTTGTTATTAATAAAGTCGACCGCCCCGGCGCTCGCCCAGACTGGGTACACGACCAAGTATTCGACCTATTCGACCGCCTAGACGGCACCGAAGAGCAGCTCGACTTCCCCATGATTTACGCTTCAGCACTTAACGGCTATGCCGGTTTGGACCTGGACGATATGGCCGACGATATGACGCCGCTGCTGAAATTAATTGTGGATCAAGTACCACCACCCAAAGTAGAAATCGACAAACCTTTCCAGATGCAAATCTCGGCGCTGGACTACAACAGCTACGTGGGTGTTATTGGTATTGGCCGCATAAGCCGCGGCGAACTCAAGCCCAATCAGCAAATTGTAGTGGTCAACTCGGAAGGTAAAACCCGNAAGGCCAAAGTTCTGCAGGTAATGGGCTACCACGGCCTTGAGCGGGTAGAAACTGAACTCGCCACCGCTGGCGATATTGTTTGCATCACCGGTGTCGACAAACTGGGCATCTCCGACACCCTTTGCGAACCGACCGCCATTGAAGCTATGCCACCCTTAAGTGTGGACGAACCCACCGTGAGCATGACCTTTCAGGTGAACGACTCACCCTTTTCCGGGCAAGATGGCAAATATGTCACTTCGCGCAATATACGAGAGCGCTTGGATCAGGAATTGATTCACAACGTGGCGTTGCGCGTTGTTCAGGGTGATAGCCCCGATAAATTTATTGTCTCGGGTCGCGGTGAATTACACCTTTCGGTACTCATCGAAAATATGCGTCGAGAAGGATTTGAGCTGGGCGTGTCTCGCCCTGAAGTTATCCAGAAAGAAGTGGATGGTGAAATTCACGAACCCTTTGAGCAGGTCGTTATTGACGTTGAAGATCAACATCAAGGCTCTATCATGGAAGAGATTGGCCTGCGTAAAGGCGAACTCACCAACATGGAACCCGATGGCAAGGGCCGCGTTAAACTGGAATTCATTATTCCATCTCGCGGACTTATTGGCTTTAGAGGCCTGTTCCTTACGCTCACTTCGGGCTCGGGCATTATGACCAGTATTTTCGATCACTACGGCCCGGTAAAAGCCGGTGAAGTGACTAGCCGCCAAAATGGTGTACTGGTGAGCATGGTAAAGGGTAAAACCCTAGCCTACGCCCTGTTTAACCTACAGGATCGCGGTCGCCTATTTTTGGGCCATGGCTCCGAAGTGTACGAAGGTCAGGTTGTTGGCATTCACTCCCGCGACAATGACTTGGTAGTGAACCCCACCAAAGCCAAACAGTTGAATAATATCCGCGCTGCGGGTACCGACGAGGCACTCACCCTTTCACCACCTATTAAACACACGCTGGAGCAGGCGCTGGAGTTTATTGAGGATGACGAGCTGGTGGAAGTAACACCACACAGCATCCGTTTGCGTAAAAAATTGCTTGCAGAGAATGAACGCAAGCGCGCGAAAAACGCAGCGGCTAAGTAAGCCAGCCTCACGCTAATAAACGCCCGCTACCCTGCGGGCGTTTTTGTATCTGCCATTCGCTTGCGGTAGGCTTAAGGTTCATCAACAACCCAAGCCTGAGCGCATGCCGAATGATCTGAATATTTCCACGTGTAAAACCCATCTCGAAAAAGAGCGGGAAGAGCTGCTGGCGCTTGACGAAATTTCACGAGAGGCCGCCGAAACAGTAGAGCTAGACCAATCCAAAGTCGGCCGACTCTCGCGCATGGACGCACTACAACAACAGGCCATGCAAAAGGAACAAAACCGCCGCAGAGCCATGCGCATTGAGCACATAAAAACCGCCTTGGAGCGCATCAAAATGGACGATTACGGTTGGTGTCTGGATTGCGGCGAGCCAATTAACCCTCAACGTTTAGCCATAAACCCAGCAGTAGAATATTGCACTCAGTGTGCAGACAACCATTAATGGCTTGCTTGACCGAAAAAACATAACGCTAAAAACTTTAGCCCACAGCTATTAAATGTGTGCAGCCAACGCTTCGCAATCAATATAAAGATCTTCGTATTTCCCCTGGCTATCCAATATTATAGCGTAGTCAAATCAAGTAAGTAGAGGCGTGGGCAAATGTACCGACTCCCGTTTTACGTTTTTTACTGGTCGCAATGAAATCCACAGACAAATCATTCCTGTGCGTTTTNTGCCGTTTAAAGCGACTGCCGCTCTCAAGGCCCGTTTCCGCATATTTATACACTTTTTGGAGCGCTATTTTTCCAAATTTTTAAACGAAGACAACATAACGGCCTTTACGGTTGAATGAACATACGTTCGAACATCGACTCTTGCGGTAGCGCTGTAGCCAAAAAAAATTACGTCCTTCTGCANGTAGCATTACACCTGCTTCCAATCGTCCGTTAGCGGTGATGGCACAGCAGCACTCTCTTCTGCTACGGTAGAAAAGGAATAACCAAGTGATGCTACTAGTACAAATTTCAATATCACCCCCTCTACGGCCGTACACACCACCTTAATTTATTCATCGAAAAAGCCCCCCAAAACCCATGAATTAAGTAGCTCTATTTTTATAGAAGCCCATAAACCCGTTAAACACTTCACAGTTCAGTTTTTTTAGATTTAAAAAATCACTTTCAACACACGCGTTTTCTTGTAAACTGGTTTCTGCCATACCGCAAATGGGTTACCACAACGATAACATTTACCCCCATTGCCATTCTTTAGGCACAGACAATTAATAATAAAAATAATACTAACGACTATCTATAAGGCTACTTAAATGAAACTAAAAACCTACAAGCACCTGCTTGGCGCTACGCTTTGCGCTGTAGCATTGACGGCATTTAATGCCAATGCCGATGTTCCACCCTTGACCGTAAGCGGCAACCAAATACTCAGCGGTGGCGAAGCAAAAAGTTTTGCCGGTAACAGCTGGTTCTGGAGCAACACCGAGTGGGAGCAGGAAGACAAGTACAATGCCGACTTGGTTCGCTGGTTTAAAAATGACTGGAACACCACCATCGTTCGCGCCGCCATGGGTGCGGATGAAGAAGGTAGCTACGAGGAAGACCCACAGGGCAATCAGGCGCGCGTTGAAACCTTAGTTGAAGCGGCCATTGATGAAGACCTGTACGTTATCATCGACTTCCACAGCCATCATGCGGAAGACAAGCAAGCTCTCGCTATCGAGTTTTTTGAAGAAATGGCAACCAAATACGGTGCCTACAACAACGTTGTATATGAAATTTACAACGAGCCCCTGCAAATCAGCTGGAGCGGCGTGATTAAGCCGTACGCCGAAGCGGTTATCGCAGCCATTCGTGCAATTGACCCCGACAACCTCATCATTGTCGGTACACCGTCGTGGTCACAGAACGTAGATGAAGCCTCCTGGGACCCTATCACCGGCCACATCAACATCGCCTATACCTTGCACTTTTATGCGGGTACCCACGGCCAGTGGCTGCGAGACAAAGCCAATACAGCTATGAATAACGGTATCGCCTTAATGGTAACCGAGTGGGGCGCGGTAAATGCTGATGGTGATGGTGCTGTTGCCACCGGGGAAGCCGACCAATGGATGGCCTGGCTCAAGCAAAACAATATTTCCCACCTCAACTGGGCGGTAAGCGACAAAGAAGAAGGTTCTTCTGTCATGGTGCCGGGTGCAAACCCCTTCGGTAATTGGAGTCGATTCAGGATCTAACCGCTTCTGGCCGGTATGTTAAAAATGTCGTAGAGAACTGGGGCACCACTATTAGCTCCTCTAGCAGTAGCTCAAGCTCTTCTTCCAGCTCCAGCAGCAGCTCCTCGTCCTCTTCCAGCAGCTCCAGCTCGTCTTCTAGCCAGAGCAGCTCTTCATCAAGCAGCTCCAGCAGTGGCAACAGTAATTGTGATGGTGTAAATGTCTATCCAAACTGGACAGCCAAAGACTGGGCCGGCGGTGCCTATAACCACG
>Ga0065722_100341_pt1 | contig 10930 bp, 9 predicted proteins | sample BansetMetagenome_FD_59109 | JGI IMG/M metagenome (GOLD analysis project Ga0065722, IMG submission 59109) | Bankia setacea gill microbial communities from Puget Sound, Washington, USA - Caecum Enriched | ecosystem: Host-associated > Mollusca > Digestive system > Ceca | place: United States...
TAAAACGCTTTAATCCTACAAACTCGCTTTAGCTTACTTTTATCAACTGGCTTTTATCAACTGGCTTTTAAGCGTTAAACGCTTAAAAGCCAGTGCTTACAACACACTTATTCAAATCTAGCGCTTAAAAATAGAACCAAGTATGCCCCGTGCTATTTGTCGCCCCAGCTGACTGCCAACCGCACGGCTAATACTCTTCATTAAAGCCTCGCCAACCGACTGTCGATTGCTGGCGCGACGCTTCGGCTTTGCCGCCGCTGTACGCTGTTTACTCTCCTGCTTTGCCGCTCGTTCGCGTTCCAGCTGGCGCTGCTCTGCCGACTCGGCAGCCTTCGTTTCCGCCATTTGCTGTTCGGTACGCTTTAACAACAACTCATGAGCCGACTCGCGGTTAATCCTTACATCGTACTTTTCACCAAATGCCGAACGCGCCAATTCTACTTTTCGTTCTGCNTCAGTAAGCGGNCCAATACGACTAATCGGCGGGCATATCAAAGTTTTCTCCACCGGCTGCGGTCGCCCTTTTTTATCTAAACAGGAAACCAAAGCCTCACCGGTTCCCAGCTCAGGCAAAACCGTTAAGGTTTCAAATTCGGGGTTATCACGAAAACTTTCGGCCACGGCTTTTAACGCTTTTCGATCTTTACCGGTAAAAGCCCGCAGCGCGTGCTGAATCTTTAAACCTAATTGACCGGCAACCTCACTGGGAATATCCAGCGGGTTCTGGCTTACAAAAAANACCCCAACACCCTTCGAGCGAATTAACCGCACTACGTTTTCAATTTTTTCGGTTAAGGATTTGTTGCTGGTTTTAAATAACAGGTGAGCTTCATCCAAAAAAATGACCAGCTTAGGCTTATCTGGGTCGCCCACTTCAGGGAGTTCTTCAAATAGCTCGGACAACAACCACAACAAAATCGTACTGTACAAACGCGGCGAGTCTCGCAGCAGGGTTACCGCATGTAAAATATTAACAGCACCTTCGCCAGCGTCATTAACGGCCATTATGTCTTTTAATTCGAGCGCAGGTTCGCCGAGAAAATCGGCAATACCCTGCTCTTCTAAAATGAGTAAACGACGCTTAATTGCGCCAATACTGGAACTAGAGATATTGCCGTACACCGTTTTCAGCTCGGCGGCGTTCTCGCCAAGCCAAGCTAGCATTGCATTAAGATCCTCAATATCGAGCATTAACCAGCCCTGCTCGTCGGCCTCTTTAAAGCAAGCATATAAAATGCCGGTTTGGGTTTCGTTTAACTCCAACAGGTTGGACAGCAACAGCGGGCCAATATCACTAATAGTTGTGCGCAAGGGGTGGCCGCTAGTACCGCGCACATCCCAAAATACCGTTGGTAAGGGCGCGAAATTGTGTTCGCTAATACCGATATAGTCCAATCGCTCAGTTACTTTTGGGTGCGGCTTACCCGCACTGGCTAAGCCGGAAAGGTCGCCTTTTACATCCGGCAAAAACACCGGTACACCGGCGCGGGAAAGCTGCTCGACCATCACCTGTAGCGATACGGTTTTACCCGTTCCTGTGGCGCCAGCAATTAACCCATGTCGATTTAGCAACGACGTATCGATTTGCACCTGCTTTGTACCCGTACCACCCAACAGTATATGTGTCATAAAATGCGCCTCACCACATGCTTAATGTTAATCTCTATTGATAAACACCCATACTACCGTTTTAGCTCGCGGATAGCAGCTCTCAGGTGTGATAGACATCTAGTTTATTCTGCCCGCTTAACCGTATGATGGTAAGCCGCACCGCAATGTAAAACCTTGTTAAATACTCCCAAAACAACGCTTAGAAATTTGCTATCAAAAGCTTTCACCTGTAACTTCTCCAACACAAATTTACGACATAATATTTCAAACAAGCCGCAATAAAACGGCGAAGATTTTTAACTCTCATCACACTAGTCGAAACGGAGATCCACCATGAAAAAATTACTTATCGCGAGCGTTATCAGCCTATTTAGCCTGCATGCAAATGCCGGACTATGGGATAGCATCACAGGCCTATTTGGCAGTGACGAAAAAGAAGTAACAGAAGAAGTAGCCGACCAAGCTGCAACTATGGAAAAGCAAGCCGCAAGCGTAGAAAAATCTGCAACTAGCGACATGGTAGCGCAAGGTATGGCGCTGCTTCCTATGTTAACCAAAACACTGGGCGTTACCGAAACTCAAGCAACTGGCGGCATGGGCGCGCTATTGCAAGCGGCTACCTCTTTGCTTTCCGATGGCGACTCAAAGTCACTTCTTTCAGCCATCCCGGGTGCCAGTACTTTAATGTCAGCGGCTCCAGCGCTTAAGAAGCTAGCCGGTGGCGAAGCTGAAGGCGGAATGTTAGCCGGTGCAATGGGCGCCGCTGCTGAATACAGCGACAAAGCCAAGGCAGCAAGTCAGCTTACCTCACAGTTTGAATCTTTAGGTTTGGGTGCCGATATGATTCCTAAGTTTGCCGATACTGCTAGTAGCTTTTTAGATCAGTCTGGCAAAGGCGAAGTCGGTAAGTTGTTAAGCTCTACTCTTGGCGGTTTGTTCTAAAAACTAAACCGCATAAAAAAAGGGTCGGCAATTGCCGACCCTTTTTTGTTTTAAACAAAAACAACTTTACGCGTTATAGGTTTTGGGTTTTAGACTTTCAATCGCTGCCAAAGCCAGATTTTCATCATCAAATTCGGCCAAGCCGCTCACACCAACACCACCGACAACCTTGCCATCCATTGTTAGTGGTAAACCACCGGCAATACCGGTCATTTTACTGTCTGTCCAGTAGCTTAAATCTTTGCCGGTTTCTTTCGCCCAAGCGCCCAAACTAGAGGTTGGCTGACGATCTCGTGCAGCTGAATAAGCTTTATTTTTTGCCAAAACACCCGCGTGAAATGCGGCATTATCTCGGCGAGAAAAACAGATAAGCTCACCGTGAGCATCGGTTACCGCTACGGCGATATTGTGTTCTAGGTCCTGCTCTGCAGCGATTTCGAATATACGCTGCATCAATTGTTCTGCATGTGCGAAAGTAAACATAAGTGTGGCTACCTTAAGGTTATGTTTAATCCAATAGGACTAAATCGTTGTTTATAATTTGTTATTCGTTACAAAGCCTGTAAATAGATATTGGGCACAATTCTTAGAATACAAGCATTAAGGCTTTCTAGGCGTTAGAACATTCCTCTTCACCCGACACTACCCTCGCCTAACCCCCTACTGTAAACTGCGGCCCTAGCAAAGGGGCGTACGCCCTCGAAAGCACAGCTAACTCTTCTGGCAGAAATGAAAAACTGATTATGGCAAAGGCTCAAAGCAAAACGACAGAAAAAAATAGACGCCAACATTCGCAACGCGTTAACCGATTTATGCGAGAACTCATTTAAGAAAATCGATGGGTTTCAATGGTTAACCCACCAAGCAGATTTTGCCAACTTTCCCGCCAGCCTGCTTATTANCTGTGTGTTTGAAAGCCAGGAGCAGTTAACCGAAGCGACGAACCTAAAGCACTGTAGCGCAATTAAAACCGCTATTCAGGCAAGGTTATTAAAAATAGGTGTTCGCTTTAAAACCCTCGACCGTCAAGTGCAGTTCGATACAGAAGAAGCCTGCATAGCCGAAAACAATCACGACTGGCCGCTACGCCTTGCCAAGCATACAGGTAGAGCCGTGCCTCACAGCACGCGTCCATAAGCGGCAAGCGCCGCCTCGGCAACACTTGCTTCCTTACCGCCACGCATGCGTTGGTAGTGTTGCACCAATTTATCTAGGTAACGGCGTTTAACGTCGGTCATATCCAGCCACAAGCTATCGCCAATTGCCGTTACCGGCTTAGTTGGCACTTTAGAGTCACTCGCAATTCCGTATTGATTGTACTTGTTGTAGCGCAACCAAAGGTGTTCGTGACTAAAACCATTTTCGCTAATAAAAGCCTCATCTATTAAGCCAAAATGATTCGCCTGTAAAAACCCGCGCAATTCAAACGTATGTGAGTTTGGGCTAAGTAAAAAATCCAGCTCTACCTTGCTATCGATATGTGAAGTGCAGTCAATATCTGAAGTGCGGTCAATATCTGAAGTGCAATCGGCGCTTGCATCCGTATCAAGGTTTTCAATAATACCCTCAAGCATCGCCATTAAACTCTGCCCGCCCACGCCCGCCACTATCACCAAGCGCCGTGCTCTGCCGCTAAACTGTAATTCTCGCGCGTCTGCACATTTAAAAAATANACGACCATCGTTAAGGCTTGCATAATCTACCGCTAGCNTGTCGACAATTGCCGCAACTTTATCGACTAGGTATACGCGGCTATGGATATGATGCTGATGAAGATGTAAACCCAACCGGCCGTGATCACAACACAGATCCCAGATTTCGTCATAGCCTTGGTTTGAATCAACCCATTGATACAAATGATTTAAGCGCACGCCTAAACGTCGAATTATTTTTTCGGTCATCACAGGGCAATTGCACTCGCTTGATACTCAATTGTGCCGCTTAGATTATCGGCGCCAACTGTAAGGGTAAATTCGCCGGGTTCTACAACAGGCTGCATTGATTTGTTCAACAGTGAGAAGTCTGTATTGCTTAACTCAAAGTTAACCTGCTTGGTTTCACCGGGTAAAAGGTGAACACGTTTAAAAGCCACCAGTTTGCGTACCGGCGTGGTTACACTGCTAACCGTATCGCTAAGATACAACATTACCGTCTCGTCGCCGGCATAGCGGCCACTGTTTTTTACGTTCAGGCTAACCGTAACATCATCACTACCAGCAAACCTTTTAGGTAATTTCAAAGCACTGTAATCAAATTGTGTGTAGGACAATCCAAAACCGAATTCATACAATGGTTTACGACTGGTTTGATAAAANCCGCCGCGATGAAACGCCGACGGTTTATGGTTATAAAAGCTCTGCACATGCCCCACAGAGCGAGGAATAGTAATCGGCAACTTGCCACTCGGGTTATAGTCGCCAAACAAGGCTTGAGCAATTGCTTCGCCGCCCAGTATGCCCGGCTCCCAAGCTTCCAAAATCGCACTGGCATTTTCGCTAAGCCATTCCGAGGCCACAGGGCCGCCGTTGATTAACACCGCCACAATCGGCGTGCCGGTGTCTTTAATGGTTTGCAACAAGGTTAACTGATCGCCGACTAAATCTAGCGTTGGCCTATCCAAATTCTCGCCGCTTGTTTTGTTTGGATCGAAGCGCAGCGAGTTCTCACCGACAAACACAATGACCACATCGGCTTTTTTTGCGCGTCTTTTTACTTGGGTTAACACACTTTTTGAATAGTCTTTATAGCCGGGTGTTTCGACAAAATCTACCGCTACAGAATCAGATACATAGGCATTAACACCTTCCAATGGCGTAACAATATCGTCATCGCTTTGAAAGCGCGCCCACTCACCGAGTATTGCCTGATTATTCGCCGAAGGGCCGGTAACTAAAAGACGAATTTTAGCCTTTTTAGCCGCGCCGTTTGACGCGCTAGAATGTTTTTTAAGTGGCAAGATTTGATCGCTATTTTTAAGTAAGACAATCGATTTTTGAGCCGATTCCAACGCCGCCTGTAAATGGGTTGGGTTTCTTAGCGCTTGATTCACATCACTTTCTTGTACCAAAGTATTCTCAAACAAACCCAACTGAAATTTAGCGTATAAGATTTTTTTAACCGACGCGTCTAGCCGTGACTCGTCCAACCGCCCTTCTCGTACTAAGGCGAGCAAGTCGTTATAAAAGTCGGGGCCATGCATATTCATATCCATACCGGCGTTTACCGCCAAGTAGGTTGCTTCTTTTGCATTGGCGGCGAGGTGATGTGCCGAGGCGAGCCGCGCAATGTCCATCCAGTCGCTAATAAAAAAGCCGTCAAAGCCCCACTGCTCGCGAATCAGCCCGNTTAAGTACTCGCCGTGTGCATGACAGGGTATGCCATTCAGATCGTTATGCGCCGGCATAATGGTAAANACATTGTTTTCGATTGCGCCTTTAAACGGCGGAAAAAANATTTCGTGTAGCGTGCGTTCAGAAACCTCCGCCGGTGCGCCGTTTACACCGTTATAGGCAATACCCCCTGCCACAAAATGTTTTGCCGAAGCCAACACGTTATCGGCATCGCTAAAGTCGCTACCTTGATAGCCGCGAATCATCGCATTACCCATAGCCGTAACCAGTAATGGGTCTTCACCAAAGGTTTCACCAAAACGCCCCCAACGCGCATCGCGCACCACTTCGATATTCGGCGAAAAAGCCCAGTGGTAACCGCTAGCGCGCATTTCTATTGCGGTGTAATGGGCAATACGCTGGGCAAGGTTGGGGTCAAAACTCGCAGCCAAACCAATTTGACTGGTGTAAATAGTGGGGGCGCCGGTATACATGCCGTGGCCGTGTAATGCATCGGTGGCAATAAGTAATGGAATTTTTAAACGCGACTCGGCCGCCAGCTGCTGCAAAATATTCGCCTCGGCAAACGACGCGACTTTTAAAAATGAGCCAATTTTGCCCTGTCGCACCCAGTCGGCACGTTCGCCCAAGGCATTGGTGTAGGTTAACGCCGTATCGGCGCTAGCAATTTCGCCTTGTGCCTCGCCCACAAACTGGCTCATCTGGCCGACTTTTTCTTCTAAGGTCATCACCGCCAATAACAGCTCTACACGCTGCTCAGCCGGTAACGAAGCGTTCCAGTATGATGCTTTGCTCGCGCCCTCACTCGCCACGCTGCAATTTGCAAAAACAAGCACAAGCGAAAGTACGGCTAAAACATTAACGACTACTGCCGTTAGAAAAGTAAAAAAGTTTCGTATTTTTAACATAAAGAATCCAAAGCTATCGGCACATATCACCGTCTCAGGTTTAGTGGTCAAACATAACTAAAAAGACACAACAAATGGAGCGATAAAGAGAACTAAAAAGACAACCAACTCGTATAACACCCAGCGCGTGAGAAAGGCGTGAATCTAACCATTAAAATTAAGCCTTTGCTCCAGTTGAACTAACCAATCCCTTACCCAGATTAGCCTAGTATGGCTGCCGATTAGCGGCCTTGTAAAACGGCCCAAGCCTATCGCTAGTGGTCAGACTTACACACAAAGCATCTGGTTAAACCCGAAGGCCCGTCCATTCCACCCAACCGTGAGGAACTTCTATGCTGTTCGACCCAATTAAGCTTGGTGATTTAGAGTTACCAAACCGTATTATTATGTCTCCCTTAACCCGCTGCAGAGCCAGTGAGGGGCGAGTTCCCAACGCCATGATGGCCGAATATTACACACAGCGCGCAACGGCGGGCTTAATCTTTTCCGAAGCGACAGCCGTTACCCCCATGGGCGTAGGCTACCCGGACACACCGGGAATATGGTCGCAAGCGCAAGTAGAAGGCTGGAAAGCAATTACCAAATCGGTTCACAAGGCCGGTGGTCGCATCGTCTTACAGCTTTGGCATGTGGGCCGCATCTCCGACCCAAGTTACCTAAACGGTGAGTTACCCGTTGCCCCCAGCGCAATTGCAGCGGCTGGCCACGTCAGCGGTATTCGCCCAGAAAAAGCCTATGTACAACCACGCGCGCTTGAAGCCGCCGAAATCGCCGACATTGTAGAGGCCTTTAGAAAAGGGGCCGAAAACGCAAAAGCCGCCGGTTTTGATGGGGTAGAAGTACACGGAGCCAATGGCTACCTGCTCGACCAATTTTTACATAGCTCTACCAACCAACGCAGCGATGCCTACGGCGGCAGTATCGAAAACAGAACAAGATTAATGCTAGAAGTTGTCGATGCAGCGGTATCGGTATGGGGAGCCGGTCGCGTTGGTATTCACCTATCGCCAAGGGGCGATGCCCACGACCTAAGCGACGAAAACCCTGCGGCAACCTTTAGCTACCTAGCAACCGAGTTAGGCAAACGTCGTATCGCCTACATCTTTACGCGCGAACATCGCAACGAGCCTGCGCTTTCCGAGCTAATTAAAAGTACCTTTGGTGGCCCTCTAATTGCCAACGAGCACCTCAGTAAAGAATCGGCCTCCGCCTTGTTGGAATCTGGCATAGCCGACGCCGTGGCCTTCGGCAAAGACTTTATCGCCAACCCAGACTTGGTAAAACGTTTTGCCACGAACGCGGAACTGAACAAATGGGATGCCGACACTTTTTATGCGCCAGGGCCAAAAGGCTACACCGACTACCCTGCACTGCCATAACGCCATCCGCTAGCAAATAACCTTAGCCGCACTAACCAGCGGTTAAGGTTAATACTTGTAGCCAAGCAGTTTGTTTAGATCGACCACCGAATTTATTACCGCATCTGGCGTTATCTTAGAGCCCGCCACCAACTCCTCGCGGTATTTACCCGTCTTAACCAAAACACCGGCAATACCGGCCCCCTGAGCCCCACCAACATCAGATTCAATATCGTCGCCTACCAATATTGCCTGCCCTGCACCTACCTGCATAGAGCGCAGCGCAAGATTAAACAATCGCGGGCTGGGTTTGCCGATCACAATAGGCACAGCACCGGTAACCGACTCCAGCGCCGCCACAAACGCGCCGATATCCATACGCAAACCATCCTCCTCCTGCCAGAACTTATTGCGATGCATACACACCAACTTGGCACCACCCATTAACAGGTTAAATATCTTATTCAACAACGCGTAATCCCACGCCTCGCCAATATCGCCTATTACCACATAATCTGGCCGCGGGTTACTGGGGAATTTTTCAAAACACGCCTTCACCGCCTCGTGCACCGCTAAAAATACACTCGGCGTCCCCTGCATTGCCAAGTATTCAACCGTAGCGGTAACCGCCGAAAACATCTCTTGTTCTGCAGCCGCAAAACCCAGTAAGCGAAGCTTCCGCGTTAATGCCGTAGGCGTACGAGTAGTGGTATTGGTAACGAATCGAAAGGGAATATTGTGTTGATGTAATCGCGCTAGGGTTTCTATTGCGCCGGGAATAACACGGTCACCCACAAACAACACGCCGTCCATATCGAACAACACAGCCTTGATAGAGGAAGCAGAAATCATAGCGAAACACCTCAGTTCAAACATTGTGATAACAAAAATATTGGTAACAAAGTTGAGAAGATGTAGCCGAAAAATTCAGACTAAAAACTGAGAAGAAAGGCCGGAATTTGTGTGAGAACTCAATAGCTTACCGGCTGCAACTAGAATGCACCGCTGAAGAGGAATCTGCAACTACAATGAAAATAAAACAGTTTTGAGGCTTAGAAAGAAAATGACAGATTTAAGGACACGAACTAGTGCCAGACACACCGCAGCCCTTAGTCCGATCTAAAGTACGTATAGCATGTTAACCCATCTGCAAAAATACGTTAAATAACCATATCACCCTGCCGCCTACAGCCAAAACTTGCTAACATCCAGACCGTAAAAATTAATGAGCCAGAGACAATCAGAATAAAACAAATGCACCGCCAACAGCTAAGGAGCAGCAGATGCCATTAAATGCAGTGGTAAAAATGGATTTCAGTAAAAACATAGAGTTCTATGAAGGTCGTATTCCGCACTTGTATTTGGATACGAAAGGGAACGTAACCGTAGGGGTCGGACATATGGTGCCAAATAGGATGTCTATGACCAACCTGACGATGTATAAAAAAAGCGCCAATAATGCGCTCACGCTGGCAACCCCTACCGATAAATACGCAGAATATGACACTATAAAAAAACAAATGTTTGGCAGAGATTTCAAAGCCGCGTCGTTCAAAAAATATACCACCCTTATTATGAAAGACGCCGACATTAATATCCACAAAGAGAAACATCTTCAAGATTTTTACATAGAATTGAGCAGTTACTATTCAAAGAAAAATGGCTTTTCTACAAATTTTGACGCTATGCCTACTGATGTTCAAAAAGCGTTGTTAGATATGGGTTTTAACTTGGGTTTAACCAAGCTTAAAAACCAATACATACAGATGAATACTTTTATAAAGCAAGAAAAGTGGGCTGATGCTGGAATCCAAAGTGGCCGAATGGGGATTGATGCCTCACGGAACGGGTATGTAAAGGCGCTTTTTAACGCCGCTGCAAACTCGCGAAGTAAACCTTAAAAGGACGACATTTATGCAGTTCAATTACCACTTAACTTTACGGAATTTCGCTCTAACACTCTGCCTCACTCTTGGAGCCTGCGCAACTCAGAAATCTATTACAACGAACGTTGAGTATCAATCCCGCTGGATTAATGCGTCCATATTTGATGCGACCGAGCATAACGATGGAAGTTTGTATAGTTTCAATTTTGATATTGATTTTACAAACAATAAAGAAGAAACCTTTAAGGTAACAGGTTGCCTAGACGTACAGTCTATTGGTGAAGAGAGAATCGCCTCGCGAGAGTTTACACGCTGGACTTTATTAAAAGACGATTGCGAAGTCGTTTCTAGGTTCTATAGCAGCCCGAAAAAATCCATCAATTACTGGCCAGACAATTTCGATTACCCGTTCATAAAATCCATCCCCGCTACCGCTATACCTTATTTTAGCAACCAAGGTTTGGATAACCGCAACGGTACTTTGAGCGAGCAGGAACCGACACTTACCTTTATTGAGGCTGGCCAATACAATGTTAAAGTGTCATTTGACGGTATGGTTGTTGACTATGAGCTGGCTGCACGAGGCGACTTCAATCGGGATGGCTACCAAGACCTATTTATTCGCATGAGTTGGTATATCGAGGAAGCGTTTGGCGATGGTTACTCCTGGGTGGTATTAACAAAGCTCTCACCTGAAGCACCACCAATGATCTTGTGGCAAAAACATTAAAAATTGGGGCTTAATTTAACGATAAGCCCCCCAACACGCGGCCTACCCAATACTTTGGCCGTTTCTTTACTTGAAGTTATATGGACATTAGGAATGCATTATGAAATTAAATCTTAAAATAGTTACCTTACTTATAGGCTTTTTT
>Ga0065722_100137_pt1 | contig 10909 bp, 6 predicted proteins | sample BansetMetagenome_FD_59109 | JGI IMG/M metagenome (GOLD analysis project Ga0065722, IMG submission 59109) | Bankia setacea gill microbial communities from Puget Sound, Washington, USA - Caecum Enriched | ecosystem: Host-associated > Mollusca > Digestive system > Ceca | place: United States...
CCTATCTCATCTTCAAGTGTCTCACTTCCATAGCGAAACACCACCTTGTACAACTTAGGATTTTGCGGAGCCCAGCGTTGTGGATTAGCCTCAAAACTAAAACTAGCTTTACCGCTGGAATCGACATCTAGCGCAGAATCAAGCCCTAGCTCTGGCAGCTGTAGGTGTATGTTCGTGTTGCCTTTCGGTGAATCGCCGGAGAGCTGAACCCAACCACTAATTCGGGACTTACCCAAAGCTCGTGCTTGCAAATCCAAACTTAGGGTGTAGTCGCTGATGTAGGTTCTATCCAATTCTAAAATTGTTACTGGCCGTGTAATACCGCCGTAATTCCACCAGTCAGTATTAACCGTTGGAATATTGTCGCGCTCGCGGCGGTTATCGACTTTAACCACGACGAAATTATCACCGGCCTGCAGCTGCTTGGTAACGTCGAACTGAAAGGGGGTAAACCCTCCTTCATGGCGACCAACTTTCTCGCCATTCACATAAACCACAGCCTCGTAATTCACCGCATCGAAATATAAAACGTAGCGCTTATGCGAATTCTTGGTTAACGAAAAGCTCTTTTGATACCAAACAGTTCCCTCATAGAAAAACAACCTCTCCAATTGGGTATTCCAATCGCCAGGAACCTCTAACAGCGGCGATTTAGAGAAATCATATTCGACTAAATCTGAAGGCGATTTTGCGCTAGCATTTTTAAAATAACCATTGGGGTTTTCTAGGTAACGATGGTTATAAAAACCATTTTCGTAGGGGTCTACAATTGTGCGCCAAGGTCCATTCAAACTGATTGCAGTGCGCGCATGAGGATTTTGTAGTAATAGGCTTTGAGCTAAAGCCGCCGGAGCGTGCAGGGCTGGAGTTTGTATAGAAGAAGATTTTTCAGCCGCCATAGATTGCATAGCGATACAAGAAAGTAGTAATACAAGCTTAACCAATAGGACTTTTAGTGTTGTACCACATGTTTTGATAGTGAACATAATTCCCCTCAATGGCGATAACCAGAAACCAAAACATCAACGCGAATAACCCTAGCGGCAACTTATTAATTAGNTTTTTGCTGCTTAAAAAGCTGTACTCGTTTGCAGACGCGTGGCTTACGATCAAAATAGAGGGGTTAGAATAGGCAATTATTGCGCGGGAAGGAACCGATTTCTACAACCATCCTTTTTGCCGGGCAATGCGCGCAGCATCGACACGATTGGTTGCATTCAATTTAGATATGGCTTCGGAAAGATAATTTCGCACCGTCCCTTACGGACAAAAATAATTCAGCGGCTATCTCTGCAGTTGACTTACCCGCGCTGGCGAGTTTAAGTGCTTTACGTTCTTTATCCGTTAGCGGATCGCGGTCATCCAGCGCTGCCATAGCCAATTCAGGATCGATAATTTTTTTACCCGACACAACTAAGCGTAACGCGTTACATAGCTGTTCCGATGGGGCGTCCTTTAACAAAAAACCACACACGCCGGCCGCTAGAGAACGTCTAATATAGCCCACCCGTCCGAAGGTTGTCGCTATCACGCATTTTAATTGCGGGTATCGCAGCGCAACCTCCTCCACCAACTCTATGCCACTACGTTCTGGCATTTCGATATCGGTAAGTACCACGTCGACTTCGTCAGTCCCCAAGCGCGCTAGATGTTCGAGTGCAATATTGCCGTTTTCGGCTTCGGCAACGACGCGAATATCCGTCTCAAGATTGAGCAACGCTTTGAGTGCACCGCGCACCATAGCCTGATCTTCTACTAGCAATACGCGAATCATAAACGAATCCATCTGCGACAAGATTAATAATCTACTGTGATAATGATGTGCATTCCCGAGTCCAGCTTTTATCTCTAACCTACCATTAATTTCTTCTAGCCGCTCGCGAATGCCCTGCAAGCCATTCCCCTCTTTAATCACACTAGGAACATCGCCATTATCATAAATAACTAAAGTGCAGGAGTGAGCGCTATTTTCGGTGTGAAGGCTTACTTTTGTGGCGTTACTGTGCCGCAATATATTGGTAACCACCTCGGTTAAAATCAAACTCAACGCGGCTTCAGATTTTGCCCCCAACTTCTCGAAGTTGCAGTTTTGCTCAACCGCAAGCCCCTGAGCGCGTAAACGCTCGGAAAGATTCAACACTTGGCTGGCGATCGTCTTTGCTTTATAGCCACTGATAGCGGTACGAACCTCGCTTAAAGATTCACTGCAAATATCCGCTACCTGTTGCATTTCAGTTAACGCCAGATCCAAATCGCCGGCACGCCCTAGCTTAACCGCGAGTTGAGACTTTAGTGCAATAGACGTTAGGGTATGGCCGAGTACATCATGCAAATCTCGAGCGATTCGTTCGCGCTCCGCAACAACGGCTATTTGTTCCAGCTCTAGCTGTGACTTGGCTTCGCGATCCTGATGCTTGCGTTGCAAGCGACTAAACACACCAAAAATACTCATTCCCACAATAGGAATCGTGCCGGGCAAAATAAAGTACGCCTGAAACAAATCAAACAAATACGCCGCCACGAGTAAACAGACCACAACACCGAGCAAGCTCAGCAGCGCACCACGCGGTTCAAAACACAGCGCCAAATAAAATACAAAAAAACAGAAGAAGATGTTACTGCCAGAATTTATAACCACAAGCGAGTGCTGTTAATAAAACACCAACTACGGCAATTTTTATTGCCAAAGAACGCGGCGAACGGAGACAAAGAAATAATACCCCCAACAAAACTAGATAAATAACCAGCGCCCCGATGAGATACAAAAGGTGTCAGCGAGATATACCAGAGCGGGAAAAAATAAAACAGGGTATAAATCAACGGCACTAACAGCCAAATCCATTTAGTGCCATTTTGGTTTGGGAGAAATTCCCCAACAATCGAATCTTCCGCTAGAAATCTTCCAGAAAACATCATCTCTTTCCATAATTGTAAAGCCATTCGTCTAGGCCCTAGATATTCACGACGATGTACTTTATAGCAATATAATTTGATCGCCGCAGCTTATAAGCTATATCGTCACACAGGCTTTAAATGAACAATCCATCTAGCCACAGCCACCTAAGCTTAATAGATTCCATTATCAGCACTAAAAAGGGAAATACCTATGGATGATTGTCAGCCACTCAAATGACAAATGTCATCTTAAGTCAAAGCACAGTGACTCAACGTTATCCTTTAACTCGACGTTACCGAAAGTGCTTGCAACAGCGCCTGCGCTTTTACTTGCGTTTCCTGCCACTCACTTTCTGGATCACTCATATCAACGATTGCACCGCCAACACCCAGACTCGCTTCGCCATCTTCAACGACCAGCGTTCGAATAATAATATTAAAATCAGCGCTGCCATTTAGCGCCAAAAAGCCAAGTGCTCCCGAATAGATTCCACGGGCACCACCTTCGAGCTCATCCAAAATTTCTAAAGTACGACGTTTGGGGGCGCCTGTCATCGAACCACCGGGAAAACAAGCTCGCAAACAATCTAGTGCCGATACATCGCGGCGTAAGCGCCCGCGAATAGTACTTACTAACTGGTGTACAGAAGCATAACTCTCCACTGCAAATAACGCTGGAACCTGGACGCTACCCACTTCGCACACCTGTCCTAAATCATTGCGCAGTAAATCGACAATCATTAAATTTTCAGCGCGATCCTTTTCATTTGCCGCAAGTTCGTGCTGTATCGCCCTGTCCTCCACCGTATCAGTGCAACGCTTGCGCGTACCTTTAATAGGCTTGGATTCAACCGTGCCGCTTTTATCAATAGTAAGAAAACGCTCTGGGGAGGAACATAGAATATGTAACCCAGAAAATTTTAAATAGCTGGCATAGGGTGCAGGGTTTAAATGGCGTAGTGTTCGATAAAGCTGTAGAGGTTCGGCATTACTTTTTACCGACATACTATTGGTAAGGCACACCTCGTAGGTTTCACCTTGAAGAATCTTTTGTTTGGCCTGTTCGATTAAATCTAAATAAGACGCTTTAGTGTGCCTAAAATGAATCTCGCTGGTATCCCAAGACTCGTCACCCAAGGGGATTTGCTTCGCGCCGGAAGGGATAGAATCGGCCAACACGGTGAGCTGAACTTCCATCGTTTGCAACCAATACTCGGCTCGCGCCGCTTGCTCGGGCTGCTCCAAACAAACCAAATAAACAACCTGTTCTTCATGATCAAAAACAATCATTCGGTCTGCAAAAATCCAGCTCGCATCAGGAGACTTAGAGCAGTATGGCGCTGCAAAACCAGCCGCCGCCTTCATTTCGTAGCCCATGTAGCCAACATAGCCCAAGGTGAAATCAAAAGGCAGTTCATCGGTACTAATTTTGGACGCGTCGAGCTGCCCTTGCAGATATTCAAACATGTCGGTTTGAATACGATGCTGTCCCGTGGTTGTTTGTATATCCAATGTTTTTGTTTCTTGCCGGTAACACAAAGTTTGCGCATGAGGCCCGGTAGCGTCCCCCATATAGGAAAATCGTGACGGGTGTAAGGCGGAGGCAGAGTCCAACCAAAAACTATTTTCGGATAATGCGAAAAAGTCGCTAAACACGGCTTCGGCATCAGTAAAAAATGGCAGACGTCGGTAGGATAATTGCAGGTCTGCCGCAATACCCAGCGAACTTTCCTGACGTCGGGAACGCGCACCGTCTATTTCATTAGAGATTATTTTTGTAGCAGCGTTTAGCGGCGAGACATTCTGTGGTGAATTTATTGCAGCGCCCTGCTCTTTTAGCCAGTTTAAAGATAGATCGCGAAAGTTAGCCAACAGCTTGTGGCCATATTCGCTACAAACGGATTCAGGATGAAACTGTACGCCCCAGAGTGGCTTGCTTTCATGGCGTGCGGCCATCAGTACACCGTCGTCGGTATAGGCGAGACCCTTAAACATTGGCGGTAGCTCACTAACCCATAAAGAGTGGTAACGAACTACTGCAAAGGGGGAAGGAATATTCTTAAACAGGTCCTCACCGCGATGCTGTATTTTACTAAGCCTACCGTGCATAACCTTGGTAGCGTAATCAATACGACCTCCATACAGATGACACAAACCTTGGTGACCAAGACATACACCCAATATCGGCAGCAGCGCCTCGCGCAGCACGTCGCTACAAATACCGAAATCCGCTTCCCTATCGGGGCGGCCAGGGCCTGGAGAAATCACAATATTATCGAAGCCCTGTGCCAGCACCTCTCGCCAGTTGTGGCAGCGGTTATCAATAACCAGTGGCGGAACCCGATTAACCTCTGCGATTAACTGGTAAAGGTTATAGGTAAAAGAATCAAAATTGTCGATGAGTAACGTTTTCAATAGATGTTTAACCCGCCTAAAAACTCAAATTTACCTTAACCCAAAAACCCTGCCCCCAAGCCAACCCACTTACAACCAGTTATGACTCAGACGTAACACAAGAGCGCAAGGATACTCCGCTTGTCATTTTGATGGTAGCTTCAGGCGCCGACCAAGCGCTCAAAAACCGCCAGCTCTGCACGACTTACACCGCTATTACACGTTTCACAGAAGCAAACATTGGCACTGGTAAAAGCGCTTCAACACTGGTTAAATATGCGCCAACAGTACGCGGGGTAAAAGCTAGTCTTAGCGCGAACACCAGAAAGCTTACACGTTAGCCAAGAACCCCCAACGCCAACAATAATAAGAAATTTACCCGAGAGATTTACGCATGTCCCGAGTGCTTATTGTCGATGACTCCAAAACGGCACAGTTTCGTTTAAAAAAGATGCTTGCGCGTTTTGACCTCGATGTCGACACCGCTCTCTCAGCAGAGGAAGCGCTCGGTTACTTAAGTTATCAAATGCCCTCGGTGATTTTTATGGATCACCACATGGAAGGCATGGATGGTTTAGAAGCGCTAAAAATTATTAAGGCCAACCCAAGCACGGCTATGATTCCCGTCATTATGTACACCGCCGAACAGGGCGACGTCTATACCGGCCAAGCACGCGCTCTCGGCGCACTCGACATTCTGTCCAAAGAAGTCATCAAACCCTCTAACTTAGAGCGCGTTTTATCCAGCTTGGGCATAAAGCCCTTAGGCCGTGAACCAATCGCCGACGTTGCCCCTCCAGAGCCTGAAGACACCTTCACAACGCCCCAGGTCGCCGCGCCAGCAGACTTTTCCAATGTTGACCGCGACCCACCGCTTTCACAAGTGCGAGCCCAGGTAGCGCGGCTGTTTGAAATGCACATCGCCGATGTACGTCAACAAATAAGTGAAAATTCGCGTTTTATTATTAGTCGCATTAGTCGTGAAATAGACGAAAAATCGCATCAAGAAGCCACAGTAGGCGACGTTCCTCTTTCCGTGTTGAACGCTGAAATAGAAGCCGATCAAAAGCGCTCAGCCACTATTTCGGGCGCGCTGTTAATACTTATTTTTATCGCTCTCGGTCTGATTGGCTACGAACTTATGAATACCCGCTCAGATTTAAAAAATATGGGCGAAAATGTGATGCTACTTGCCGAAACCAATATTGAAAATCAAGCCTTAGTGGCCAGCCTTAGCGAAGCCCTGCTTCAAGAGCGAGGTGCTGCCAGCAGCAACATTTCAGAACAACTACTCGACATCCTAAGCTGGGCGCTAGACACAGACTTCCAGTTCAATTACGGCGAAGCACCGTTAAACGAAACCACTGTTGGTGAACTAAGCAATTTGATCTATCGCCTCGCCGAAGTTGGTTACAGCGGCACCGTGGAACTGAACATCCACTTCGGCAACAGCTGCCTACAACTTGACGACTCCGGCAACTGGCAACTGGCAGATGCCGAGCTAACTGCCGACGGCTGTACCATGCAATCGGAAATAAACGCCGACATTTCCAGCAACGATTACCTCAGCTTACCCTATTTGAATTTTGAACAAACCGCGACCCCCATTAAAACAGGCCAAATTGAACTACAAATTAGATCTAGCGGTTTTGGTTCACCGCGATACAACTACCCTCTTGTCACTCCCTCAGTTACCGCAGTTGAGTGGAACGAGATAGCAACCAAGAATAACCGCGTTACCATTAATCTTATTCACTAGTGGCTAGTTTCTAGCCGGTAACACAAGCCAACAAACGCTGTAGGCTAGCGCTGAACAGTACAGCATTAAGATCGTAAACGGCGGCGGTGTAAGCTTACAGGTTTGGCTATAGCGCCGAATTCACACAGTAAGCACAGCACTAAGCCAGCACCACCACCCCAAAACAGCGCGACAATAGCCCGCCAAAATCGCTGTAATATTCAAGCAATCATCATTGCTATCCTCGTATACATTAACGCATAATATTTTTGCCGCCACGGCGTCGCCATTCGACGCCAATTCTCCAGAAAAATGGCACAATTTTCGTTACGCAGCTGTAAACTCAGCTAAACTTGACCAGCAGCAGAAGCGTAATCCGTTTCTTTATTTAATTCATATCCGCCTGATGCGGATTCTTCAAAGTTGAGCAAATGAGCGAAATACTAGTAGTTTGCCCCAACCAGACTGAATGCGCGTCGATAGTCGCCGAGCTGGAAAAATGCAACCTCTACAATATTAGGGTTACCCATTCTGCAACTTCAGCCCTTGCCGCTATTCGAGAGCGGCCGCCATCACTACTGATCTGCACCCTAGAGCTTGACGATTTGGATGGCTGGCGGCTCGCTCGTATGGTGCGCTGTGGCGCACTAAACTGTAAAGACGACACACCTATTTTGATCTTCACAGAAAAATGGTGTCAGCATATTACCGAAATTACCGCACGCGAATACGGTGTCAATCGAGTTCTGCCCTCAAGTGAGATAGAAACCCTCGGCCACGAAGCGAAAAAATGCCTGAGCGGCGATTGGAAGATCTATGTAAAACCACGCCTACTTGTAATTGAAGACGGTGCCGATACCGCCGATTTAGTGTCGCGTGTGCTCGACCGACAATTTCAAATCGACATCGCCAAAGATGGTGAAACGGGAATTCAGCTGTGGCGCGAACGCAGCTATAGTCTGGTCCTTTTGGATTACATGTTGCCGAACATATCGGGCAAAGAGATTTTAAAAATAATTGTAGCCGACAAGCCAGAACAGCCGGTGGTTATGATGACAGCACACGCCTCTACAGAACTTGCCGAACAATTAATGCTATTGGGCGCTAGCGATTTTCTGGCCAAGCCCTTCCGTACCGAACAATTGCGAAAAGTGTGCGATCTCGCCACACGCCGTGAGGACTTCCGTTTAAGCAGCCACCAGTTCACCGAAAAAGTGAATTCATTAGAGGCAAGCGAACGCGAATACCGCCGCATCTCTATGGTCCACCAACAACTACTGCATAATTTACAAACAGTTGTAATGGAACTAGATGAAAACCTAAATCTCACTTTTTTAAATTATTCATGGCAAGTATTAACCGGCTACGACCTTGACGAGTCGCTCGGCCAGCCCCTGATGAAATTCTTAGCGGACGAATGCAAAGCCGCCAAATCTGAAATCGAAGTTAAATTGCACGATGTGCTCAGCAAGCGCAAATCTGAATGTGAAATTGAACTCTGCTTGCTCGATAAAACCGGCCATAGAATTTGGGCGCAAATGAAAATCCGCCGCTCGGCACACCAAAATCAAACCACGCTAACCATCTGTCTAGATAATATTACCAAGCGGAAACAAGCCCAAGAACAGCTCGAATATCTTGCTATGCACGACTCGCTAACAGGCTTGTTTAATCGGCACTATTTTGAAGAATCGTTAAAACATACCTATGCCGACTCAGTGCGGACTGATCGCCAGCACGGATTAATTTATATAGATCTCGACTATTTCAAGGTGATTAACGATACTTTTGGCCACCACGAAGGCGATGAAGTATTACGCCAGATTTCCACCTTACTGAACTCTAGAGTTCGATCCTCAGACCTGCTCAGCCGACTCGGTGGCGATGAATATGCACTTCTGGTACATGATGTAAGTGAATCTGGCTTGAAAGAAATCGCCGTTGAGTTTCAAGGTTTAGTAAACGACTTTACCTATCAGATTAATGGTCAGCGCCTCAAACTAGGCTGCAGTATTGGCCTAAGTATGGTCGACGGCAAAGCATCAAATGCTGAAGACTATTTAATGCAAGCGGACATCGCTTTATATGTCGCCAAAGGCCGTGGGCGAAATTTGATTCATCGCTATAACCCAAACGACAGTGAAAGCGAAGATCTACGCACTCGGGTTAACTGGGCGCAGCGAGTTAGAGAGGCGGTGGCCGACGACCGTATTATTTTGCAATACCAGCCCATTTTTGACGTTGCCAAGAGCTCTATTGCCTACCACGAAGCTCTGGTACGTATGATTGGTGAAGATGGCGAGATGATTTATCCCAGTAGCTTTATTCCACCTATGGAAAGTACCGGCGAAATGCATTTTTTAGATCGCTGGATCGTCAAGCTCGCAATTCGCTCACTAAGTGAAATAGAGAATTTGGAGCATATCGCGATAAATTTATCGGCGCAGGCGTTTAACGATGAATCCCTCGTGCCAATAATCGTTGAGGCACTTAACGAATGGAAAGTTGACCCGGCCTGTATTACTTTCGAACTCACCGAAAGTGCTAGCCTACTAAACCTCAATGCCACCAAAAAAATTGTCGAGAACTTACATACCATTGGCTGTAGCTTTGCAATCGATGACTTTGGATCCGGTTTTAGTAGCTTTGCCTACCTAAAAGAACTGCCAGCAGATTACATCAAGCTAGACGGCTCGTTTATTCGTCATCTCCATGAAGATGAAGTCGATAAAGTCTTAGCTAAGTCGCTTATTCAAGTTGTTCAGGCTATGGGTAAAAAAGCAGTCGCCGAATTTGTAGAAAACGAAGCGATATTTAATATCTTGCAAGAGTTTGGTGTCGATTATGTACAGGGCTACCATATAGGTCGCCCTGTATCAGCCGGAGAAATAAAGCCTCGCCAACCTGGCTATGCAAAACGCCTTTAAATTCTAGCTTTGTGCTAAGCCGCTGGGAAAAGTGGGTGCCCTTGAATATGGTGCCCACCGTCGACATCTATTACCGCACCTGAAATTTTCGCCGCTTTTTCCGACCCCAAATACGCCACCATCTGAGCTACGTCTGCAGGCTGTGCAGTTCCTAACGGTTGAAACTGATTTAGATATTGATACAAACCAGCGACCTGCTCCGCAGATAAACCTAAGTCGGCAGCAGCAGAAGAAAAAGTAAACCCAGGGTTTACCGTATTTAAACGGATGCCATCAACAGCCCAGTCTGCCGCTAAGGCTTCCGTCAACTTTACTAGCGCCGCTTTGTACATCGCATATAAAGGCATACCGTTAACGTATCGCTTGGTAATAGACGATCCAATATTGACAATTGCACCACTGTTTTTTGCTAAATACGGATGAGCGTACTTACACAGCTTAATTACACTCGTTAAGTTCGCCAACACCGCAAAATCAATATCGGCATCATCACTTTGCAACAGAGGCGCATTAATACAATTCGCTAACGCATTGTTGACTAATAAATCGATATCGCCAAACGTCGACACCGTCGCCGCAATTAAAGCTTCCGCGGCTTTGGGGTTGGTCATGTCATATGCTAATCCGATAATCTCCCCAGCTGTTTTTTCCTGTAACCCTGCAGCCGCTGCGTCCGCGTTGACTTGGGATCGACTCGTCACCACAACCTTAAAACCGTCCGTGGCAAGTTGCTCCGCAATACCATAGCCAATACCTTTACTTGCGCCGGTAACTACTGCAATTTTTTTACTGCTCATTTTTATATCCTAAAATAATTTTTCTGTTATTCAATCAATGTAGATTGATCGACTTAAATTAAAATTTCAATTTTAAATAGTTAACGCTTTTCCGCTAAATTTAAATGTTACTAACTGACGGGCCGATATAGTCTAATATCGTCGCACCGTGACGCGGC
>Ga0065722_104494_pt1 | contig 10894 bp, 10 predicted proteins | sample BansetMetagenome_FD_59109 | JGI IMG/M metagenome (GOLD analysis project Ga0065722, IMG submission 59109) | Bankia setacea gill microbial communities from Puget Sound, Washington, USA - Caecum Enriched | ecosystem: Host-associated > Mollusca > Digestive system > Ceca | place: United States...
GCTGCATAACCCCTTTAAGGAGCAGTCCGATGAAATTAATAACTGCCGTAATCAAGCCTTTTAAGCTGGATGCTGTTCGTGAGGCTTTATCAGAAATTGGTGTGCAGGGAATTACCGTTACTGAGGTAAAAGGTTTTGGCCGCCAGAAGGGCCATACCGAACTGTATCGCGGTGCAGAATACGTTGTAGATTTTTTGCCCAAAACAAAGCTAGAAGTCGCAGTTGCCGATGATCAGTTGGACTCTGTTGTAGAAGCTATTAGTAAAGCAGCTCACAGCGGCAAAATTGGAGATGGGAAAATTTTTGTTTCCACCCTTGAGCAGGTTGTCCGCATTCGTACCGGTGAGTCCGGTGAAGAAGCGCTTTAATTGATAACTAGAAGAAAACTTTAACTGGAGAACTGCTATGGAAAATAGTATTTTCGAATTGCAGTACGCCCTAGACACCTTTTATTTTCTTGTCTGTGGCGCACTTGTTATGTGGATGGCCGCAGGTTTCGCAATGTTGGAAGCGGGTCTTGTTCGCGCTAAGAACACCACTGAAATTTTAACCAAAAACGTTGCCCTTTTTGCCATCGCTTGTACGATGTTTATGATTTGCGGTTACCAAATAATGTACTCGGGTAATGGCTTTGGCTTTTTCTTGAGTAACCTTGCTGAGGCCGATGCAGGCTTAAGCTATTCAAATGCTGCCGACTTCTTCTTCCAGGTTGTGTTTGTTGCTACAGCAATGTCTATTGTGTCGGGTGCGGTTGCAGAGCGCATGAAGCTTTGGGCATTCTTGGCATTTGCCGTTGTAATGTGTGGCCTTATCTACCCTATGGAAGGTTCTTGGACTTGGGGGGGGCAGGAGGTGTTTGGCCTTTTCCAAATTAAAGGCAAAGAAGAAGGTATTGATTTTCAGGATTTTGCTGGCTCAGGTATTGTTCACATGGCCGGTGCAGCTGCAGCGCTAGCGGGTGTGTTAGTACTGGGTGCGCGTAAAGGTAAGTATGGCCCTAATGGTGAAGTGAACGCCTTCCCAGGCGCCAATTTGCCTTTGGCAACTTTAGGTACGTTTATTCTGTGGATGGGCTGGTTCGGTTTCAATGGTGGTTCACAGCTGATTGTGTCGACTCAAGCAGATGCTGCCGCAGTGGCCACTATATTCTTGAATACCAATGCCGCGGCCGCTGGTGGTTTAATTGGTGCGATTCTTCTTGCTCGTATCTTGTTTGGCAAGGCGGATTTGACCATGGCTCTTAACGGCGCGTTGGCTGGTTTGGTTGCCATTACTGCTGGCCCAGATACGCCCTCGCCTTTAGGCGCGACCTTAATTGGTTTTGTTGGTGGCCTTATTGTGGTGTTCTCCATTATCGGTATGGATAAGCTAAAAATTGATGACCCCGTTGGTGCTATTTCGGTACACGGTGTGGTGGGCTTTTTCGGCTTAATGGTGGTACCGCTCACTAATGATGCATCGTCCTTTGGTATGCAAATAGCGGGTGCTCTCACCATTACTGTTTGGGTCTTTGTCACCAGTTTGATTGTTTGGATTATTTTGAAGGCCATTATGGGTGTTCGTGTCAGCGAAGAAGAAGAATTCGACGGTGTGGATATTTCAGAATGTGGTATGGAAGCTTATCCAGAATTTACGTCGGGTAAGTAAGTTTTCCCAATCTCAGGTTTCTACCTGAATCTAAAACCGGGGGCCGCAGGGCCTCCGGTTTTTTTTGTTTGATGGATAGGTCGGTGGAGCAGCGAGCCTGAATAAGAGAGCAGTAGTCATTCTAGGGGGGCTGGCGCAGCTAAGTTGTCGTGCTTGCGGCTATTTTGGCCGTTATCATGCGACCGTGACCCTTACTGAATGCTAGGGGAGCGCGAAGGCAGGCTCTACGCTATATTAGCAACCTATAATGGTGCGCTACTTGGGGGGCTAACGATAGTGGCAGAAAACGTGGGGGTGGCGTCTGAGGACAAAAATAACCGAGGATTTGATTTGATGGGGTGTTTAAGGGCGGGTAGTTTGAGTTTGCCGGCCTATCGGTGTAAATTGGCCCCCCCTGTTTTTGAATTCACGGGGCCTGTGCGCAGTTCGGAGGCCCTGACCTATAATTACAACGACTGCAATAGACACAACTAGGTGCATTTAAGGATCTTCCTATGAAACTCATTACTGCTGTAATCAAGCCTTTTAAGCTGGACGATGTCCGTAACGCACTCTCTGAAATCGGCGTTCAGGGTATGACTGTCACCGAAGTTAAAGGTTTTGGGCGCCAGAAAGGCCATACAGAGCTTTATCGCGGTGCAGAATACGTTATCGATTTTTTACCCAAAGTGAAGGTTGAGCTGGTTTTGGGTGACGAATTAATCGATCAAGCTGTTGAAGCGATCACCAAGGCCGCACAAACCGGAAAAATTGGTGACGGTAAAATCTTTATTACTCCCTGTGAGGAAGTTATCCGCATTCGTACCGGCGAGACTGGTCCCGAGGCGGTATAGGCCTTTTAGCCGCGCTACCTGTGCTTGGGTGGCGCTGCTCCCATCTTCATCCTTCTCTATTTTCTGCGTATTTCTCCCTCTTACTCGCCAAATTTGAGCTATTTTTTAACCTCATTCACGGGATTTTAAGACAATACTATTTCGTTAGCGCGTTAACAAAATAACTATTTAATATTTTTGCGTGCACATCTAGAGCAAAACAACCTAAAAAAACCAGCACTAATGTATGACTTTTGCCCGAGACTGGACTATAAATTACCCGTGTTAAATGAGGTTGGTAAAATAAGTGGAAACGTAGTGGTCGCTTACTTACCTCGGTAATTGTGTATATTGAGGGCAGGGTAATGGAAGAAGAATCGATGGATAATGTTGACGACGCTGGCTTGGATACCGCTACCGTATCGGAGGCCGCGAGGAGTAAGGAGCTAGAGCGTCAGCGCTTGCAAGATGAAATTAACCAGTATTTGGCCAGCGGCGGTAAGATAGACCGGATTCCCGCAAATGTCGTGGCAGATCCACCGAAAAAACCGGAGTCAAACTACGGGGGACAGCCAATTTAACAGGATGGCTGCCGATAGGTTCAATCAATAGGCTGGCTGGGTTGAGCGGTTTATAGATGTTTGGGCAGCAAGCGATTTAGTACTTCGGCAATGTAAGCCAAAAACAGCGTACCCATACTGGAGCGGTAATAGTTAGGGTCTTGGTTACCAATGGCGAGCAAGCCCAATTGACTGCCGTGTTGCAATACCGCCAGTGCGGCACTGCCAACGTTTGAGGCATCGTCGTCAAACAAGAATTCACACTCTTTAATATCGATACCACCGCTTACCGTGTTGGGCGATTTCATACGCTTGCCGACAAAATCTCGGGCGTCGTGCACAGACACTATACGAGCAGCACTTGCTGGGGTGCTATTGTTGCCAAATAAAATCAGCTTAGTGTAGTGAATGTTAAATTCTTTATCGAAGCTATAGTACAGCGCGTCGACAATATCACCTAGGTCGTTACACTCCAATAACGCCAGAACTAAACGCTTGGTCTTGTCGAACAGCCTATCATTTTCACGGGCGTTATCGAGTAAGTCACTTAGGCGATGACGCATGTCCATATTGCGTTCGCGAAGTACCGCGACTTGGCGTTCGACCAGGGAAATGGCGCCACCACTGCGGTGGGGTAAGTCTAGTTCGGTCAGTAGATCTAGGTGATTACTAAAAAAATCGGGGTGCTTTTTTAGGTACAGAGCAACCTGTTGCTCTGACAGCGTATCAATGCCTGTGATGGTAGACTCACTCATACTTTAACTTGCCCATGAAAGACTGAGGTGGCTGGGCCGGTCATCATAACAGGCTTACCTTCCCCCTCCCATTCGATGCTTAAAATACCGCCCGGTAACTGAACCTGTACGCTGGTGTCTAATTGATCGTTAATGATACCTGCAACTACAGCCGCACAAGCCCCCGTTCCACAGGCGAGCGTTTCGCCAACACCCCTTTCGAATACGCGTAATTTTATGGTATTTCGATTGAGTATTTGCATAAAGCCCGCGTTCACTTTTTGCGGGAATTGAGTGTGTGCCTCTATTTCGGGCCCGGCGATCTCTACTGGGTAATTGTCGACATCGTCTACCACCGTTACCGCGTGGGGATTCCCCATAGAAATAGCAGAAATTTCGACTTTATGATCGCTGAGGCATAGGGGGTAGCGGTTTTGTTTATGGCTGGCGATAAAGGGAATGCTGGCCGGTGTAAGCTCGGGTACGCCCATATTGACCTTGACTTGATTGTCGGCCAACACCTCTAAACTTAATCTGCCCCCAGCCGTTTCTACCTCAATGTGGGTTTTGGCCGTTAGCTGTCGCTGGCGCACAAATACGGCAAAGCAGCGGGCTCCGTTACCGCAATTTTCCACTTCGCTGCCGTCGTTATTAAAAATGCGGTAGCGAAAGTCTGCTTCTGGGTGCATAGGTGCCTCTACCACCAGCACTTGATCACAACCAACCCCAAAATGGCGGTCGGCAAGTTTGCGTGCCCGCTCAGGAGTGATGGCGACCTTTTGGCTAATGGCGTCTATCATAACGAAATCGTTGCCAATGCCTTGCATTTTAGTGAAGCGTAAGCGCATCACTCTTGGCCCTCGGTGGGCAATAGATGTTCGCCACGAATAATATCCTCGAAGCTTTCACGAGCCCTAACCACCGTGTGTTGTTCGCCGTCCACCATGATTTCCGCCGCACGGCCCCGGGAGTTGTAATTTGAACTCATCACAAACCCATATGCACCACTGGACATAAGCGCTAATTGGTCGGCCGGATTAAGTGCCAGCTTACGTTCTTTTGCTAGCCAATCACCAGTTTCACAAATGGGGCCGACAATATCCCACATCTTTTCTTCGGCATTGGTTTCCGCCTGTAGTGGCAGAATCTGTTGCCATGCTTGGTAGAGCGATGGTCGAATGTTGTCGTTCATGGCGGCATCAACAACGGCAAAATTTTTGTGTGGCGTGGGCTTAAGGTAGCGCACTTCGGTGAGTAGGACCCCCGCATTCGCGACAATGGAGCGGCCAGGTTCGAAAATGAGCTCGAGTGTGCGATCGGCAATACGCGCTTTAACCGCGCCAATATAGGTTTGAGGACTTGGTGGTTGTTCGTTGTTGTAGGTGACGCCTAAGCCGCCACCAAGGTCGAGATGTTCAATGTTTATACCTACGTCTGCGAGTTCGTCGACCAGAAGCAGAACGCGTTCTAGGGCATCCATAAAGGGATCTAGCTGGGTGAGCTGTGAACCGATGTGGCAATCAATACCGATTATTTTAAGGCCAGGAAGAGCGGCCGCTGTTTGGTAAACGGCAACAGCAATGGCGATATCCACACCAAATTTATTTTCTTTTAAACCCGTTGAGATATAGGGGTGGGTATTGGCATCGACATCGGGATTAACTCGAACAGAAATAGACGCAACTTTACCGGCTTGTGTTGCGACTTTTGATAGCAGAACTAACTCTGCTTCGGACTCTACGTTGAAACAAGCGATGCCCACGTCTAAGGCAAAGCGCATTTCGCTTGCAGATTTACCGACACCAGAAAAAATAATGCGTTCTGGCTTGCCGCCTGCGGCCAGTACCCGGCGTAGTTCACCCTCTGAAACGATATCGAACCCTGCTCCCAGCAGGGCTAAAGATTGAAGAACCGCAAGGTTAGAATTAGCTTTTACCGCATAGCATATTTTACCCGGGTGTTCGCCTAAGGCCTGAGCATAGGCTTGGTAGGTTTCGGCCAAGGCTGCGCGACTATAGACATAGCAGGGCGTGCCGTAGTGATTTGCGAGCGCGGTGAGTGAGCAGTTCTCGGCGTGGAGGCTGCCATTAAGGTAGTGAAAATGTGGCATGAATAAACGATCTCAAGTTCTAGTGGGCAGCGCTGCTGCTCGGCGGTGTTTCTTCTGGGGTTGGCAGTTTAAGCGGGCCTTTTTGACCACAGCTGACGATCAATGTTAGCAGCACAAAAAACAGGCAATAGGTAATACCAAGGCAGCGCATTCGCGGTGCGTTTGCAGTGTTAATTGAGACTTGCTTCATAAGACAGCGATCCTAGATATTCGGCCAAAAGGGAGATTAGCTCTCGCCCAGCATTAAAGGGCCGAGTATAACCTTTCATACTGGCTTGCATAACCCTGCATCTGTTCGAGCCGTGAGGGATTTACGGGTTTACCAATAGATTTTGAAGGAAGTGACCATGATGCGACTCAAGGTGTGCAAAGAGTGGGTTTGTGAATGTTGGCGGGGTGGGTGGCTTGCTGCAACCCGTTAGGCGAGTAAAACCGATAAGCACCGCTGTTGGTTGCTCACGTGGGTTGCCTGCTCAGGCTGCTAGCCTTTGGTTAAGGATTTTTAAGTAGAATGCCTATGGCTTCATTCAATTTGAATTCTAGGCGGTTTTTAATTTTCAGGTAGTGGCTAGTGGATAGACGACCATTTTCGGATATTTGAGTTGCACATAAACTCAGGTCCAAATCGGTAATGTATACCGGATAGTTTTCATTTGAATGGCGTAATTTCAGTATGTGTTGCGCTACCACCAGGTACAGTTGTTGGCCAAAACTCGCTCCAGAAAATTGCTGGTTATCGCAACTAAAGTCAAACACCATGGTATTGTTTGGTTGAGGGTGAGCGATAGCCTTTACCACAAACTTAGCGATGGTTGGAAGTTCGCTTGATACACGTTTAGGAAAGGCCTGCAGGTGAGCACCGATTTTGCTGAGTTCGTAAAAATGTACAGGGAAAATGCCAAAGTCATAAAGCAGCTGTTCGTTCATACGCGTTTGCCGATCAATAATGGCGCGTAAAAAACGGTGCAAAGGCTTAAGCGGCGTGTGTTTCCCGTTGCCGCGATAGGCACGTTGAATGATGGCTCCCATTTCGTCAACAATGGTTACTTGCATTCCAATATCGAAGCGCTGATAAAAAATATGAATGGCGCCAGACCAGCCTCGGCCACCCGCTTCTCCGGAAATTGTACCGGCGATAGTTCGAAGAGGGTGTTGGGTGAGCGCACGGCTATCGATCATAATAGGGCTAATAGCAAGTTGCTCCTCACCTAAATAGGCCATGAGCGCCTCAATGCTAACATGCGTTTTAACGAGTAAGCGTGGCCCGCGGAATTGTAAGCTGTGATAGTGACCGGCCATTTCAAAAATGTAGCGTGTACTGGAGGGGTAGCGACCACTGTAGTAGCAGCGAATGATTTCCGAAAACCAATGGCGTACACGCGTGGCGATAGTTGCAGCATGCTGGCTGCCAATACATTCTACGTTGATAACAGGCGGCTCTTGGTGGCTGGCAGGTAGACACAATTGTAGGTATTCTTGCAATGCCTCTAAGAGAGCGGTGGAGCCGTCGAAGCGACGAGTATTAATTTCTTGCCAGCTGTTTTGGCTTAGAAAATCAACTGAAGCACACAAGTTTTCTTCAAACCCACTATAGCGTAAGGCATCACCCTGGCTGCTGAGGCGCTGTATGCCTTGCTCGTCGAGGTGAGGCGTGGGCGAGGTGCCAACATTTAATAGCATCAACACCTTGGTGGGCGCTGAAGCGCGATTAAAAGTGTCGTGCTTAGGTTGTGGTAGTGGGAGAGGCAACCATTGCTGAAAGGCATTTAAAAGCTTCCGGTAACTAAATTCACTTAACGACGGTGTATTCTGCAAATCGATATACGTACTTGCATCGATAACGCCATTAAAATAACACCACAGTAGGAGTTCGACCATATTGACGGAGGACTTAACCGCGGTGGACTTTCCTGAATGGGGGGTGCCACTTTCTCGAGAAAAAGCTGTCCAAATATTGATTTGAGCGTCATGATCAAAAACCTCTGTGAGGCAAATAATCGGTTCGCTCAGATCGCTTGAGATACCAGGGTTAATCCACTCAATTTTGCCGGGCTTACGCTCAAATGCCGCTTGTAATTTTCGGCCGAGTACCGTGATTTCTTCTGTAGAAATTTCGCGTACTGCTCCCGTCTCATTGGCGAATTCCTGAATGAAGCGGTAGCTATGATTGAGTTCGCTTACCAGTAAACTTCTTTCATTGGCTACTTGTGGTGCCTTCCAATTTGCGCGCTGATCGAGAAGCTCAATAGTTTCGGCTGTCCAGCCCCACTGCGAGGTGATTTTTTCAAGCAGTTGGCGCTGCCACGATTTTTGTTTTGCTCGGGGTGGTTTAGATAGGGGCTTGTTTACCTTGAAATAAAAACAACGGCGCGCTAATTCCAAACGCTTAGGTTGGTTTTGTTCCATGAGGTATTCTTCAATATGCCGATAGATCATTACATAACTATCAAGTTCATTTATATCCATTTCGCCGTTAAAAACTTGCGACTTGAATGACAAAGAAAGAGGGGTGATATTGGGGTGGCGGTGAGCGTAGGCCTCCAACAATAATAGCTTTAAAGCAGATTTATAGGGGCTTTCTATGGCTTTGTAAAGTTGCCAAATACCGGCGCCAACAAATTCGCCATCGGGGATGGTTGCAATGCCCCCAAAATCCAGCACTGTATCTTCGCGAATAAAACGTTTTTCGAGTAAGTGCGCGCTATAGTCGACGTAATTGTTTTCCTGTTCCGAAGGAACAAACCACCAAAGGGGTTTTCGCCCCCCAATATGAATAGCGGTGCGATAAAATTCATCGAGTAGCAACAGCCGTTGTGCGCTGCCACTACTTTCTTCGTTTAAAGCAGACAGTCGACCTTGTTTAAAGGCTTGGTTGTCCATTAAAAAAAAGTGAACCTCGAGCCGAACCTGCCACGCCCACTCGGATAAGCATTCACACTTTCTGTTTAGGGTTTCTATGGCCTTTCTCGGCAAACCGGGCCTAAAACACAGCCAAATATCGAGATCACTTTTTTCACTCTGGGCGATGGTTCCAACACTGCCCATAACGTAAATAGCCAAAATATCTTCTGGGTGACTAATATCGATATTGGGGGTAAAGCTTCTGGCAATACTACGCCCCAAAGTTATTTGATCTTTAGTTAGTTTGTAATTGGCGAGGCGCGAAGGCGTTACACGCGAGACGAAGCCGGGCATCATAGGGTGGTTTGTATGAAATAACAGTGGCAACGCATCTAGTACCCGTTGCTGGCGTTCGCTCAAGGCATCGCGTAATCGTTTCAGGCGGTCCATATTAATGGCAGCGAAACGTTTATGAACGATGCTTAATTGTTGCCTGTCGAAGCCTTGATGGAGCTCTTCGGGCTTTACTATGCGTAATTTCACTCAGGTATTACCGCATTTAGTTATAGGTGGCAGTGAGGGCAATTTTGTTGGGTAAGTTCTCATTTACAGGGATAAACTGTGATCTGTCTACCATAATAGCAGTGTGACGCGTGGCATGTAGCTATATCGGCGCCAAGTTGATATGCTTTTTTGTTCTATTTATTTGGCGCTTTAGTGCTCATTGAATGCAAATGCGAACATTATTCACTATAAGTAGAGAGCAAGAGCCTGCTTAAGCTTTCATCAAGTTTACTCACTAACCCTATGGTCTACTGAACCCAGCCAAAATAGGTTATTACACCTATTCCTTCTATAAAAATTATTCGCAATCCATGGGGCTTACGACGCCCCTTTCTTGAATACCAACAACATGCGTGTAAATTTGCGTGGTGGACAAATCGTTGTGCCCCATCATTTCCTGTATGCTGCGAATATCTACACCGTTTCTTAGCAAGTTTGTTGCAAAACTGTGCCTAAAGGTATGTGATCCGGATTTTTTTAAAATTCGCGCTTCACGAATAGCGATAGATACATGTTTTTGTAGCGTCGCTTCATTCATATGATGGCGACGAATTTTGTCTGCACGCGGATCTTTAGCTAGCCGGCTGGCAGGAAATACATATTGCCAAATGGGGCTTACGGGTGCGTTTTTGTATTTTTTATTTAGTGCGTGTGGCAGATAGACTTCACCAAACCCTTCGTCTAGGTCTCTCTTATGAAGTGCCAGCGCAAAGTCAATTTGGTGCTTTAGATCTTCGACAAGCACCTTCGGCAATAGCGTTCTTCGCCACTTCATACCTTTTGCTTCGCGAACGATAATGCAGCGGTTGGCAAAGTCTATATCTTGAACTCTTAGCCGCGTCACCTCTGATCGCCTTAAGCCAGAGCCGTACATCATAGACGCCATTAACTTGTAGCGGCCGTGTAATTGATTGATCACGGCCTTTGCTTCTTCGTGGCTAAACACCGTTGGAAGCGTTCTGGGCCTAGAGCTGGGTATAAAAGACAACACGCCCACATCGATATGTAAAAACTGTTTAAACATAAAGACTAGAGCGTTCAAGGCTGTTTTCTGGGTGTTGACGGAAAGATTTCGTTTTACAGCAAGATAGCTTAGATACTCGTCAACCTGTACGCCGCCTAAATACCTCGGGTGCGTCATGTTGTGGTAACGAATAAAGTCAACGACCCACGAGCAGTAGGTTTTCTCGGTTGTGTAGGCTAGCTGTTTGCTTCGGATAAATACCCGAAGTTGATCCATAAAGCGAGTAGGTCTATCGGGCAGGTTGTGGGGGATGTCGTCCATAACTAGTGTCCTTAATGCTGTACTGGCTAAATATACAGTGCGCGAAGAAGAATGCAAAACAAATAGTCGATTTTTTCCGCTTATATCGACGGTAATTGGCTGTAGAGGTGTTTTTTATAGAAAATTCAATGAGTTAAAGGGGTTCCCGTATTCCGGTGATATGAGGATCCACGGACGGTTTGCCCTTGACCAAATTTTTTGGAAAGTGGCGCTAAGCTTGACGCGGCGGGGGTTTCAGAGTAGTTTTTGATTTTCGATTAAAAAAATAGTCGCGCCCCGAAATATACAGCCTGAGGCGCGATATACAAATGTTAAATTCGCCGAGCAGGCTCGGTGAGGCA
>Ga0065722_100392_pt1 | contig 10862 bp, 10 predicted proteins | sample BansetMetagenome_FD_59109 | JGI IMG/M metagenome (GOLD analysis project Ga0065722, IMG submission 59109) | Bankia setacea gill microbial communities from Puget Sound, Washington, USA - Caecum Enriched | ecosystem: Host-associated > Mollusca > Digestive system > Ceca | place: United States...
TGGGAAAGCGGGGATTAACCCCAGTATTGAATAGCGGTACCCTAGCGTACTAAATAGGATAATAAAAAAACAAAAGAACAATAAATAGAACAGAAAAAATGGAACAGTAAACGAGAAACGCCCCAGCAATATTACTATTGCTGGGGCGTTAATTACCGCAAAATAAACGCGGTCGACGTCCTGTCTAAAATTCAAGTCCAGTCCCGTACAAACAACCCGTTACCCATCCGTGGTAAGCAGATTTACATCATCCCTGACCGTCCCTGATTCCCTATGCATCACATCNTGTGATTAAAGCGCATCCGTTGACCTTACCTGGCCACTTGCACATCCTTGAGTACGTCCTTGTTAGTGCGGTTGGTGCGCGTCCTTTGACCTTTCCTGGCCACCTGTCTCGTCCGTGTGTACGTCCTTGTTGATGAGTATTGTGCTGATTTAGGNCCTTTGGGAATAGTGGCAAGTCTCCCGAGGTTTTGTAGGACATTGACCATAGTGTTTGCGTGACGAAAGCCTACAAGCTTGTCGCCCTAATCTTTTTTAGGGCGTGATAGCGCGCCGTTAGCAGGCTACAGAGCGATTGCGGCCCATGGCTTTGGCCTGGTAGAGCAGGTTGTCTGCACGTTGCAGCAACTGGTCAAAGCGAAGGTCTTGGTCGGCAATGGTAGTTACGCCAACGCTGAGGGTGATGGAGAAGACTTCACCGTCTTCGGTTTTGATTTTTTGTTCTTCGCAACTTTGCCTAATACGTTCCGCCAGCGCAAAGGCGCCTTCGAGGTCGGCGTCTGGGCAGGCGAGCGCAAACTCTTCCCCGCCGATACGCCCCAATACGTCGGACTCACGTGTAGCCAATCGACAGCATTCGGTTAGTACGCGCAGGGCGGTGTCGCCGGAGGCGTGGCCGTAGGTATCGTTAATGGCTTTGAATAGGTCCACATCTATCATTAACACCGACAGTGGGCGGCCATGGCGGCGGGATTTAGAAAACTCGGCTTCCGATAGGGTAAAAAAGTGGCGGCGGTTATAGCTGTCTGTTAGTGGGTCTTGCGTTGCCAGCCTTTCAAGCTCTTCGTTGGCCTTTACTAAGGCGCGGCGAGCGGTTACCAACCTAAGCGCAGAACGCATGCGTGCTGACAATACGGGGTATTCGATGGGTTTGGACACAAAGTCGTGAGCACCGAGATCGAGCGCTCGAACAATACTGTTATCGCCGGTATTGGCTGATACCATAATCACCGGGATTTCCCGTGTACGCTCGTCGGCTTTTAACTGCTCCAGTGTCTCTAGCCCGCTTATCCCCGGCATACGAATGTCGAGGAGTATGATATCGGGCACCACTTCCTGCACCAGCTCTAGGCACTCTCGGCCGTTATGCGCAGCAATTACCTCAAAGCCTTCGTCTTCGAGTTCAAACGTCAGCAGTACGATATTGTCTTCGACGTCGTCAACGACGAGAACTTTAGTCATGTTTGTTTTACATCCACGGATTAATTACCCAAGTATAGGTGAAAGGTGTGAATTTGCAGGCCAATTAGAATAGGTGCGCGCAGGGCTGGGTATTTGTGCTTATAGGGGGCTCACCTTTATTCTCTCGAAGTGCTCTAATGCCTCATTTAAGAAGCTCAGGCTGAGTTCTAGCGGGTGCTCGTGGACGGTGGGAAAATGAGCCGGGTCATCACTTGCGGCGTTGGAACAAAAATACTTAAGCCGTTTTAAGCAGTGTAGAAGGTTGGTTGAATAGTCGCCGGGGATTGGTGCTGTGAAATATTTAGCATCGCTATAAAAATAGAAGTCGACCCACTGGCGAATAATCCAAGAACTTGGAGCGATAAGAATGGCATTGTTACGGAGCAGATCTTCGCGTAAATGCCTTAGCGATCGAAACAGATGTTTTTTATGGCGGCTGTCTACCAACGCTAGCGGTTGTTTGATTGTTTTCGGTAAAGCAACGCTTGCGTGCGAAGGTATTCCTTGGCGCTGTATTGGCGTTTCGACTTCCATGAGCTGCCTTTTTTNNAGTGTTATGGGTCAGTGAAGTGTCTTAGGTATATCCACTTGCTGATCGGCGAGGTCGGTTTGAAAACGATTAAGTTTTTGCTGTAATTGCTGAACGGCGCGATTGAGGGTAGACATTGCGCAATTTAATGCAAGAACGGCTTCATTGATGTCAGCTTCACTGCTGATATTTTTTCGTCGATCTTTCGATATTGGATGTTTATCTGCGTTTTGTCCCTGTTTTGCCATGATGTGACGCCTCCTGATTTACAATGCCGTCCGCCGATGCGGGCGGCATAACTTTTTATCGATTACCAGCTTAGCGCGCCACCTGTTTGATATTCAATAACGCGTGTCTCGAAGAAATTTTTCTCTTTGCGTAAATCCATAATTTCGCTCATCCAGGGGAATGGATTTTGCGCACCGGCATAGGCTTCTTTTAAGCCCAGCTGCGCCAAGCGACGATTGGCAATAAAGTGCAGGTACTCTTCCATAATCGAAGCGTTCATACCGAGCACCCCTCGCGGCATGGTGTCGCGTGCGTAGGCAATTTCCAGTTCAGCACCTTCCAAAACCATTTGTGTTACTTCTGCCTGAAAATCTTCGGTCCACAGGTGTGGGTTTTCTAATTTTAATTTGATTAATAACATCTATGCCAAAATTTAAGTGCATAGATTCGTCGCGCAAAATATATTGGAACTGTTCAGCTACGCCGGTCATTTTATTGCGGCGCCCCATGGAAAGTATTTGCGTAAAGCCGCAATAAAAGAAAATTCCTTCGGTGATAACGTAAAATCCAATCAGATTGCGAAGTAGTTCCTGATCGGTTTCTGGCGTGCCGGTGCGGAAGCTGGGGTCGTTAAAGCCCTGCGTATGGGAGATGCTCCAAGCCGCTTTTTTTGCCACGGAGGGTACTTCGCGGTACATATTAAAAACTTCGCCCTCATCCATGCCTAGCGATTCAATACAGTATTGGTAGGCATGCGTGTGAATGGCCTCCTCAAAAGCTTGACGCAAAAGGTATTGCCTGGCTTCTGGGTTGGTAATGTGGCGATAAATGGCCAGTACTAAATTATTGGCGACTAGCGAGTCGGCTGTGGAAAAATAGCCAAGAGACCGCATAATAATGGTGCGTTCGTCTTCTGTTAGGCCTTCTTTGTTTTTCCACAATGCCACGTCGGCGGTCATATTGACCTCCTGCGGCATCCAGTGGTTCGCGCAGCCGTCCAGGTATTTTTGCCAAGCCCACTCATATTTAAAGGGAACCAATTGGTTGAGGTCGGCGCGGCAATTAATCATTTTTTTATCGTCAACCTGAATTCGGGTTGCGCCCATTTCAAGTTCTTCTAACCCGGGTGCTGGGTCTAGCTCTGTGATCGCCCGCTGGGCTTTTTCAACGCCGCTTAAACTTGTGTTTTGTGCAGCGGCCGGCGGCGGTGTTGTAGCGGCCTGGTATTCGGCGCTGGGCTCAGCAATCGACGCGCTATCAGTGGCGCCCGTTGGAGCCGTTGCCTCTGCAATAACCGGTGCTTCGGGCAATTCAATTGGGTTTGCTGTGGCGTTAAGTGTTTCGGTGTTGCTCATTGCCTGTTGAGCGGCATGGGGGGTGATATCGGTGGCGTCAGTGCGCAACGCATCCATGGCAGACCTGCTGATAGCCTGCAGGGGGTTGCTGTCTTCGGTGTAGTCGTCCCAACTTAGCATGTGTGATTGTCTCTTTTAAAAATAAGTGTTGTTTGTGTGCGGAAGTCTGCGGCGGGGGCTAGCCCCCGCCTATCAGACCCATCTCCCCCTTCAGTTATTTGGGAGAAGGCTTGCGCTTTATTGGCAAGCCTCGCAATCGGGATCGTCCAGTGAACAGGCTTGGGGTACGTCGGCTGCGGCACCTAAATTTGCCGTTGAACCGGAGGCAACAGCGTTCAAGGTGCCTCGATCAATCGTTGACTTCTCGGTTGTTGTTGCTGACAGCGCGCGCAGGTAATAAGTTGTTTTTAGGCCGCGATACCATGCCATACGGTAGGTGATATCCAGTTTTTTACCGTTGGCGCCAGCAATGTAGAGGTTGAGGCTTTGGGCCTGATCAATCCACTTCTGACGACGGCTTGCGGCGTCGACTATCCAACGGGGTTCCACTTCAAAAGCTGTGGCGTAGAGTAGTTTGAGTTCGTCTGGGATACGGTCAATTTTCAGTACTGAACCTTCGTAATACTTCAGGTCGTTTACCATTACGGAGTCCCACAGGCCACGGTCTTTTAATTCGTGAACAAGGTAAGAGTTTACTACCGTAAATTCGCCAGAAAGGTTCGATTTTACGTAAAGGTTTTGATAGGTGGGCTCAATGGATTGGGAAACCCCGGTGATGTTGGCAATGGTCGCCGTAGGCGCTATGGCCATAACGTTGGAGTTACGCATGCCTTTTGCTTGAACCCGTGCCCGCAGTGTATCCCAGTCGAAGGTTATGGAGCGGTCCTGTTCAATAAATTGTTCGCCACGGTTTTGGGCCAGCAACTGAATTGAGTCAATGGGTAGTATGCCTTTGCTCCACAACGAGCCGTCGAATGTGGAATATTGGCCACGCTCTTCTGCCAGCGCGCTGGAAGCGCCAATAGCGAAGTAACTTACGGCCTCCATTGAGCGGTCGGCGAACTCTACGGCCGCATCGCTGCTATAGGGGATACGCATTTTGTAGAGTGCATCCTGAAAACCCATAATGCCGAGACCGACGGGGCGGTGACGCATATTGGATGTTCGTGCCGATTCAACGGAGTAGTAATTAATGTCGATAACGTTATCGAGCATGCGTACGGCGGTGTTGATGGTCTGTTCGAGTTTTTGCTGATTGAGTTGGCCATCTTCCACATGCTGTGCGAGATTCACCGAACCCAGATTACACACTGCAATTTCTTCATTGGCCTTGGTGTTAAGGGTGATTTCCGTACACAGGTTGGAGGAGTGTACAACNCCAGTATGTTGTTGTGGGCTACGCAGGTTGCAAGGGTCTTTAAACGTAATCCAGGGGTGGCCGGTTTCGAAAAGCATGCCGAGCATTTTGCGCCAAAGGTCTAAGGCGCGTACTTTTTTAAACGGCTTGATTTTGCCAAGCGAAGCTTCTTTTTCGTAGTGGCAATAACGTTCTTCAAACGGCTGTCCGAATAAGTCGTGGAGGTCGGGCACGGTATTGGGCGTGAACAGTGTCCAGTCTTTATCTTCGAATACCCGNTTCATAAACAGGTCGGGTACCCAGTTGGCGGTATTCATGTCGTGAGTGCGGCGGCGATCGTCACCGGTATTTTTTCGCAGCTCCAGAAATTACTTCTATATCTAAATGCCAGGTTTCGAGATAAGCGCATACCGCGCCCTTTCTTTTGCCGCCTTGGTTGACCGCAACGGCGGTATCGTTGGCCACTTTTAGGAAGGGTACAACGCCCTGTGATTTACCATTGGTGCCCTTAATGTAAGCGCCTAAAGACCGAACGGGGGTCCAGTCGTTGCCTAAACCTCCCGCCCACTTAGACAGCATGGCGTTGTCTTGTACGGCACCGTAAATACCGTGCAAGTCGTCGGGTATGGTGGTGAGGTAGCAGGAACTTAATTGTGGGCGCAAGGTGCCAGCATTGAATAATGTGGGGGTGGAACTCATGTAATCGAATGAACTCAACAAACGATAAAATTCAATAGCGCGCTCGTTTTTCGCNTCTTCTTTTTCCGCTAGGCCCATGGCAACACGCATAAAAAATACCTGCGGTAATTCAATACGAATGTCGTTGCTGTGAATAAAGTAGCGGTCGTAAAGCGTTTGTAGCCCAAGGTAGGCAAATTGGCTGTCTCGTTCGGGTATCAGCGCTTTGCCTAGGGTGTCTAAATCGAACGCCAGTAACCCTGGTGCTAATAGTTCGAGTTCAACGCCACGTTGAATGTATGCCGACAGGGCCTGGGGGTAGTAATGCTCCATTTCNGCCATAGTGGCCTGNGGAGCGATGTTAAGAAAATTCAACGCTTCGGCGCGCAGTTTGTCGAGCAGTAATCGCGCGGTTGCATAGGTGTAATTGGGTTCTTTTTCTACCAGCGTGCGTGCAGAAATAACCAGAGANGTGTTCACATCGTCGGCGGATACACCTTCGTATAGGTTGCGCATTGCNTCCTTCAGAATGGCTTCGGCATTGACATCTTTTAGCCCGGAGCAGGCCTCGGTTACCACGGTTTGCAAGCGCAGGATATCCAGTGGCGCAGAGCTGCCATCGGCATTTACGACGGAAATGTCGGGGTAAGCAACACTGGACTGAGAAAGCTTTTCTTTATCGGCGCGCAGCTTGGCGCGCTCTGCGCGATACAGCACATAGTCGCGGGCAACTTTATGCTCGCCGGCGCGCATGAGCGTGAGCTCTACTTGATCCTGAATCTCTTCAATGTGGATGGTGCCACCGGAGGGCATGCGGCGTTTAAACGTTGCGCTGATTTGCCCGGTAAGGTTTTCNACCGTTTCATGAATGCGGCTGGATGCGGCCGCAGTGCCACCTTCAACAGCGAGAAAAGCCTTGGTAACGGCGATGGAAATTTTATCGTCTGTGTAGGGAACAAGTGTTCCATTTCGCTTGATGACCCTGAGCTGGCCAGGTGCGGTTGAGGCTACAGAGGCGAGAGAGGCATCTGCTCCAAGGGATGATGGAGTAGTGGTTGGTACGTTTACGCTTGAGTTTTCAGTGCTTTGCATAGATGAGCCCGATCTTCCTTTTTGGGAAAATAAGTTTAGTGGTACTTTGATGTAATTCTTGGTGTCAGCCAGGAGACGCTGAACATTACAACCGCCGGTTTTGGTGCAAGCTTTTTATTGTGGATAGGCTTGCTGCAGGTTTGCAGTGTTCTATATTTGCCGTTGTTTTGGCTGATGGCTTCCTGTCCAATAACACCACATGTTGGGGTTGTTTAAGATCTGGATACAAGATAGTGCGTTTTTTCCGGTTTTGCAATATCGAAACGTTGCTGGTTTCCTGTGGGTAAAACGTGGGTAACACTGTGGATAAGTGGGCGCTAACCCCCGGCTCTTAGTTACATAGGCGCTTGGTAATGTTTAGTAAAATTGACTTAAATCTATAATATTTTCCTCTTAATCGTGTAGGTGCTTATGCCTGTTTTTCAATAAAAAAGACGTAGCGCTGTCGATTTNGAATTCAGGAAGGGTTCAGATGCGCGCGCGCAAACTGTTCGTAACGCTGAGTATTAAGTCGTTTACGAGGAGAGGCAAAATGAGAATATTCACCAAGCTTGCATTGATCATCGCCAGCCTGCTAGCGCTCACCGCCTGCGGTGCTGAGTACGCACATACCGGTAGCCATTATCATCAGGTTGACCACCAGGAAGTAGAATACGTTGTGGTGGAGGAGGTGGTGACCGTTATCGATGTGCCCGAGCTGGAATCCTTCGATATGGTGGATAGTTACGGCAACAGTTCGGAGTTCACGCCCAATAAGGCGTTGGCTGTTAGCCCTTATGTCGATAATGGCTGGTTTGAAGTTTACTGGCAGGCTGATAGTTGGGACGACTACTGGGTGGAGTATTATATTAATAATAGCCCCAGCCTTGAAGCAGCCGCGTATGTAGGTTCGCAGCAGTGCGGTATGGGATTGGAATGTGAAGAGGATGGCTTGCAGTTCTGNCAGTACACCTCAGATTTCCAGCTCTGGTGTGATACGGGTGAAGACCAGGTTACCGATATTAGCGAAATGGTTCATGCCATTCCGCAGACGTTCTACTTTATTTTGCAGGTGTGCGACCTGTGGTATGAGTACTGTGAGTACAGCTATTATCCTGTTTTATTCGAATAAACAAATTGGCATAAACAAAAAGGTTGGAACAGAGGGCAGCCCTATTGGCTGCTCTCTTTTAGGAAACACATCAGCGCTTTTTGTGCGTGTAATCGGTTTTCTGCTTCGTCCCACACAACTGAAATTGTGTCGTCTTCCATCAGNTCATGGCTGACTTCTTCGCCGCGGTGTGCCGGGAGGCAGTGCATNAAAATAGCCCCTGGAGCAGCATGCTTCATGAGTTCGTGATTAACTTGATAGCCTTTAAATTGGCTTTCGCGAAGTTGCTGTTCTTGTTCTTGGCCCATACTGGCCCAAACATCTGTCACTACCCAGTTGGCACCTTTTATGGCTTCAGCAGGGTCGCGTACAATCTTTACGCGGGTGTTGTTAGCCGCAACTAAGTCGGCGTCAGGTTCGAAGCCTTCTGGGCAGGCTATGTTAAGCTCGAAATCACACAGGCGCGCAGCGTTAATGTAGGAATGACACATATTGTTGCCATCGCCTATCCATGCCACTTTTTTGCCTTTAGGGCTACCACGGTGCTCTACGTAGGTTTGAATGTCGGCTAGCAATTGGCACGGGTGGTAGCTATCGGTTAACGCGTTAATAACCGGTACTTGTGAATATTGAGCAAAGCGCTCAATATTTTCATGCGCGAAAGTGCGGATCATTATCATGTCGACCATGCGCGAGAGCACTCTGGCTGAATCTTCGATCGGTTCGCCCCGCCCAAGTTGTGTGTCGCGCGACGAAAGGAATATGGCGCTGCCACCGAGCTGGGTCATGCCTGCTTCAAATGAAACCCGCGTACGGGTCGATGATTTTTCGAAAATCATACCCAGTACTTGGTTCTTGAAGGGTTCGAAAACCGCGCCTTTCTTATGCGCCGCTTTTTGTTTAATAGCATTGTCAATAATGCTATTAAGCTCTTCTAGAGAAAGGTCGAGAAGTGTGAGGAAGTGTCTTGTAGCCATAGCATTAAAACTCTGAAATGAGCGCCACAACAGTTTGCACAATGTCTTGTGCCTGTTGGTCAGAAATAATCAGTGGTGGTAGCAACCTTACGGTGCTGCCAGCGGTTACATTTAGAAGAAGGCCTCTTGCTTTGGCTTTTGCTACCAATTCAGGGCAGTCCCTATTTAACTCAATACCTATCATTAGGCCTTTGCCGCGAATATCGACAACATTTTTCGAGCCTGCCAGGGCATCGCTAAAGCTGTTTAGCAGTGTTTCGCCCAAGTGTGCTGCGCGCGCTATCAGCTTGTCTTCAACGAGTGCGGTGGTGGCTGCGAGTGCGGCGTTACACACTAACGGGTTACCGCCAAAGGTGGAGCCATGGTTGCCCGGTTGCAGTATTTCTGCGGCTTTTCCCTGTGCTAGGCAAGCGCCAATGGGTACGCCGTTACCAAGGCCTTTTGCCGTGGTTACAACATCGGGAAGGATGTTGTTGTGTTGATAGGCGAAAAATTTTCCCGTTCTACCGTTGCCCGTTTGTATCTCGTCGAGCATCAGCAACCAATCGTTTTCGTCGCACAGCGCCCGCAACTGATTCAGGTAATCGTCGGCAGGGACATTAACGCCGCCTTCGCCTTGTATAGGCTCGACCAAAATAGCGACGGTGTTTACCGTTGCTGCGGCTTTAATTGCATCAATATCGTTGTAATTGACGTGAGTAAAACCGCTTACCAAGGGTTCAAACCCGGCTTTAACTTTTACGTTGCCGGTNGCCGAGAGGGTTGCCATAGTACGGCCGTGAAAACTATTATCGGCGGTAATGACCTCGGGGTGGCTAATGCCTTTTTGTTGACCGTATTTTCGAGCGATCTTTAATGCGGCTTCATTCGCTTCAGCGCCAGAATTGGAAAAGAAAACTTTTTCCATGCCAGAAAGTTCTACGAGTAGATTACCGAGTTTTTGTTGTGGTTCGATAAGGTACAGGTTAGAGCAGTGCACAAGCTTTTCTGCTTGCTCGCAAATAGCGCGCGTTACGGCAGGGTGGTTGTAGCCGAGCCCGCAAACGGCTATTCCAGATAAAGCATCGAGATAGCGGTTGCCTTCAGTATCCCACAGGTAAGCGCCATCACCCTTAGTGAGGGTCGTGGTTCTTTCTCCATAAGTGTTCATAAGCGTAGACACCGACATTTGTAACTCCCCAAAACAAAACAGGCAGCTACGGCTGCCTGATAAACGAGCATTCTATAAACAAAACTTTGTTTTGTAAAATAGCGAGGTGAAGTGCGTTTTTACGCAGCATAGTGTGAATTTTGGGTGAAAGGCTTGAAGATGAAATTTAACGTTAGTTTTACTGACGAAGATCAGTGAATCGAGTTCTTTCGGCGGTACTCTTACGTACGCCGCAACGTGTGCGGTTTAAGACGCTGTCTCCTGGCCGGTTGCACAGTGGCAATAGAGGTAGGAAGGCGCGGGCGGCTAGGGTACAATACCCGACTAATTCAGTAGGTTAATAAGCGAGGTTCAAGCCCATGGATGTCATGGAAAGCATCAAAAAGCAGATTGAAGACAATACCGTTATCCTTTTCATGAAGGGCTCGCCCAACGCCCCTCAGTGTGGCTTTTCCATGAAAGCTTCACAAGCGGTTATGGCCTGTGGTCATCGTTTTGCTTATGTCGATGTTCTGTCTAACCCTGAGATTCGTGCGAATCTACCAAAGTATGCCAATTGGCCAACATTCCCCCAGCTTTGGGTGAACGGTGAGTTGGTTGGTGGTTGCGACATTATTACCGAGATGAGCGAAAGCGGTGAGCTTAAGCCGCTGATCGACGCGGCCGCGCCTGCAGAAGAGGCNGGTGAGTAACCCAGCCCTGTNCGATCAANATGGCCCGGTGTGTCTATGCTCCGGGCCCTTTTAAGCTCAAACCCTCAGCTCTAACTATTTATTCGCTATCGTACATATGACGCTTACCCGCAGACAATTTCTAATTCATGCTGCCGCTGCAACGACTTCCTTTGCATCACTAAAAGCTATTGCTTGGGGAAAAGCTGCGTCGGAGTTTGGGCTGAAAGACCAATTTAAAGATGACTTTTATATTGGTACAGCCTTGAGT
>Ga0065722_104495_pt1 | contig 10787 bp, 11 predicted proteins | sample BansetMetagenome_FD_59109 | JGI IMG/M metagenome (GOLD analysis project Ga0065722, IMG submission 59109) | Bankia setacea gill microbial communities from Puget Sound, Washington, USA - Caecum Enriched | ecosystem: Host-associated > Mollusca > Digestive system > Ceca | place: United States...
AAGCCAATAGCTCGCCAATCATTTTGTTCGCATTGTTTTTGACTTATGGTGGTATCACCACAACCCACTAGCCCAATTCCCAACAATATCAACGCAGTATTAGTCATTTTTTTCATTCGCTATCCCCTTCGCGCTATTTTTTACAGTTTGCACCCCAAACACTACATCGCACCAGCAGCTATGCCGCAGAAATAACAACATGTAACCACATAGCCAATAGAAGCAATAAACTCACCCAAAAGACCACAAGTCGATGGAGGATATCGTTATAGGTACTATGAATCCATGCGTGAACCACCCGAACTGCCACATAACTCCACGCCAAAATTTGCAGTAACACCGTTTCAATACCTAACACGATAGCCAAAACTGATACCACAAAAAACAATACCGGTGTTTCAAACATATTCGCCATATGATTGGTGCCCGCTTGAATATGCGGTGGAATAACATGCTCTCCGGCGCGAAAGAGCTGAAAATAGCTAAGCCTAACCTCCTTGGCTCGAACAGCCCTAACCCGGAAAATAAAATTTACGATAACGAAAAGATAGATAAATAGAACATAAGTGAACATTGGATACAGCATAGTAACTCCGCAACGAACAATATTTATACAAGACGGGCCTTAGAGCTTGTGGCGGGCGTATCTTTCCCGTGTTTCCAGCTTCTTTTTATCACTTTTCTTCAACAGAACATAGGTAGCACCATAACTACCATGCTGCTTTTGCGCCGTATGAAAAGCCAACACTGCATCAAACTGCGGCAACCAATGTGCGACACAACTTTTAAGCAACGCAGGGGTTTGCCGTCCAACACCTTTACCATGAGTAACTAGGGCACAACGCACATCGCTTTCAATGCAATCCCCCACAAATTGAAAAATGGACTGTCGTGCCTCCTCGACTTTCAACCTATGTAAATCAAGGCGCGCATCAATAGTATATTTTCCAAGACGCAGATTTTTAAACACTCCATGTTGCACCCCAGGCCTCTGGTAACTCAGCACGGCTAATGGATCCACTAAGTCTACCGGAACTGATAACGGGTCTTGTTTTTTTTCTGCTAATTCTTGCGCGGCAAGCCGACGAATTTCTTTATCGACATCCTCATCTCTAGCGCTGTGAACAGCCACTCGAGGCTCTACCTTGAGCGGCTTAACATCATCACCTAAGAGGCGACTAAATTCATCATCGTCCACCATATTACCAACCGATCGCTCTTCAATTTACTGATATTTTTACAGCACTATGTGTCCAAACTAGGCTTTCAACCACACATCACTACGTGTTACTGAACAATACGGTAGCAAGGTATATAGTCATCCGTGGGAATTTTCATCCTATTTTGCGCCACAAAAGACCGCAGCAATGCATCTAGAGGTTCCATAATTTCTGGATCCCCGTGTATTTCATAGGGCCCTTTCTCTGCAACAGTCTGAATACCATGCTCTTTTACGTTGCCATCCACAATCCCCGAAAAGGCTTTACGTAAATTTGAGGCTAGAACATTCGCAGGCAGCCCTTTATGTAAGGCTAAGTTCGCCATATTTTCATGGGTAGGCAAAAAAGGTGTTTGTAAATCTTGGTCAATCACCAGCACCCAGTTAAAATAAAATGCATCATGAGTATGCTTGCGATAAGTCGTAACGGCCTCCATACCCAACTTCATTCTGCGCGCCACTTTCGCTGGGTCGTCGATAATGATTTCGTAGCGCTGCTGGGCCTCTTTGCCCAAAGTCGCGCCAATAAACGAATCAATTTTTTCAAAATAGTCCGCCGCACTCGCCGGCCCAGAAAATATCAGCGGCAACGGTAAATCTTTATTGGCAGGATGCAACAATATTCCGAGAATATACAATATTTCTTCTGCGGTCCCGACCCCACCTGGGAACACCACAATACCGTGCCCACTGCGGACAAAAGCCTCCAGCCGTTTTTCGATATCCGGCATAATCACCAGCTCATTGACGATTGGATTCGGGGATTCTGCGGCAATAATGCCGGGCTCTGTAATGCCGATATAACGACCAGATATTCGTTGCTTGGCATGCCCAAAGGTTGCCCCCTTCATGGGCCCTTTCATTGCCCCAGGACCACACCCCGTACAAATATCCATTCCGCGCAAGCCCAGCTCATAGCCAACCTCCTTGGAATAATCATATTCCACCTCTCCAATGGAGTGCCCCCCCCAACACACGACAATGTTTGGCGTAGTTTGCGTACGCAACAACTGAGAGTTTCGCAGGATGTGAAACACCCCATTGGTAATACCCACAGAGGTGGTAAAGTCAGTATCGCAATTTTCCAACAGCTCGTTATTAATATAGATAATATCGCGAAGCGCAGAAAACACATGCTCCTTAATACCCAGCACAATTTCGCCATCAACAAACGCACTGCACGGCGCATTCTCAATGTTTAGCTTTATGCCCCGCTCTTGCTGGATAACATCAATAGAAAAGTCTTTGAATTGTTCCAGTACCTGCTTAGTATTATCCGTTTCTGCACCGGTATTTAAAGCGGCCAAAGCACAGCGGCGAAAGCTTTCATACACCTCTGCATTGCTCTTGTTGACCAAGCGTTCAACTTCCTGCTGAGAAAGTACATTGAGGGTATTGTCTGGAGAGATAAGGGCGGATATTTTTGTTTGAGTCATAACCTTATTCACGTATTTCCTTGTTGGTATTCGAACGGACATTGGATTTGAATCGACTACGATCTTGTGACTTCGCCCTCACCATCAGCACAACAAGTGAATCACTAAAGCCACAGATACAGTATGGTCGAGCACGAGAGTGCTCGCTAGTGAACATGGCCGTGGTCAAGCTCTTCGGCACTCGCTTCTCGCACAGCTTCAACACTCACATCAAAGCTCAACACCTTACCTGCTAGCTCATGGTTAGCATCAATGGTAATACCATCTTCACTCACATCCTTAACCACCACAAACTGCACGCCGCCGCCGGGGGCCTCAGCTTGGAACTCCATACCAACCTCAACCTTATCAATACCGGTAAACGCCTCACGCGGTAAGGTTTGCACCAGCTCAGCTTCGTATTCTCCATAACCATCGGCAGGCTGAACCACTACCTGTTTTTTGTCCCCAACAGCACAGCCTTCGAGCGCCTGCTCTAGGCCAGAAATGATATTGCCCGCACCGGCTAAATAGTTGAGAGGCTCGCTGCCATCGGAGGTATCAATAACCTCTCCGGCTTCGTCTGTGAGAGTGTAATGGATAGAAACGACGCAGTTACTTTGAATTTTCAAAAGGGCTCCTAGTTCGCTGTAGTAGCGATAATAAAAGGGATGGCAGTATTGGAGGGAAGTGTAACCCAGAAGGGCTAAAAATAGTACGGGGCCAAGCGCAACTACCTGCCACTAGACCGCTATTAAGAAGGGGGAAATACAACAAAGCCCGCCCGCGACAGGTGCTGTCAACAGAACGGGCTTACAACAATAAGAAACCCCACCAGAAAGCTTTTGGCTGAAATACATTAGCCCAAAAACCCCTGATGGGTAAGCGCGAGGCTATCGCTTAACTTTTAAGGCGGTTGGCAATGAGATCATCAACCACACTTGGATCGGCAAGGGTGGATGTATCACCCAAGGCATCGACTTCTTTGGCGGCAATTTTACGCAGGATACGGCGCATAATCTTGCCAGAACGTGTCTTAGGAAGCCCAGGGGCCCACTGAATCACATCGGGCTTGGCAATTGGCCCAATTTCCTTCACACACATAGAAACCAATTCTTTTTTCAGCTCATCACTAGGCTCTTCGCCACTCATTAAAGTGACATAAGCATAGATGCCCTGCCCCTTAATATCATGCGGATAACCCACCACAGCCGCTTCCGCAACCTTGTCATGCAGAACTAAAGCACTTTCCACTTCGGCGGTACCCATGCGGTGACCACTGACATTGATAACATCGTCAACTCTGCCCGTAATCCAGTAGTAACCGTCCTCATCTCGTCGAGCGCCGTCACCGGTAAAATAATAGCCCGGGAAGGTGGAGAAATACGTTTGTACCATACGGTCGTGATCGCCGTATATAGACCGAATTTGACTCGGCCAAGACGCCTTGATAGCCAAGCTACCTTCACCCACGCCCTCAACCTCTTGTCCTTCATTGTCGAGTAATACCGGCTCTACGCCAAAAAAAGGTAGGGTAGCAGAACCAGGCTTAAGGTCAGTTGCTCCTGGTAACGGAGTGAGCATGTGCGCCCCTGTTTCTGTTTGCCACCATGTATCAATAATCGGGCAGCGACTGTTACCTACGACTTGGTAATACCATTGCCAAGCCTCTGGATTAATCGGCTCACCCACAGTACCCAGTATGCGTAAGGCGCTGCGCGAAGTACTTGTCACAAACTCATCACCTTGGCCCATCAGAGCACGAATCGCCGTAGGTGCCGTGTAGAAAATACTGACATTGTGCTTATCACAGACTTCCCAGCAGCGAGCAGCGCTTGGGTAAGTCGGCACGCCTTCGAACATTAACGTTGTGGCCCCGTTTGCGAGTGGGCCGTAGACGATATAAGAGTGTCCGGTAACCCAACCAACATCGGCAGTACACCAATAAACTTCACCATCATGATAGTCAAAAACGTATTTGTGGGTCATTGCAGCCTGAAGCAAATATCCGCCGGTGGTGTGCAACACCCCTTTTGGCTTACCCGTCGAACCTGAGGTATAGAGGATAAACAACGGGTCTTCAGAGTCCATCGGCTCGGCAGGGCAATCTGCACTAACGTCATTGAGCATATCGTTGTACCAAACATCGTGCTCAGGGTTCCAAGCTACGTCACCGCCTGTGCGCCGAACAACCAAAACGGTGCTCACGCTAGGGCACTGTGCTACAGCTTTATCGGCATTGGCTTTTAAGGGCACTTTACGCCCGCCACGCAAACCCTCATCAGAAGTAATGACAACCTTGCAATCAGAATCTTGAATTCGATCTTTAAGGGCTTCCGGAGAAAATCCACCAAATACAATTGAATGCACAGCACCAATACGCGCACAAGCCAGCATTGCATACGACGCTTCCGGTATCATCGGCAAATAAATACAAACACGATCACCTTTTTTCACGCCGCGCTGCTTGAGGATATTCGCCAACTTACACACTTTTTCGTGTAGCTCGTTGTAGGTTATTTTGAGGTCTTCATTGGGATCGTCGCCTTCCCAAATAATGGCAACCTGATCACCCCGAGTCGCTAAGTGGCGATCCACGCAGTTTGTAGCTACATTGAGCTTGCCGTCACGAAACCAAGTGGTTTCGCCTTTCCGAAAATCGAATTCACGTACACTCGTCCACTTCTGATCCCACGTTAAAAATTCTTCTGCCTGTTCAGCCCAAAACCCTGCCGGGTCATTCACGGATTGTGCGTACATTTGCTCATATTGCTCTTTATTGATGTGGGCAGCATCGGCGATAGCCTGGGGAACAACATATAAATTTTTGTCTGTCATGTTTCGACTCCATTAGTAAAGTTGCTTCACAGCAGACTTCGATTGGACGTTTTAAGTGAAGTTCAATACCCGGCATACTTACCTCTATGCATCAGGGCATCAAGCGAAGCGATAATAGCGCGTTTCAAACATAGCAAACAGTCACTAGTCTTGGGAATTCGACTTTGGTTGAGATGGAACAATTATTCCGGCGACAAGAATGGAAATTATTGACAAGAATGCGGCGAGAAGATGGGTTTAGGGCGCTAAGCCCTTAAATCTTAAAAGGTTTTTACCTGCAGCCTCACCTCCGAGCACAGGTGGAACTTGCCGTTAAGAGCGCTGAACGGGAATCGTGTTTGCCGTACGCTCCACGGAGTTGTCTTGATTAAGGTAAACAAGACGCGGCTTGAAATTTTCACTTTCCCTTGCGTCAATTTGACCATAAGCCGCAATAATAATGCGATCACCCACTTGTACTTTACGAGCCGCAGCACCATTCATTGAAATCGTTTTAGACCCCGCGTCAGCAAGAATCACGTACGTTGAAAAACGCTCACCGTTATCGACATTGTAAATATCGATACGCTCGAATTCGCACAAACCTGCGAGCTTTACAAGCTCAGCATCAATAGCACAGGAACCGTCGTACCAGAGTTCAGCCTGGGTGACACAAGCCATGTGCAACTTACCTTTTAGCAGCGTAATTTGCATAGTTTTGCCTCGTTACTCGCTCCCCAGATGTAGGGATACGTTATCAATTAGTCTGGCATTCTGAGTGTACATTGCCCCCAGAATGGTTAAATTAGCGTCATCATTTGCAGCAGGCTCAAGCGTTTTAGCATTGCACACTGAGAAATAATCAGGCTTAAAGCCCGCTGCCAAAATTTGTTGTTTAGCACTGTCTTCCAGCATGGAAAAATTACGCTGCCCACTCACAATCTGCTGCTTCGCCCAAGTCAAGGACTGGTGCAACTGATTGGCCCTTGGCCGCTCTTGCGCCGTAATAAAGCCATTCCGAGAACTCATCGCCAAACCATCATGCTCTCGCACAATCTCCCCTGCCATGATCTCTACAGGCATGCACAGATCTTCCGCCATGCGGCGTATTATAGCCAACTGCTGGTAATCCTTAATACCAAACACCGCGATATCCGGCTGCACAATATTGAAGAGCTTACTAACAACGGTGGTCACCCCCTCAAAGTGACCGGGTCGACTTGCGCCGCATAACACTCCAGCCATCGAAGGCACCATAACCCGCGTCTGCTCATCCATGCCATTCGGGTATATTTCGTTTTCCTCGGGACAAAACAAATAGTCGCAATGCACAGCCCTAAGCTTGTTGCTGTCTTGCTCCAATGTTCGTGGGTATTTGTCCCAATCCTCGTTTAAGCCAAATTGAAGACGGTTCACAAAAATACTCACCACCACCACATCAACGTGGCGACGTGCTTGCGTTACTAGGGCGAGATGAGCCTCATGTAAATTCCCCATAGTCGGAACAAAACCAATACTTTTACCTTGATTTCGTGCCTGACCTAAGGCCTGCCTAACACTACTAATGTGGTGAAATACGTCCATAATAACCGCTGAATGAGTATTCTGAATAAAACTGCAAGCTAACCACCCTGAGAAAAGTATTCTGGGGCCAAATTGTCGAAGCGGGTGTACTTACCTATAAACGCTGCTCGACAAGTGCCGATTTCGCCATTTCGCTGCTTACCAATGATAAGCTCAGCCATGCCTTTATCATTGCTTTCCTCATTATAATATTCGTCTCGATAGATAAACAAAATCACGTCTGCGTCCTGCTCAATGGCACCAGACTCTCGCAAGTCAGAGTTCATCGGGCGCTTATTAGGGCGCTGCTCCACTCCTCGGTTTAACTGAGAAAGCGCAATCACCGGGCATTCATATTCTTTTGCCAAGGCCTTCATAGAACGGGAGATTTCAGATATTTCCTGAGTTCGCCCCTCACTGCTACCCGCAATTTGCATAAGCTGTAAGTAATCAATCATGATCATGCCCGGATTACCATGCTCTCGAACCACACGGCGAATTCTTGCACGCACCTCATTGGGCGTTAAACCGGCAGTATCATCAATAAATAGCTTTTTATCTTTTATTTTCCGGAAAGCGGCTTCCAGCTTAGGTAGATCCTCATCACTAAGAGAGCCATTACGCAGGGCGCCCTGATCAATTCTTCCCACTGACGATAGCATTCGCATAATCAGTGAATCAGCCGGCATTTCCAAGCTAAAAACCAATACTGGCTTAGGCTGGGTAAACATCGCGGCTTCCACAAAGTTTAAAGCCAGCGCAGTTTTCCCCATCGACGGTCGCGCCGCCAGAATAATAAGCTCACCGCTCTGCCAGCCAGAGGTTTTTTCATCCAGCTCGGCCAGACCGGTTGATAAACCCGTGATATCCCCATCAGAGTTAAACAGCTCGTCAATTTTGGCTGCCGTCTTTTTTAAGAGAACATTAACATCTTCGAAGCCACCTTCTTTTGGCCGCTCTTCAGCAATTTCCAGTACGCGTTTCTCTGCCAGCTGCAACAAATCATCCGAGGCTAGGCCCGCCGGATTATAACTCGCTCGACTGATTTCTGTAGCCGCTGAGATTAACTGGCGCAGGGTCGAGCGCTCACGCACAATCCGAGCATATGCCACCACATTGGCACTGCTTGGGACATCTGTCGCCAGATCGGTAAGGTAGCCGAAACCACCGCAGCCTTGAAGCTCATCGGTTTGGGTAAGGTATTCAGCGATGGTAATAACATCAATGGGCTGATCGCGCTCGATCAATTGCGACATAGCAGTGAATATTTTTTGATGCCCCGATTTATAGAAATCTTGCTCTGACAGTACCTCTGCAACTGCATCAAAACTACTGGCATCTTGCATCAGGCCGCCGAGCACAGACTGCTCAGCTTCAACGGAGTGCGGCAGCGGGCCACCCTCTTGCAAGCCCCCCCCGAAACCAGGTTCTAGGCCAGACAAGGACGCTAACGACGGTGTTTCAGACTCTGACATAAGCTGCTTTTATTTCAATAGAGTTAAAGTCTCGATATTAGCGTGCTACCCAACCAATAACGACCACTAACAACGCTCAAAACGCAAAAAGGCGCAGCCGAACACCAGAAGACTGGTTTCGAACTACGCCCACACGCTATAACGGGTAAACTCCTCACTCCAACGCGGAGTGGAGTAAAAAGCTTCACCTTAAACAAGGCTTATTCCGCAGAAATAACCAGCGTGGCTACATGCGTCACATCAACGTGTAACTGAATATCTATCTCGTATTGACCAACTTCGCGAAGCGTACCTTCTGGCAACTTAACTTCGGCCTTGCTCACGGCTACACCGGCTGCGCTAATGATCTCAGCGATGTCACGTGCACCGATGGAACCAAACAACTTACCTTCGTCACCTGCTTTAGCCGCAATGGCGAATGGCCCTTTCGCTTCTAGCAACTTGGCGCGCCCTTCAGCGGCCGTTCTGCGATCTGCAGCAGCAGCTTCAAGCTCAGCACGACGAGCCTCAAATTCAGCAACATTTTTTTCGGTTGCTGAAATCGCCTTGCCTTGAGGTACCAAATAGTTGCGACCAAAACCGGCTTTAACGCTCACTTTATCGCCAACAGTACCTAATTTACCTACTTTTTCGAGCAGAATAACTTCCATCTCGCTTTCCTCTAAAGTTTCTACAGCAATGTTATTGCCGCATCAAATTAAATCGTTTTCTGTAATCTAACCAAACATCGGTGAGCCCAATAGTCGCCGCTAAAAGCAAAAGAGGAGGTAGCACAAGCATCCCCAAATACACCGCAATTAGCGACGGTCGCCCCCACTTGAGGCGGCCTACTAGCCAGTGTATTAGCCCAAGACCGGCAATTAGGAGAGGCAGAAGAAAGAGCATTTCCCAATAGAAATAATCCTCACCTCTAAACTCGCAATAACTAAACCCAAGAACACAAGCAATCGCCAAAGGCATCTTTAAACGCAAATTATGCAGCTCTTGACGCAAGCCACCGGGGTTAAACAGCATGGCTTGCCACCATCGAGCAACAAGCACTCCCAATATCGCATACAGCGCCATGGAAAAAGCAAAGGCACCCACCAATATCGGAGCTGTTAACGCACTTAAAGCCGTCTTCAACTCAGTTTGCGTTTCCTCTGGCTGCGCGTCCAACACCTTGCTATAGGCATTAACCAGAGCCTCCGCAGGGTTGTCGTTCGACAAACCAATAACCAAAGATGCGAACATGCTAAACGCGATTAAAGCAGCTAGCGTCGCTCCCCATGACACGGTATATCGCAGCACCACGGCCACTGTATAGGCCACCAAAACCGCCCCCATGTTAATGAGCCCGGCAAACTGACCAAAGCCTTCCAGCTGCAACACCACCACAACGACCAACATAGTCCCCACGGTGATAAACAATCCTTCGTGCCAGCCTTTCCTTAGGGTTACTAAACCAATTGCTGCTGGTGTAAATATCGCCAGCAAAGGGAATACACTTCCCACCAAGGCCACCACCATCGCATGCCAGCGGCCGCGCAATATTAGCTCGGCAAGCGTGCGCATCATAAGCTTATGGCCCTTAAGTTTGTTTGATTACTCGTGTGAATCTGTGTACGGCAATAAAGCGATAAAACGCGCACGTTTTACAGCTGTAGCCAACTGACGCTGATACTTGGCTTTAGTACCGGTGATACGACTAGGAACAATTTTACCAGTCTCGGATACATAGGCTTTTAAGGTATCAAGGTCTTTATAATCAATTTGCTTCACGCCTTCGGCGGTGAAACGACAAAATTTACGTCGACGGAAAAAACGAGCCATGATTATTCCTCCTCGCTTTTAGGTTGTTCGGCTGGAACCGGAGCTGCCGCTTCAGGTTTAGCTTCAGTCTCACTCGTATCGGGGCTAGCAGCTGGCGCAGCAGCAGGTGTAGCTACAACTTCTGCTTCTGCGGCACGACGTTCAGCACGATTTTTGCGCTCACGGTTTTCTTTTTCCGCCTTTTGAATATGCGACTCTTCAGTCACAGCTTCATTACAACGCACAACCATGTTTCGCAATACAGCATCGTTGTAACGGAAGTTAGTAGTAAGCTCTTCGAGGGCTTCATCGGTGCATTCAACATTCATCAAAACATAGTGGGCTTTGTGAATTTTGTTGATGGAGTAGGCCAACTGACGACGGCCCCAGTCTTCTAAACGATGCACACTGCCGCCGCTATCTTTAACGGAGGAGGTGTAGCGCTCGATCATACCGGGCACCTGTTCGCTCTGGTCAGGGTGGACCAGGAACACAATTTCGTAATGA
>Ga0065722_100786_pt1 | contig 10785 bp, 8 predicted proteins | sample BansetMetagenome_FD_59109 | JGI IMG/M metagenome (GOLD analysis project Ga0065722, IMG submission 59109) | Bankia setacea gill microbial communities from Puget Sound, Washington, USA - Caecum Enriched | ecosystem: Host-associated > Mollusca > Digestive system > Ceca | place: United States...
GAGGGCTATATCGGTGTCTATCGCAGTTCCGATTACCATCGTATTGGTGAGTACCCAAGTGGTGGCATTGGCCCTCATCAATTAAAACTTATGCCAGATTTAACCACGCTGGTGGTGGCCAATGGCGGTATGCGCGGCAAAGCCAATAGCGAAACCTGGTTGCCGACAAATTTGGATAGCATGCAGTCGAGCCTAGCCTACTTAAACGCTGCAACCGGCGAGTTGCTGGAGCAGCGTTTTTTANCGGAAGAAAAAGCCAGTATCCGTCACCTAGATGTTACCGCCGAAGGGGTTGTTGTCGTGGGGTTACAGGTACAGCGCAGCGCAATGACGAGCGATAAAATCGTCGCGCTCGGTGCAGTGCATCGACGTGACAGTGAACTTAAATTGTTAACGGCCCCCGATATCCTCTGGCAAAATATGCGCGACTACGTTGGCAGTGTCGCAGTCAACAATCAGTTTAATCGTTTGGTTTTAACCAGTCCGCGCGGTAATGTAGCGGCGTTTTGGGAGATCGAATCTGGCGAGCTTGCGGGCTACCTCAGCTTGCATGATGTGTGTGGGGCGGCCATGACTGCAGACCAAAGTGAATGCGTACTCTCTAACTCCAGCGGCGCGTTGCGTTTTATAAATATGGCGAATTTGCAAGAACAGCGCGCTAAGCGCCTAGAGTTCGAACAGTTACGTTGGGATAACCATTTGGTTAATGTAAGTGCTCGTTAGCGGGGCGTTAGATGGGCACAATTGAATTTAATATGCTCGATCTCATTGGTCGACGAATAAATATATCCACAGGGGTGGTGTAGATGCAGTTTAGAAAAGTGAGTAGTGGCTACCGTTTAGTAGTTCTGACGGTATTGTCGGGCGTGTTACTGGCCAGTTGCGGCGGTTCGCGCGGCAACGATCCGGTGGTGGCGAATCAGGCTAGCCTCGATGAAACCTTAGTAAGAATAACCGAGAAAACCCTAGTGCCAGCGGTTAATAATTTTGCTGGTGCTGCTGCTCAGTTCGATGCAACGGTTGCCGATTACTGCGCGGCGCCAAGCGAAGCGGTATTGATTGCACTGCAGGATAATTGGCGGCAACTGGCGTCTAGCTGGTATCGCGTTATCCCCTATAACTTTGGCCCGCTTAACGATGATGTGGTCTTCCCCGAATATATTCAGTTCGACTCGCTGCGGTTGCGCGGCACTAACTACCGGGCAACGGTTCGCACGCAGGTAACCCAAAATATTCAGGCAGAATACGTGTTAGACGAAGCTTATTTTGCATCGCAAGCCTTTCAGAAGATGGGTTTGTTAGCGCTCGAAGTGTTGGTTTTCGAAACCTCGGGTTTAGCGGATGGCGAAACGATCAGCCCGGCTGAACCGACCAGTGCGAATATCAATTTTGATTATTTTCTATACCCGCGCAAGTGCGAGATGTTAATAGGCGTGTCGCAACAGTTTACCGCGCGCGCCGAAGCAGTTCAGCAAGGTTGGACTACGCAGTATAAAAATAGCGGCAGTAGCTATGCTCAGCTTTTTGCTAGCAATAATTTAGATGCGGGAACCGATAACATCACGGTACTGCTTACTAGCGTGCAGGAGTTTTTAGACTATTTAAAACAGCGTAATGTNGTAGCCATTGCGGCGCAGTCGTCGGGTTACGCTTGGACTTTGTTAGAGCAAAGTATTGATGAGNTAGACGGCTTATTAAATGGGAGCCGCACAGACAGCTTTAATATATTCGCCATTATGACGGCCGCAGGTTACACCCAGCCAGTGGCAACGGTGCGCGAAAATATCGCTTTTGCACGAGCCAGCATCGCAAACAAAAATGCTATCGACTTAGGTGTTGCCTTGGCGTTACTAGACGGTAATTTTAAACGTGAAATACCCGATAGCCTCGATGTGGAATTGGGAATCAACTTTACTGACGGCGACTAATGCCAGCGGCAGTCAAGGTCGACGGCCAGAGCGTCTATTCACGAAATTATAATTTTTAAATTGCACATAATCACAGGACCAGAANATGAATTTCTCCCCAAAACATATCTTGCTGCCATTTACCTTTAGCGTGGCAGGCGCGGCACTGGCTTCGTTTAGTTATGCTGCAGAAACCCCACCGCCGGAAGTCGAGGTGCGGGAAAAGCAAACGGTCGAAGCATTACAGCAGCGTATCGAAGAGCTAGAAATAACCCTAAACGAGCGCTTAGAATCCTTGGCAGATGCAGTAGAAGCTAATCCGTCAGCCGAGGCAGTCAGTAGCAATCGTGTGCATATTGGTGGCTACGGTGAAATGCATTACAACAACCTCAGCATAGAAACCAATAGCGAAACCCCAGACCAAGACTTTCGCCAGTTAGAACTACACCGCATGGTGTTGTTTATTGGTTACGAATTTAACGATTGGGCGCGCTTTATTACTGAATTCGAAGTGGAGCATGTTTTGGTTAGCGATGGCGCGCGCGGCGCAGTTGAAATCGAGCAGGCCTATGTCGAATTAGACCTACAAAAAAACATGCATCTAAAAACCGGTGTGCTACTTGCGCCCTTGGGCATCATTAACGAAACCCACGAACCGCCAACCTTTTATGGTGTTGAGCGCCCCATCATCGAAACCACCATAATTCCAACCACCTGGTATGGTGCCGGTGCAAGCCTAAAACAGAGTTTCGATAACGGCGTAACCTACGATTTGATGGTTTCGGAAGGTCTCAAAACCGACGACCCAACCTCTAACCCTAATGCCGAGCCATTTAATTTAAAGCAGGGTAAGCAAAAAGCGTCGTTCGCCGCCGCCTACGATATGGCGGTAACAGCACGAGTTGCCTACCGTGGTATTAAAGGGCTAGAGCTTTCAGGTTATACCCAATATCAGCCAGATCTCGACCAAAGTGCCGAAATCTCCTATGCCGATGCAGCCACTCTTGTTGGCGGCCACGCAATCTACCAGTGGGATCAGTTCACCGCCAAGGCGCTTTATGCGCGCTGGCAGCTGGACGGCGATGCCGCGGCAGACGCCGGTAAAGACGTACAAGATGGCGGCTATATAGAGTTGGCCTGGAAGCCGGCTGAACGCTGGGGCCTGTTCGCGCGTCAAAGTGAGTGGTCACAAACAGAAGGTGAGAGCAACAGCCAAACCGACATCGGCGTGAGCTTTTTGCCGCTGGAAGATGTTGTCTTCAAGGCCGACTACCAATTCCAAAGTGGCGACACTCAGGAAACCCAAGGCTTTAACCTAGGCGTTGGCTACCAGTTTTAAATCATCCCCCCGCCTCTAGCTATTCCTAGAGGTACTAAAAACAGCAGGCTGAAATAGCCTGCTGTTCTGCTTGATACTGCTCATAGCGATAATATCTAAAAATAGCTATTGCCCTACATCTTGAAACGATTAAACTATTCGCCACTACATATAGTGCTATTAGCCCAATTCGCCTTGTTTTGTCCTCAGCGATTTCAGACTTGCCTACACAGCCATTGCAAGAAAAGTGAACACTTACCAACAGGTGTACGGATATGTCCAACCAACTGCAAACCAACCCAATTGAAGCGGTCACGCTACAGCCGGCCTCTTTCGATATCTGGCAGAAAAAATATTGCCTCACCGACGACAAGGGCGAAGCGGTCGATAAAACCCTCGACCATACCTACCAGCGCGTTGCCAATACCTTGGCCGACGTCGAACCGAAACGTCGCGACCACTGGTACAACGAATTTCTTTGGGCGCTGCGCAAAGGTGCAATTCCCGCAGGTCGCATTATCTCTAACGCCGGAGCATCGGCCTACAAGCCTGCCACCTCCACCATTAACTGTACAGTCTCTGGCACTATAGAAGACTCGTTGCACGATATTCTCGGCAAAAATATGGAGGCCGGTTTAAACACTTAAAGCGGGTTGTGGAATTGGTTATGAATTTTCCACGTTGCGACCACGCGGCGCGCATGTGGCTGGTGCCGGTGCGCAAACCTCTGGGCCGCTGTCGTTTATGGATATCTTCGACAAGATGTGTTTTACCATCTCGTCGGCCGGTGGTCGTCGCGGCGCACAAATGGCCACCTTCGATGTACATCACCCAGACGTCGCCGACTTTATTACCGCCAAGCGTGAAGATGGCCGCTTGCGACAATTTAACCTGTCGCTACTGATTACCGATGAATTTATTCAAGCGGTGAGATCCGATAGTGAATGGTTATTGTCTTTCCCGATTTTGAAACGTGACGAAGCGCGCGATGTGGTTGCCGGTGCGCAAGTGGTGTGGCGCAAGCTAGAACATATTAGCGACCAATACCTGCGCAACGATCGCGGCGATGTGGCCTGCCTGGTGTACGAGACCATACCGGCACGCAAGCTGTGGCATAAAATTATGCGCTCCACTTACGATTTTGCCGAGCCAGGTTTTATTCTTATCGACCGTGTAAACAGTTGGAACAATAACTGGTTCTGCGAAAGCATTCGCGCCACTAACCCCTGCGGCGAGCAACCCTTGCCGCCGTATGGTAGTTGCTTGTTAGGTTCAGTAAATCTCACCGGCTTTGTCGAAAACGCCTTTACCGCCGAGGCGCGTTTTAATTGGGATGAATTCCGCAAGCTGGTGGCCATCTTTACCCGTATGCTCGACAACGTGGTAGAAATTAACGGTTTGGCACTGCCACAACAGCAGGCGGAAATTAAACGTAAGCGTCGTCANGGCATGGGCTTTTTAGGTTTGGGCTCGGCGCTAACGCTGTTGCGCATTCCCTACGGTAGCCCCGCGTCTATCGCCTTTACCGAACAGGTATCCAAAGAATTGGCGCTAACCGGCTGGCGAGAAGGTTTGGCCTTGGCGAAAGAAAAAGGCGCAGCGCCTATTTTCGATGAGGACTTCACCATCACCGAGAGTTTGTTGGCAACGCGCCCAGAACTCGAAAAAGAATTTAAGCTTGGCGATAAAGTAAGCGGCAAAATTTTACACGCAAAATACAGCCGCTATATGCAACAGCTCGCCGAGGAAGATCCAGAACTTATTGCCGCGATTACTGAACACGGGTGTCGATTTACCCACCACAGCTCGATTGCGCCCACCGGCACTATTTCACTTTCGCTTGCCAATAATGCCAGCAACGGTATCGAGCCAAGTTTTGCCCACCACTATTCACGCAATGTTATTAACCAGGGGCGCAAGAGCAAAGACAAGGTTGATGTGTTTTCTTACGAACTATTGCGTTATCGCCAGTTGGTGAATGCCGAGGCAAAACCCTATACCGACGAAGACGACAAAGTGTTGCCAGATTATTTTGTTGTCAGCGACCAAATTTTGCCCGAGCAACATGTTGATGTGCAGGCCGCCGCGCAAAAGTGGGTGGACTCATCGATTTCTAAAACCATTAACGTGCCCACCGATATTGATTTTGAAAGTTTCAAAAGTATCTACCTCTACGCACACGAAAAAGGCTTAAAAGGCTGTACCACCTTCCGCTTTAATCCCGAAGCCTTCCAAGGCGTACTGGTAAAAGAAAAAGATCTTGAGGATACCGAGTACCGATTTACCCTGGAAGACGGCAGCGAAGTAACCTTCAAAGGTAACGAAGAAGTGGAATACGATGGCGAAGTTCACACCGCCGCAAATTTGTACGATGCCCTTAAAGAAGGCTACTACGGTAAATATTAAGGCTGGCGCCACAGATCAGGTAAATATCATGCGAAAAATCGACAAAAAAATTACCGGCTACTCGGTGAGTGCCGCAAATGAAGATGTAAAAAACCTAGCGGCTCTGGCAGAGCCCGCTGTAACCATCGAGCAAATGCACGAAAAATTCGCTCGTCCAGAAACGCTGGAAGGCTCTACCTATAAAATTAAAACCCCGTTGTCGGACCACGCCCTTTATATCACCATTAACGATGTGATCTTGAACCCCGGTACCGACCACGAATTGCGACGACCCTTTGAGATTTTTATCAACTCAAAAAATCTCGAGCACTTTCAATGGGTGGTGGCATTAACGCGGGTTATTTCGGCGGTGTTTAGAAAGGGCGGCGACGTTACCTTTTTGACCGAGGAGCTAAAAGCCGTGTTCGACCCGACCGGTGGTTATTTTAAAAGTGGTGGCCGTTTTATGCCGTCTTTGGTGGCCGAAATTGGCGAGGCCATTGAAACCCACATGAAGAAAATTGGCCTGATAAAACCCGAGGCTCTCAGTGACGTGCAAATGGAAGTGTTGTCGGAGAAAAAAGCCGAGTACGAAGTGCGCAACAACCTACAGCCAAGCGCCGAGGGTTTTCCGGCTAGCGCGGATCTGTGCTTAAAGTGTCACACCAAGGCGGTGATTTTATTGGACGGCTGTAAAACCTGTTTGAGTTGCGGCAATTCTAAGTGCGGTTAACCCGCTCTTTTCTTTCCAGTCTCAACAGTTTTAACGGTTGCCCCAAGGGTTAACGTTGGGTTTAGGTTTTGAGTCGTCGGGTGATGCTTGCTTGCTCCGAGTTGTTTTATCGCTCGGGGCAGTTTTTCCGCTCTGGGCAGTTTGTTTGCTCTGGGCAGTTTTCGGGCTCTGGTCAGTTTCCTCGTTCGAGCGGTTAGTTTTGTTGCGGGTAGCGGCGGCGGTTTTAGTGAAGCTATTAGTAAGCGTCGCAAGGTATAAAGCTTCCACCTTGTCGCGCGCCCACGGGGTTTTACGTAAAAACTTCAAGCTAGATTTAACCGAGGGGTCGCTTTTAAAGCAATTAATATTTATCCGCTCGGCCAAGGTCTGCCAACCGAAGTGATCAACCAGTTCGGTAACAACCGTTTCAAGTTTTACCCCGTGGAGTGGGTTGTTGGGTTGTTTTTGTTGCATAAAATAAACCTTGTATTAACGCGTAAAAGGTAGTGCTAGCAGGGTAGGGCTAAGTTTTAAATAAACGCACTACTGGCACGCAGTAGTTGCCCGCATAACCATGCGGCGTAGGTGCCAACCGCATAACCGAGTACAGCCAATAAAACACCTACTGGTGCAAGCGAAGGGTGAAATGCCGCTGCAACCACGGGTGCTGAAGCCGCGCCGCCAATATTCGCTTGGCTGCCAACGGCCATATAAAACAGTGGTGCTTTTAAAAGTTTGCAGGCAAATAACATTAAACTGGCGTGTATAGCCATCCAAATAGCCCCCAGTAAAAATAATATGGGTGCATCGAGTAGCGCGCCTAAATTCATATGGGTGCCTATGGCGGCCACCAGAATATAAATAAACACCGTACCAATTTTAGAAGCGCCAGCGCCCTCTAGTTTGCGCGCCTTGGTAAACGAAAGTGCGACCCCGCCGGTAGTTGCAATTACCACCAACCAAAAAAAGCCGCTGGTTAAACTAAAGCGCGCACTGTTCGGAAAGTTCGCCAAAAACCAAGGGGCTAGGCCGTCGGCACAAAAGTGCGCAAGACCGGTTATGCCAAATGCCAGCGCGCCAATTAACATTAGGTCTGCGGTGGCAGGAATACGCGAACTGCTGCGTTCTAATTGTTCTACTCGGTCTACCAGTGCATCCAGTGCTTTGGTATCGATACCGCGATTGCGATCCAGTCGCTGCGATTTTCCCGCCAGTACTAACAAAACCGCCATCCAACAGTTTGCAATTAATACATCTACGGCGACCATCGCGGTAAAAATATCGTTACTTGCATGAAAAATTTCACGCATAGCGGTTTGGTTTGCCGAGCCGCCAATCCAAGAGCCTGCCAAGGTTGTCATGCCTCGCCATACTTGTTCAACCCCTTGTACTTGAATGGCCTCGGGGGTAAGCCACGCCAACAGAAGCAAGGCGATAGGGCCGCCGATAACAACGCCAGTAGTGCCCACTAAAAACAGTATGAGTGCTTTCGGGCCGAGGTTGATTATGGCTTTAAGGTCAATGCTCAAGCAGAGCAGTACCAGTGCAGCGGGTAAAAGATAGCGCGAGGCAAAAAAATAGATTTTGGAATTGTGGGTATCAATAATATGAAAATTAGCCAGTAGCGCCGGTAAAAAGTAACAGAGCAAAATAGCCGGTACAACGCTGTAGAACGCTTTAAAAAACCGATGGCTGCTGGAATGGGTGTAAAACACTGCGCCGAGTATCAAAAAAAGTAACCCAGCAATGGTTGCGTCGTTGGTAATCATAAAAGCCCTTAGCTTATCCAGCGATCAAAAGGTTCTACGGTAACGATTTCACCTGCGCTCACATTGCCTCGGTCTTGCTCCAAAACCACATAGCAATTACCCGCCACCATGCTAGAAAAAATCGCCGAGCCTTGGTTGCCGGTGCTGTGAACTTCAAGTGTGCCGTTATGGTTAGTTAGCAAGCCGCGCTGGAAATCGGTTCGGCCTGGGCGCTTTTTGAACGCGCTCGCGCTAGGTACTTGTAGTCGCAGCGGTTGCGGAAAGGCTTCGCCACTCATTTGGCGCAATTTAGGCAAGGCAAGTTGGTGAAAGGTAACCGCCGACGAAACGGGGTTGCCGGGTAAACCAAAAAACGCCGTCGCATTTTTGCGATTGTTCGCATCGGGAGTGCTTGTTTGATTATGCAAATAACCAAACGCAAAGGGTTTACCCGGTTTAATCGCCAGCTTATAAAAAGCGATATCGCCTAGGCGTTGTAAAATATCGCGAGTGAAATCCGCATCGCCAACCGACACACCGCCGGAGGAAATAACCGCATCGGCTTGCACCGCCGCTTGCTTAAACGCTTGCTCAATAGCGGCTGGGTTGTCGGCAATAATACCGAGGTCTATCACTTCCAAATTTAGGCGTTGTAATAGGGTGGTAATCATCAGGCGATTACTATCGTACACACAGCCTTGTGGTAATTCTGTACCGGGCAAACGCAGCTCGTCGCCGGTTGAGAATACGGCGACTTTTAATTTTCGGTACACGGCTACGTGGCTAACCCCAAGTGTTGCNAGCATACCAATATGAACACCCGACAAACGCAGGCCTTGCGTAAACACCTGTTGCCCGCGCTCGACATCACTGCCCGCGCTGCGAATGTTTGCGCCTAGCTGAGGACGATGGTTAATGCGCAGCTGTTTTGAATCGTTTAGCGCTACGTTCTCTTGAATAACCACGGTGTCGCAGCCTTGCGGAAGCTGGGCACCGGTCATAATCCGCACACAGTTGCCGGACGGTACTTGTTGGCTGTAGGCGTTGCCAGCGAGTGCTGTACCCACCACCTTTAGCGGGCTGTTGCCATCCCAGCTTGCATCGCAATAGGCGTAGCCGTCCATTGCCGAATTGTCGTAGTTGGGTATTTGTGAGGGCGAGGCTACATCTTCGGCGAGCACGCGATCTAAGCCGCTGCTAATAGCAACCTGCTCGGTTGCCAGTGGCAAGACGTTTTGAGGGCGTGCCTGCTCGAGTTCGGCCAGCGCGGTTTCGAGTGGTTTGAGTCCGGGGCGGTCGCAATCGTTGTTGGTTACTGTCACGTGTTTGAGATCTCGTTGGTCATATTTGCGGCGGGGCGGGTAGCTAGTATAGCAAGCAGGCTTGGCCTTGGCTGCCGAGCATCTACAGTGACAAAAGCGTCAGAATGTGTGCGATAGCGCAAATAATACACCGGCATGGCGCTTATAATTCTATTTCTGATCCGGTTGGTGTAGTTTGTGAGGCTGGTATTGTTTGTGAGTTTGGTGACATTAGCTAGCTCATTTTTCTTTGAATTTTAAGTGCTAGGGTACAAATCTGATGCGGAGTTTATCGAGCCTTAATCGCACTGGCGTGTTGCTGGCGATTACCCTGTGCGGTGCTTCGGTCGCTATTGCCAATCCCAAACTCGAATTTAAAACGGCTTATATGGCCTACCAAAAATGTATTCAAGTCAAAGATTACGGCTGTGCGGTAAGCAATGCCGAAAAAGCATACCTCGCGGGACAAGATGCCTTCCGCCCCGGCAGTATGAATCTCGCCGACCTTGCCTATAACTATGGCAATGTATTGCTCGCCTCCACCAATCCAGTACACAAAGCTAAGTCGCTTGCAGCGCTAGAAGAAGCCTTGCCGTTAGTTAAGGACGCCTTCGGCGAAGAGTCAGAGCGCATGCTTGCTTTGCTAGCAGACTTGGTAGAAGCACAAGGCTATGCGCCGGCGACAGTAGAAAAAAATGTAGGTTACTGGGAGCAGGCAGTAGAGCTTTCGCAAAAGCTGAATGGCAAAAAGAGTGTACCTCACGCGCAAGTGTTAATGCGTGTTACCAATGTGCCATTAAATCAGCCGGGGTACGATTCAGATAAAGCCTACAAGTTAGCCAAGCTCGCCCATAAACTTATCCGGTCGGAATTTGGCGAATCGTCTAGTGCAGCCGGGTTAGTGGCGTTTAGTTTAGGTAGGTATGAACTGTCGATAAAAGAATACAAAGATGCGGTGGATAATTTTAATTCCGCCTTGCCCGGTTTGGCCGACGCCAAAAATGATTCGGCGGAGCGTTTGCGGCAAGCACACATAGGCTTGGTCACGGCATACCAAAATTTGGGTAAACCCGAGCGAGCCACAGAACATTGTATTGCGGTTACCAAACTTGCACCGGTTGCAAATACTAAAGCGATCCAGCCTTTGTATCAGCCTGCGCCAAACTTTAGCGACGATGATCTTGCCAGCACCCAAGCAGCGAGTGCGAAATTCCAGTTCACCGTCACGGCCGAGGGGAGTGTTGCGGATTTAGTGGTAGTGACCAATACCTTTACCGAAGCGATGTTGAATACACTGCAGCAAGCCATTCTGAATTATCGCTACGCCCCCAAAGTTGTCGGCGGCGAAACCACCGACACCAAGGGTGTTATTTATACGTTTAAGTTGTAGCTGTAACTACACCGCTAATGGGGG
>Ga0065722_104496_pt1 | contig 10775 bp, 6 predicted proteins | sample BansetMetagenome_FD_59109 | JGI IMG/M metagenome (GOLD analysis project Ga0065722, IMG submission 59109) | Bankia setacea gill microbial communities from Puget Sound, Washington, USA - Caecum Enriched | ecosystem: Host-associated > Mollusca > Digestive system > Ceca | place: United States...
GCTTGTGATTGTTGAGTTAATTGCTTACGTTCGTTTTCACTTAGGTTGTTTTCGGTGAAGTGCACTTCGTTGCTGAAACCTGAAGACAATAAACGTTGACTAAAATCGGCTTCTTGCTGATTAAGTGTGGTGCTTCGAGATTCTAGCCTTTGCTCGATTTCAGTGATCCTAGTTGTTAGCTGATTGAGGGTTTGAGTTACATCCAAAAGCAGCTGTCTAGAGGTGTTCATGGATTGCTCTGCAATTTCGATAGCGGCTGTCATTTGGTATTCTTCTTTGTCGACGTTTTTATTTTTGAAGATGGCATGCCGCTCGGACGACAGAGACTCTTGTTCATGTAATATGCGATAGAGTTTGTCTTGCTCCGAGCTGAGGTCTGTTTTCAATGTGGAAATCTTTTCAGCTTGGTGGTGGGTTTGCAAGCCTAAGTTTAAAATTGTATTGTCTATTTCTGTCTTTTGCCTACTTCTTTCAAGCCAGTTATCGCGACGGTTTGTCAGATTTTCTAGGGTTTCGTCAAGTGATTCTATGTTAAACGCCTCTATACCGTAGGGGCGTAATTCATCATGTAACTGTTCGAGAATTTGGTCTTGCTGGCATTGAAGGTTGTCGGCTTCTGTTTGTAATTGTTGGCGTCGTTGGTCTGATAATAGCTTTTTGTGTGATAGTGTTTGAACTTCTCGCTCATATTGAGTAATAGAATCTTTGTCTTCTTCGTGGTTTTTCCGCAGTACGGTTGTTGCGCTTTCATAGGCATCTGCAGTGGTCAAAATGACGTCAATTTGCGCGAGTTTGTTTAGGCTGTTCTGGTGAATTTCTATGAGTCTCTTCTCAAGAGAAGGATGATTTTCAATCAAATCTCGGCTTAGGTTTAGCTTGCCGCTTTGTTCTGTAATCATTGTAGTGGAGGCACTAATTTTGTCATCAACGTCTTTTTGATGGGCCGTGATTTGATCGAGATCTTTCCCTAGCTCGGCAAGCTGGATATGAATCTTGGATGTACTTGCTGCTGAGGCCTTTAACTGTATGCGCGCTTCGCTAAGAGCTTGCTGTGTGTCGTCAGGTTTTGGTGTATTGCCTTCTGCAAAGGGGTGTTCTATGGCTCCGCATAAGGGGCAGGCTTCACCGTCTTCAAGTTGTTTTCGAGCGTCTTCTAAATCCTCAACCTTTTTAAGGAGTGTTAGTTGCACTTCGAGCAGCGTTACCTGCTTGTCGAGTGCCAGTTGCATAGCCAATTGAACGCTTAGTGATGATTGTAGGCTTATTTGGTCTTGCTGTAGAGACCGTTTTCGAGTGCAAAGGTTGTTATGAGCCTGAAGGGCTTCTGATCGCGTAGCAAGGTAGTCCAATGTTGATTGGGCCAAGTGGAGTTGGGTGGTATGCCATTGCAGTGCCTCGCGCCACTCGGAGGTTTCTTTACCTTCTAATACTTGTTGGCGGCTCGCATGTTTTTCGTGTAACTCTGCTTGAAGTTTGTCAAGTTGTACTTGCTTGGTGGAGAGTTGGTCTTTTTTCTGCGTGAGTTCTAAGGTATGGGATTCCACTTCAGCGAAGGCTGTTGTGATTGCTAAATGTTTGCTTGCCAACTGTGTTGCGACTGTTTGTAAATTAGAAAACTGGGTGCGCAAGCCAGTGAGTTGTTCAATTAATACGCTGTCGGCCTTGGTGTTTGCTAGAAGATCATTTAAGGTTTTCGCTGTAGTTTTTTGCTGGCTCAAGGAGCTCAAATCACCTGTCTGCCTATTGTGCAGCGTTGCTAGTGATTCGGCGATCTCTGAGATGATGGTGCGCGCAGTACTAATGGGGCGATTTTTTTCGGTAATTTTAAGGTCTAGTTCGCGAACTTTACGCATAATAGGCAGCGCTTGTTGCAACGCTACCTTGTGCGCAGCGAGTTGTTCAGAAGCTGAATTCATCGAGGCTTCTGCTTGTTGTGTGAGCTCCAATTGTTTAGGTAGCGATACCGTATGCCTGTGTAGTTGGTCTCGGTCTATTTGCTGATTTTCGCGAGAAATCAATAAAGCACTGTAGTCGGCGGCGAGCTCAAGGGCTAGGTTAGCAAGTGTAAGGCGTTCTTGGCTCGGAGCGAAATCGTTAATTTTAAGCCCTAATGCTACTTTAGCTGAGCCGAGCTGATTAATCTCCAGCTGAAGCCTAGCAATATTCTCTAGCCAGCTAATACCCGCGTTGTGTTGGTTGATAGATGTTGATAACAGCTCGTCCTGTTGACACATAATGTGAAGGTCGTGACTGAGTTGACGTTCTTCGTCAGGGCTGAGGGCTTGTATTACGTCGAAATCAGCTTGCAATGCTTCCCACTGTTTTCGTTCTTCGCTACGACGTTCATGAACGCAAACCGATATTTGACTGTAGATCTCGGTGCCGGTGATTTGCTCTAAAATGGGGGCACGTTCATCGGGCGCGGCCTGTAGAAATGCGGCAAAACCGCCTTGAGCCAGTAGCATGGAGCGGGTGAATCGGTCAAAGTCCATTCCGGTTGCGGCTTCTATTTGATCGGCGACACCCTTAAGCTTCGTTTCAACAATATAGCCAGAATCGGCATTGGCAATTTCATGTTTTGGGCTCTGAAGCTCTCCCTCTGGTTTTTTACGGGCGCGGTGCTGGCTCCAATGGCAGCGAAAACGGCCCGCTTGGGTTTCGAACACAACTTCGGCAAAGCACTCGCCAGTTTGGCGGGACATAATTTCATTTGCGTTTTTGGTTATTTTGCTTAATCGCGGTGTACGCCCATACAAGGCGAGGCAAATGGCATCTAGAATGGTTGTTTTTCCGGCTCCAGTGGGCCCTGTTATTGCGAAAATTCCGTCACTTGTATAGGCGGGATGAGTGAAGTCGATTGCCCACTCGCCAGTCAAAGAATTTAAATTTTTAAATCGTATTTGCCGTATTCTCATTAACCACTTCTCTATTATTCTGCGCGAGGGTCATCTTCGTATAGGGAGGCTAGGGTTTCTTGGTAGGCAAGACGTAGCTCTGAGCGTTGTTGCTCCGCGACCTCGTGAGCATTTAGGCAGCTCTCGAATACTTCGTGTACATTTAGGTCATCGAGTGTTTCGCGTTCTTGGCTTTTCCCAAGCACACGTTCGATGATGCGTGTGTTTTTGACTCGCAATATTTCGATGGCGGAGCCGTGAATCGCGGTATCAAGACGAAAGCGAAGATCTCCTATAACGTCATCGCCATCGTATACAATTTCAAGCCACGCTTGAGCATTGCTTGTGGTGAGCTCCATGAGTTGTTTTGAAATGGTGGGCCAGTCTCCTCTTATGCGTTTAAGCTTTTGAAAAACAGGCACATCAATGAGGTGCACGGTAGTCTCTATTTTAAGGCTGCTGGCATCGATTGAAAAATGTATTTCACACATTTTTTTCTGTTGATTGGCTTCACCGAAACCCATAGGTAGAGGTGAACCACAGTATCGAATATGCTCAAATCCACCGACCTTTTGTGGTACATGTAAATGACCGAGGGCTACGTAGTCAAAAGTGCTGGGAAAAATAGAAGCATTTACATGGGCCAATGAGCCAACATAGAGGTCTCGTACGCCGTCGTCTTCAAGGGTTTTTCCTCCTGCCGTAAATAGGTGGCCCATGCCAACAATGGGCACTTGGCTGCCAAGTTGTTCTCGGGTTTTCTCCGCGCTAGCCGCTATTTCGGCGTAGTGCCGACGAATACCCTCCTGTAGTTTTCTTTCCTTATCATCGACGCTCTCGCCGGCTTCGGCAATTCGAATATCCCGATCTCGTAAATAGGGGACGGCACATATAATCAGTTCTGGAATACCGCTGTTATCGCGCAGAACGAGTACTTCATCGTCAATGTTTACGGATGGGCTTCCGATAACATAAACATTCAAGGCTTTAAGCAGCTCTTTGGGGGCACTTAAAAAAGTGGGGGAGTCATGGTTGCCGGCAATGATGACAACGTGCCGGCATGTTGAGGCAGCGATGCGACACAAAAATTGGTAATAAAGTTTTTGAGAAAAATGACTGGGAGTGCTGGTATCAAAGATGTCACCGGCGATTAGTAGGGCATCGATGTTATGTTGTTGAATTGAGGTGGTTAGCCAGTTCAAGAAATCTTCGAATTCGGAGTATCGTTTTCTGCCATAGAGTGCCCGACCCAGATGCCAGTCTGAAGAGTGGAGTATTTTCATTAGGTCAAACTACCTTTTAGGTCAAAACCTTGTTGAGGGCTTTGAGTTGTTGGGCTTAGCTGAAGCCAATACGCGTTACCAATTACCGCTAGACTTCGAAGTGTTGATGCGCGAGTGACGTTCTAGTCGAGAGCACAAGCGTTTTGAGCCTTTTCTGAAACTGAGTATAATCCGTGTGTTATTTATTCTGTGTCCTGTTGCTGTGACGCCTGCTTACAAAGGCGCTTTAGAGCTTGAAGACTTGTTTGTAAAAGTTGAGTTCTTTGTCGAGCATGGTCTTTATTGTGGAGGCTTTACGAAAGCCATGGCCTTCATCTTCGAAGCAGGTGTAATCAACGTGTAAGCCTTTTTGCTTCACTGCGTCGACCATGAGTTCTGCTTGGTTGGGTGGTACGACCTTATCTTCTCTCCCCTGAAAGACCAGCAGTGGGCAGTTAATATTGCCGACGAAGTGAATAGGGGAGCGATCGATATAGCGTTGCTGGGTTTTGGCGTAGTCACCAATTAAGCTGTCTAGGTAGCGCGCTTCAAATTTGTGGGTGTCGTGAACGAGGGTTTCAAGGTTACCGATGCCGTAGAGGCTTACGCCGGCCTTGAAACAGTCGGCAAAGGTCAAGGCCGCGAGTACGGTATAGCCCCCGGCGCTACTACCCTTAATTATGAGTTGTTTAGGGTTTGCGAGTTTATGTTTGGCGGCATAGTTTGCTGCAGCGCAAACATCCTCAACATCAAATATTCCCCAGTTACCCTGCAGTTGCTGTCGAAACTGTCGACCATAACCGGTGCTGCCTCGGTAATTGACATCCATAACCGCAAAGCCGCGGTTGGTCCAATACTGAACTTTCAAATTCAATGCATTGTCGGTTGCCCCTGTTGGTCCGCCGTGACAAATAACAATAAGGGGGGGCAATTCGTCGTTATTATGATAAAGGGCATTGGTAGGCGAATAGAAAAAAGCGTGGGCGACTGCGCTGTTCGAGTTACCGCTAGGAAAGCTTAGCGCTTGCGGTACCGAAATATCTTCTGCGTGTAAGCTCAGTTCTGTTGCACTGCAGTTCACTATTTTGACTGCGGATGGCTTTTTCTCTAATCGCAGCACCTGAGGCATACGAGTGGGGCCGGCAGCAATAAAGGCGGCGTGTTGTTGATGGCAACTGATACCGTGAATTACAGTAAATTCTTCTGATTCCGGCGTACAGGCGTTGATGGTCTGAGTATGAAATACGCCTTGTTGACATGTAATGCTCTGCAGGTACCAACGGCCGTTTTGGGAGTAGGTGGCTAGAATTTCGTCATTGGATAGAAAGTCGTATGTGGACATGCGAAAAGTCCACTGCGGTGTTGCAAACTCAGCTTCCATTGTGGTCACGGCGTGTACTGTGGGTGCAGCGGATGCCAGCGTATTCGCTTCAATAGCGTATAGATTCCACCAGTTATTTCGGTCACTCACAAAAAACAGCCTACCATCTGGGGCAAAGCGAGGCAGAAACAGGCTTTCTGGCGGTGTGTTGCCGTCCCTCTTGCGGGCCCCCACAATACAGGTGGAAGCGTGTTGTTCAAATTTACCGTTTGCGGATCTGGTCGCTAGCCATAGTTGTGTGGCATCCCAAGGCATATCCGGGTGATTCCAGCTAAGCCAAGTTAAGTACTGCCCACAGGGAGATACGCTGGGGCTGGAGTAAAAGTCGTCGCCTTCAGCAATAATGTCGATGACACCACTGCCATCGGTTGGTATTGAGACCAAGCGAGTGGCAGCTTCTTTTGCTCCGCAGTGGTTTGGAAGGTGTTCTTCACACACTGCGATAATGTGCTGCCTATAAAGATCGGGAGTAAGGTCGGCGTAACGCAGTTCACTGTCGGTTTCGGCGGATACACTAGAGCGTGAGCTTGTTAATGGGGTGGGTACCATGGTTGACGAGGTGATATCGGCTGTGTAGACCTGTTGGTCGTCGGCTAATACAAAATAGAGTTGCGAGCCTTCAACCCAATAGCCGCCGCCACCATATTCGTGCACCTTCGATTTTACACTTAGCGGCCGTGGTAAAATGCAACGGGCATCAGTGTCGTTGAGCTCGTCACGGGGTTTCAGCATAATGGCCGTGCGGCCCTTTTCCTCTGGCAGGGTTTGCAACCAGAATACGCCTAAGTCTGTGGTTAAAGGCTCGCTGAGCCGTGGACTTTTACCGCCCACTAATTCTGCACTTATAGTGGATGGCCATTGGCCAAAAGGACAGTGTTGTTTACTGGCTGGCTGTGTGCTCATGGTTCTCTTATATGGCGATTTAGCGTAGAGTTTCGGTCTCGATACAGCAGCGCACTGTTCCACTATGACAACGGTTTTTCAAGTACTTCATCACCTGCAGCCGATTTTAGCCAATGCTCGTAGAGTCGTGGTTGCCTATAGCGGCGGTTTAGATTCTACAGTTTTACTGCATCAGGTCACGCAACTTGGCCTGCCAACCATAACGGCTATTCATATCAATCATCAATTGTCTCCACACTCTGACCGTTGGGTTGAGCACTGCCGAACCCAAGCTCTACAGTGGGGGTGTGAATTTCAACACCATACCGTAGACGTAGTTATTGACGGTAAAGGTGGTGAAGATGCCGCTCGGGAGGCTCGTCATCAGGTTTTTATGGACGAGCTTGGTGAGGGGGAGGTGTTACTGACCGCACATCATAGCAATGACCAAGCGGAAACCTTGTTGTTTAGGTTGTTGCGAGGGGCGGGGTTAAGGGGGCTTGCGGCTGTGCCCGAGCAGCGGGCCCTTGTTGCCACGGGAATCTCGAATTCAACGAAGGCAGTGTCGAATGTGTATCGACCCTTTCTGTCGGTGAGTCGCGCCAGCATTGAGCACTATGCTTTGCAGCAGGGTTTAGAGTGGGTGGAGGACGAAAGTAATGTGCAATTGGATTTTGATCGTAATTATATCCGTCACGAAATACTACCCAAGTTGGTTCAGCGTTGGCCGAGAGCGCCTGAGCGAATAGCGGCTTCTGCTGCACTGTTGGCTGACAGTGAGCGCTTATTAAATCGCTATCTGGCTGAGGACTTGCAGCGCTGTTCTCCGCGTCGCGAACGAGTGGGTTCCAGCCTATGTTTAGAGGCTTTGGAGGGTTTTGATTGGAACACCCAAAAGCATCTTATTCGATATTGGCTGGTAGAGCAGGGGTATTTACTTCCCTCTCAGCGGCATATGCATGAAGTGCAAAAATTGATGGTGGCCGTTGAAGGGGCTCAGCCGGAGGTCAGCTGGGGGCCGAAATGGCCGAGGGATAGGGGCGCTAGCGTGTATCGCTATCAGCGGCGATTGTACCTGTTACCGCGTTTATCCTTGCGTGAACCGTCTCCAGAGCCGCTGTTTTGGGACGGGGAATCGTTATGTTCGTTGGGTCACGGTTTTGAGCTGGGTGCCGAGCCTGCAAATCATGGGCTTATACCCGGCAGTTACCAGCTCCGAGTGCGCCGTGGTGGCGAACGTTGCCGGCCAGCTGGGCGTCAGCATTCACAAAGTTTGAAGAAGCTGCTTCAAGCCTATGGATTAGAGCCTTGGTTGAGAAACATCGTTCCTCTGATTTATCAGCAGGATACCCTAGCGGCGGTTGGCGATTTGTGGATTTGTGAAGGTTTTGCGCACACAGGGGGTAGCCGCCTCGTTTGGCGCAAAAATTAACCTGTATTCACGCGGTGAAAACCGTATTTCAGATTGAGTCAGCGACGGCTTTCTGGTAATCTGGCGCCCCATCTCGGGGGCACTCTTAGATCGTACAAAATGGCTTGAACAAAGCTCGCTCGAACGCTGGAAAATCCGTTGCAAATGCAGCATACAACGTCGTGAGCATTCAAATTTTGCCCTCACAACTCCAAATTCCGACATTCAGGCTCCGCTGGGCTATGCTGTCTTTACATCGCTTGTTCGATCAGCATTGTGGAGCGTGCCTGTCTGAGATTTATACACTGTCTATTTAAAGGGCATCAATGACTCGATTTATATTTGTAACGGGCGGCGTTGTGTCGTCATTGGGTAAGGGGATTGCTTCAGCATCCTTGGCTGCGGTCTTGGAAGCGCGAGGATTTAAAGTCACTATTCTGAAGCTTGACCCCTATATCAACGTTGATCCAGGCACTATGAGCCCTTTTCAGCACGGTGAGGTTTACGTGACAGAAGATGGTGCGGAAACCGATTTAGACTTGGGGCATTACGAGCGATATATCCGTTCAAAAATGACTCGCCGCAATAACTTTACCACGGGTAGGGTATACGAGACGGTACTCCGTAAGGAACGCCGAGGCGATTATCTGGGTGGAACCGTACAGGTTATTCCGCATATTACCGATGAAATCAAACGCCGCATTTTGAGTGGCGGTGATGGGTATGAAATTGCTTTGGTTGAGATTGGAGGCACTGTAGGTGATATTGAATCTCAGCCCTTCTTGGAAGCGGTTCGGCAACTTAAGGTGGAAATGGGCGGGCAACGTGCGCTGCTTATGCATCTGACCTTGGTTCCCTATATAGCGACTGCGGGTGAAACAAAAACCAAGCCTACTCAGCACTCGGTAAAAGAGCTACGTTCCATTGGCCTGCAGCCGGATATTTTACTGTGCCGTTCAGAGCAGGAAATCGACTTGGATTCGAGGCGAAAAATTGCGTTATTCACCAACGTAGAAGAGCGAGCTGTTGTTCCACTGGCGGATGCCGACTCTATTTACGCTATCCCTAGGGTGCTAAAAGACTTTGGTTTAGACCAAATTGTCTTGGAAAAATTTGGCTTGGAGGCAGAAGAGGCCGACCTTTCCGAGTGGGATGCTGTATTAGAGCTAGAGCAAAACGCGACGCAAGAGATTACCGTGGCGATGGTCGGCAAGTATATGGATTTACTTGATGCCTATAAATCGCTAAATGAAGCGTTAAAGCATGCCGGTTTACATGCCGGCGCTGACGTTAATATTAATTATATTAACGCAGAAGACATTGAGGAGCAGGGCACAGGTATCCTTGCCGACGCGGATGCCATTCTGGTACCTGGCGGGTTCGGAGAGCGAGGCCTAGACGGTAAGTTAATGTCTGTTCAGTATGCGCGTGAAAACAATGTACCTTATTTGGGTATTTGTTTGGGCATGCAGTGTGCTGTTATTGAATTTGCGCGCAACGTGCTTCAGCTTGACGAGGCTAACAGTACCGAATTCAACCCTAAAACCCCACACCCCATTATTGGCTTGATTACCGAGTGGGTGACGTCTGAAGGCGATACTCAAACACGGGACGAAAGCTCTGACTTGGGTGGCACTATGCGTTTGGGGGCACAAGAGTGCCATTTAGAAAAAGGCTCAAAAGTGGCCAGTATCTATGAAAAAGAGCTTGTTGTAGAGCGTCACAGGCATCGTTATGAGGTGAACAACCGTTATTTGGATCAGCTGCGTCAGGCGGGTTTAAATATTGGTGGTTGGTCTGCCGATGATACTCTTGTTGAGGTTGTGGAATTACCCGATCACCCATGGTTTGTTGCGTGTCAATTTCACCCAGAATTTACCTCAACTCCACGAGATGGTCACCCACTGTTCTTAAGTTATATCAAAGCTGCGATGGCTGCACGCGGCTAGAATCGCGGCACAGGAGATTCATCACTTGCAACACAAAATTATAAAAGTTGGTAACTTGGAGGTTGCCAACCACAGACCTTTTACCTTGTTCGGAGGCATGAATGTGCTTGAGTCAAAAGACTTGGCACTGAAAATTGCAGAACACTATGTAAAGGTGACCCAAAAGCTGGGTATTCCTTACGTTTTTAAGGCTTCGTATGACAAAGCTAATCGCTCTTCCATTAACTCCTACCGTGGACCTGGAATCGAGGAAGGTTTAAAAATATTTGAAGCCATTAAAGCCGAATTTGGTGTGCCACTGATTACGGATGTGCACGAACCTCATCAGGCGGCTGCTGTTGCAGAAGTGGTTGATGTGCTTCAGCTTCCAGCTTTTTTGGCAAGACAAACTGACCTAGTTGTTGCGCTGGCAAAAACCAAGGCAGTCATTAATGTGAAAAAGCCGCAGTTTTTGAGCCCGGGGCAAATGAAAAATATTGTAGAAAAATTTGCGGAGGCGGGTAACGAAAAGCTTATCCTCTGTGAACGTGGAGCCTGTATGGGGTATGACAACCTTGTTGTTGATATGCTCGGGTTTCGCACCATGAAAGAAGTGAGTAATGGTTTGCCGGTAATTTTTGACGTTACCCATGCGCTTCAATGTCGCGACCCTTTGGGGGCCGCTTCAGGTGGCCGGCGTCATCAAACCGCGGAGCTTGCTAGAGCAGGTATGGCTGTTGGCTTGGCTGGTTTGTTTTTAGAAGCTCACCCCAATCCAGCTGAAGCCAAGTGCGATGGCCCCAGTGCACTGCCCTTGAATAAGCTAGAATCATTTCTGGGCCAAATGAAGGCGGTGGATAATTTGATAAAAGTTTTGCCGCCGCTGGAAATCGTATAGTTGTACATTTATAGCAAAATATAGATAGCAATACAGAGTGTAGTAACATTTAATTTTTATTTAGCGTAATCAAAAGAGAGACAGTCACTATGAGCAAGATTGTAGACGTAGTTGGTTTT
>Ga0065722_100429_pt1 | contig 10760 bp, 10 predicted proteins | sample BansetMetagenome_FD_59109 | JGI IMG/M metagenome (GOLD analysis project Ga0065722, IMG submission 59109) | Bankia setacea gill microbial communities from Puget Sound, Washington, USA - Caecum Enriched | ecosystem: Host-associated > Mollusca > Digestive system > Ceca | place: United States...
TAGCCAAGGCTGAAAGTTGGCCAACGCCAACTCGGCAATAGGTGAGCGCGGAACCAGCACGTCGGGTGTAACCTTGAATTTCAACCCGCCAAACCAGCCCTCACCGGTAAGATAAGCAGCAGGTTGCCGCGTTGCAATTCGGCGCTGAAAAAGCTCAACAATACTGGAGCGCTCCTGTAAATCCAGCCTGGCATCCCATATTTGCTCTAACCTTTCCCAAGGCTGGGATGTTGCCCACAGCACCAAAACAATGGCCTCATCCCAAGCATTGTCGGTTCCGTGACCAAAAAATATACCTGCGCGCTGAAATTCACTGGCGCCCCAACGAACCCAGTCTTTAACGGTCACTAATTCAATTATGGGATTAGAACTCATATACTTTGGCAAATCGGCAAAAGGCCGTTATTCTAGCGCTTTTTTGCCCCACCGCCTAACGCCATTCGTGCTCGCGTTAGCCATAACAAATGTACGGTAATACCATGAGTGAATCTAACGACAAAGCAAGGCTTGATCAATCTGCTGACTACTTTTCCAAAATTATAGAGTCGACTGGCGAAGACCTAGAGCGACCAGGCTTGGTCGATACGCCTTATCGCGCTGCTGGCGCTTTCGAATTCTTAACAAGTGGTTATAGACAAACGCTCGATGAAGTTGTGAACGATGCGCTATTCCCTTCCGACTCCAATGACATGGTGATCGTTAAAGACATAGAGCTCTTCTCTCTTTGTGAGCACCACATGCTGCCATTCATTGGTAAGGCGCATGTTGGATACATCCCTACAGGGAAAGTACTTGGCTTATCCAAGGTGGCGAGAATAATTGACATGTACGCAAGGCGTCTTCAGATCCAAGAGCAACTCACCACGCAAATCGCCGATACAATACTAAATGTNACCGGCGCTGCAGGTGTAGGCGTAATAATAGAAGCAAAACATTTGTGCATGATGATGCGAGGTGTAGAGAAACAGAATTCAACGATGAAAACCTCGTCGATGCTCGGCACATTTCGCAGTAATCAAAGCACGCGCGGCGAATTTTTGTCGCTGTTAAAATAACACCACAAAGGCGGCTTGGCGTTTATTTGGGGTAAATAAACCCAAAACGATCAACCGCCTAATCTACTTTGCTGCAGAATTAATAGAGCTGCCCTAAAGCTTCACCAATACAACACGTAATGGTTTGCTACTGGCCTCAGGCACCAGTGACCCTACACCCTTTACGAGCATTCTGGATTCCGACACGCCACCGGCTTGTAACGCATCACTTACGCCATTAGCAATTGCCAATGAGGTTGCAATATTACCGTCCAGCGAAGCTTCAACGGCCGCATGCCCTACTACCGCAAACTTCAGCAAAGGCATTCGGTTTAGAGCGGTTACTATCGCCTCAATGTGGGGGTTACCTTCAGGCATACTTATATTACCCGGCACCACGTAATAACCGTTGCTCTGAATAGCAGACAATATTGATTTCGGGGACGCGGCTAAACCGTTTTCAGAAACACGGGTGGGAACAACGAATTCTACCTGCATATAACTACGTCGATTACCACGCTGGGTTAAATAAACGACCGCATAGCGTATTTCGTTCGCCCTCATTAGCTCCCAAACACTGTAATCCTGATTTTGGTCCAAGCCATAGAGCTGCTTAACCTTAAAAACTTCATTTGCCCAAACGTTACTGCTACCGCAATCAAGACCTTCACACGAATACAATTGTCTCGCGCTGAGCGAAAAGAGAGCCTGTTGCGTTCGCTTGCGGATATCCGTAAAACGGTGATCGGCTGAAAATTCAAAAGTTTGGCTTTGCACTTTGGCGCTAACGACCTCAGTCCTATCAAAGGTCCAAACACTGTTTATTTTTTTCGGTACTGACAGATACAAGGCATAGTCTTTCTGCTCTATTTTACTCTCGGAGACAGCTTGCCCCCCGCTCGATAATGCAGAAAAAACATCGTCCTCCGGCGCAGCAAAACTGGACACCGAAAAAACGAGTACAAAAACCCAACCACCACAGACTTTCAAAACAGACATAGAGCCCTTATTTCACAAAAAATCGTTCATTACATTAGCCACTGCTTCTGCATTTTCAGCCATATGCAGGTAGTGATCACCGGGTATTTCAATAACATTTAAACTGTCTACACGCGCCACACAAGCCTCAAAACCCGCAAAGCTTTTTACCATNCCGCGAGTTCCTATAATCAACTGTATCGGCGCACTAATACAAGAAAGAAAAGCATAGACCTGTTCTACCGTAAACTTTACCTCAGAGGGCGCCATCACCTTGTAATCGTTGCCCCAGAAATAGCCATTTTTATCCTGCCTTACACCTCTTACCGCCAGCGCCAGCGCATTGTCTGAACTCATGGGTACAATGCCGTTACTACGAGAGTCGACGGCCGCGGAAAAGCTCGGGTAGTAACGCCGGGGCCGGTTGTTTACCACCATCAGGTTAACAATTGAAGATGCTAGCTGTGCAGGCGCCTCACTGGCTTCGATGGGCACAGGCACGAGAGCCTCGATCAACACCGTTTTAGCTATTTTTTCGGGAAAGGTTGCCGTCATTAAGGTCGCTATCATCGCACCTCGGGAATGACCCAGTAGCGAAAACTTTTTCCAACCCAACTTCTCGGCTACACACAGAATTTCGGCTATATCTTGCCAAATATTGTAAGCCCCTAAATGCCTTCGATGAAAACTTAACCCATGGCCAGCCAAATCCAAGGTAACCAAGTCTAGGCCCTTAAGTAACGGCGCCAAAAAACTGAAACTGGCGCAATTATCTAACCAGCCATGGAAGCGCTATAACCGGTATCCCACTTTCTTGCCCCCAGCGTCTGGCGGAGATAACGTCGCCATTTACGCTAAACGTTATATCGGTACTTTTCATTCGGTTACGCAGCACCTATCGGGGTGGAACTGCCACTTAAGTTCGCCACAACCGCGAGCGACAACCTCCATTTCAATACAGGCCACACTGCCCGTGCCCATCACCATGGAGCCACGCGTAAGACCGCATAAAGATTCGATAAAACCTGTAACAAAGGGCAAATGTGTAACCAGAGTAATACTAGCGCAATTATTAATTAGGAACTCCGCATAGAGAGACTCAATAGCCTCGCTTACCGCAGAAGAAGGTGTAAGCCAGTCAACACTGGTTACTTCGCTGTACTGCAGCCGTGCGTTTATGAGAGCCGCAGTTTGCCGCGCACGGAGGTAAGGGCTATGTAATAGCACGCGGGAACCTGCGATATCGGCCACATTGGCCTCTATCGAGGTGTGAACTTGTTGTTGGCCACGGGCGGTTAACGCTCGAGCTTTGTCATCGCTATAATTTAGCGAGGCTTCACCGTGGCGAAAAACGATGAGTTTTAGCAATAAACTGCACTCTATTTTTCAGCAGGCTCAGTGCCAGCTTGGGCAGGCTTGCTCTCAGGCTCTTGTTTTTTTCGCTGCTCCTCGGTTTCGCCCTCTATAACGGAATCAACTTCAGCGACCTGCGGCTCGTTATTGTCTACCACAACNTGAGGCACTGCCTCATCACCGACTACCGGCTCGACTTCAACCACGGCGGCTTCAGGCCAATCAGAAAACGGAAACGGCTTTTCTTCACTATTGTAGGTAAGAAAACGAATAGCTTGAAAAATATACTGCGAAAGAGAATCACAAAAGGCTCTGAGATTCTTGTTGTCGTTCCCAGTAATCAGTGCAAACAAAAATTGCACCGTTACCAGCACCCACATAACACCTAATGCCAGCTGTAAAAGTAGCGCAAATAGCACCATGTATATTAGTCGTATCCAGTGTTTACTGGAGGTAAGATTTGACTTCAGTTGTTCGTCCATTTAACGCCCCCTTGCATATCAACATCACTGCTCATTTCACCGGTCATCATACCGTCAATTACTTTGGCGATATCCCGATCATTAAATAACACGTCGTAAAGCCCTGTTACCAAGGGCATGTAAACACCTAATTTATCAGCTTTTTCTTTAACAATTTTGAGCGTATTAACACCCTCTGCAACTTGGCCAATTTCCGCCAAAATAGCCTCTAACTTTTTGCCTTGCCCCAGCGAGTAGCCCACTCGGTAATTTCGGCTTAAATCGGAGGTACAGGTTAAAATCAAATCACCTACGCCGGCAAGCCCCAGAAACGTCATTGCGTTAGCGCCTAGCTCAATTGCTAACCGGCTCATTTCTGCCAAACTTCGGGTCAACAGCATCGCCATTGTATTACTGCCACAGCCTATTGCCGCAGCCAAACCTGTGACAATGGCATAGATATTCTTGAGCGCACCACCCAGCTCTACACCGTACCTATCGTAATTACTGTAAATCCGAAACGTTTTTGAGGCAAACGTCTGCTGAACACAGCGAATAACATCATCATCATCACTGGCTATAACACTACCTGTGTATTGGCCCTGTATAATTTCTTTGGCAAAGTTGGGGCCACTTAACACGCCGATTCGAACATCGGTGAGCTCCTGCTCCAGAATTTGGCTCATTAACAAAAAACTGTCGCCTTCAATGCCCTTTGTTGTACTAAGCACCATAGTACGGGGCTTNATGTGGGGGGCCACAAGCCTAGCCACCTCACGAAACGACTTGCTGGGCACAGAGATGGTCACCACGTCACACTGCTCTACGCAATGTAGCAGGTCGGAAGTTACCGTTAAGTTGGGGTCAAGCTTGTATCCCGGTAGGTATTCCGGGTTCTCCCGCTCTTGCTGGCACCTACGAGCCCTTTCGGCATCGCGCATCCATAGATAGGTATTATTCCCATTACCGGCAATGATATTAGCAATAGCAGTTCCAAAACTACCGCCACCTAAGACTGCAACCGTATTTACCTCGGCCATGGGCATTCCTGATTTTTATATTAGCTACCGGCAGAATTCATCTGCGGCAAAAGTTGATTAAGTATACGTGAAGGCAAGACCCCCTTCCCGGTATTTAAACGCAAAGAAAAAATGGCGCCGAAGCGCCATTTTTAATTAGGATAAATCCATCAATAGCTTATTCAACCGCTGTACATAAGCTGCTGGGTCTTGCAGGCTGCCACCTTCAGCAAGGTTTGCTTGGTCAAATAGCACGTGAGCAAAATCCGCGAACCGGTCTTCATCCGTTTCTTTGTCCATTTTTTGCACAAGAGGATGTTCCGGATTAATTTCAATACTCGGCTTACTTTCCGGTACGTCCTGCCCCGCAGACTCCAACAATCGACGCATTTGCGCACCCATGTCGTCTGCACCAACAACCAAACAGGCAGGGGAATCGGTCAAGCGATGGGTTACCCGCACTTCAGCTACATCACCTTCCAACACCTTAGTAACACGCTTCACAAAGTCTTTAAAATCGTTCTCGACTTTTTCCTGCGCTTGCTTATCTTCTTCAGTATCCAGCTTGCCAAGGTCTAGTGCGCCCTTGCCCACATCCTGGAGCTGCAATTCTTTATACTCGGCGAGATGCCCCATCAGCCAATCATCTACGCGATCGCAAAGCAGCAGTACCTCGATACCCTTCTTGCGAAACACTTCCAAATGCGGGCTGTTTTTTGCGGTATTAAAGTTTTCAGCTACTACGTAGTATATTTTGTCTTGGCCCTCGGGCATTCTTTCGATGTAGGCATCAAGCGATTGATCTTGAGTGTCCGTGTCTGTATGCGTNGTTGCAAACTGCATCAGGCTGGCGATTTTTTCTTTATTGGCAAAATCTTCTGCAGGACCTTCTTTTAGTACCTGACCAAACTCTTTCCAAAATTCTGCATATTGCTCCGCGTCGTTTTTACGCAACTTTTCCAGCATATCGAGCACACGTTTTGTCAGTGCTGAACGCATGGTATCAATACTTAGGTCTTTCTGCAGAATCTCGCGAGAAACATTTAATGACAGGTCGTTGGAATCGACAACACCTTTAATAAAGCGCAGATATAGCGGTAAAAACTGCTCCGCATCATCCATAATAAAGGTGCGCTGAACGTAGAGCTTTAACCCACGTGCCGCATCGCGATTATACATATCCATCGGTGCCTTGCCTGGAAGAAACAGCAAGCTGGTATAGTCTAACTTGCCTTCAACACGGTTGTGGCTCCACTTAACGGGGTCGGAAAAGTCGTGTGAAATATGCTTATAAAACTCTTTGTACTCTTCTTCTGTTACTTCACTGCGTGAACGCGTCCACAGTGCCGTTGCGGTATTAACCGTTTCGTCTTCAGGCTCTTGTTTATCCTTATCCTCTCCATAGTGCTCTTTCTGCATAATGATGGGGATTGAAATATGATCTGAATATTTTTTTATGATAGAGCGCAAGCGCCAGCCATCGGCAAACTCTTGCTGATCTTTCTTCAAGTGCAGTGTAATGGTGGTGCCGCGTGAAGGCTTTTCAATCGTTTCGACACTGTACTCGGCTTCGCCAGCACTTTCCCAGCGAACACCCTCCTCCTTCGCCAAACCTGCGCGACGGGTTTCAACGGTAACCCGGTCGGCAACGATAAACGCCGAGTAGAAACCAACCCCGAACTGACCAATAAGGTGAGAATCTTTTTGTTCATCCCCTGTCATGTTGGATAAAAACTGAGCAGTGCCCGATTTGGCGATGGTGCCAAGGTGGTCAACCACATCTTCCCGGCTCATGCCTATACCATTGTCGCTGATAGTGACGGTATTGGCTTCTTTATCAAAGCTAATGTTGATTTTCAGGTCGGAGTCATCTTCGTAGAACTCCCCATGATTAAGTGCTTCAAAGCGCAGCTTATCAGCAGCATCCGACGCGTTTGATACCAGTTCGCGAAGAAAAATCTCTTTATTGGAATACAGCGAGTGGATCATTAGGTGCAGAAGCTGTTTTGCTTCCGTTTCAAACCCACGAGTTTCTTTGGTGGCCTCTGTCATCAATTTTTCTCCTAAAAAACAGTTCTTGCTTCGGCAACTGCCGATTGAGTAAGTTGCTCGCTTATATGGAGTTTTANACAGAGGATTTCAAGGGGTGGGGTAAGCGGCTGGNGTGCCAGCCGCGACAGAAACTGTATAGGCCGCTGACTAACGGCACTTGTAAAGCGAAAAAGCCTGCTTGCCCTCCTCTGAAACTGTGCCTTCAGCAACAATGGTGTCTGCTTGCATACTCAGCGCTTCATTGCGTGCCAGGGTAAGCAGCTCTTCCCACACTTTAGTGTCTTTACGGTTGATAAAACCAACCTTGTTTTTTACGCCAACAGTGCTTTTACCCAGCCGTTTACAGTCCTGTACTACTTCGGGCTTAACTAATGCCACGGCCTCCGTACCGGCTTCCGGCTTTACCCATGTGCAGGCTGAAAATAAAAATACGCTCACAAGCACAGGCCCGAGAATGTTGTTGACCATATTATCCCCCTTGGTTTAGTCATAATGTCGTTACAATTAAGCTAATGCTACCAGAACTGCCTGCCTTCATGTGGTCATAGTTCTGAGTTAGGATCACACCCTAGGCAGCAGCCCTACATTTTTAGGTTTTAGACATATTATGCGAACACTTTGCGACACCCACGCCCACACCATAGCTAGCACCCATGCATTCAGTACAGTACACGATTATTTTGCTGCAGCAGAAGCAAAAGGCATTCAACTCTTCGCCATTACCGACCACGCGCCCGCAATGCCCGACTCACCGCACTATTGGCATTTCGGCAACATGAAGATAATTCCCCGCGTTCACAAGGGTATCGCTATGTTGAGGGGCATAGAAGCCAATATATTACCCCAAGGCAAACACTCAGTAGGCGGACACCACAAGATGGAGGGGCTGGATATACCGCCAAATCTAGTACCCTTTTTAGATATCGTTATCGCGAGCTTTCACGAACCAGTGTTTCCTATCGCCAATGAACGCGAACACACCAAAGCCGCCATTCGAGCGTTTGAAACCGGCCTTTGCCAAATTTTTGGTCACCCCGGCAACCCCAACTACCCCGTATTACAGGAAGATGTTGTACGCGCAGCGAAAGACAATAATGTTGCCATCGAAATCAACAACAGTTCGTTTACTTATTCACGCAAAGGCAGTGAACGCTACTGCCTAAAGCTAATGGAGATGGTGGACAAGCACGACTGGAAAGTGGTTTTTGCCAGCGATGCGCATATTGCATGGCACCTAGGAGATCATCAGCACTGCATTGCTAAAGCTGAAGCCATTGGCTTTCCCGAGCATAGAGTACTGTCCACGTCACCGACGAAACTGCTTTCGTTTTTGAGCGAGCATGAAAAACGCGTAGTTCAAGAGCTTGAGCCCTGGCTAAGCGCAAATTCAGCTCACACCGCCACATAANTTGACCCTATGGTTACCGACCACTCAAAAACTAGGGGTTTTGNTTGCAGACTACACACGCTGCTTTGTCGTAAATAGCGACAGCATTTATGTAAGGGTATCCCCTCTAATGGTTTTTTACCTCTGGCTTTGCGTGCGGTTCATCCGCAAGNCAAAATTTACAGGCTTGCAGCTTTGCCCTAGACAAAAATTTTCACGCTGTGTGTGAATTACACACAAAATGGCTCTGCACACCGGCTAGTTGCCTACAGGGATGCAGCTAAGTATCCTGAAAGGCTTATNATCTAGAGCCTAGCGTTCACTTCTGCCGCATTTGGCTTCTGCGCGGGCAGCCTTGCAGCGCATAAATGCCCTTAAATTTGACATTAGGCTCGCTAGGCTTATTATTTCTTCCAATAAAAGAAATCCAGATTTTAACAGTGCTACCGCACACCAATTTGAACAACATTATCGAGGACACCATAATGAAAAAAAATATCATCGTCATTGCATTTAGCCTGCTTGCCGTAAGCGCTTACGCGAACAAGCAATATGTTTTCCCAGCAAAAGATCAAACTCCAGACCAACAAACCTTAGATGAAAAAGCATGCGACGGTTGGGCTAAAGACCAAGTTGGCACCTCTCCAGCTGAGATTGATACACAAATAAACGCGGCCAAATCTGCCCCTCAAGCCCCCGCTGACGCCCAAGCATCCGCCGGAGCGGGTGGCTCAGGTGCCGTAAGGGGAGCAATAGTAGGCTCAGCCATTGCTGGAGGAACCGACAACAACCGAACAGAAGCAGCAGCGGTTGGCGCTGTTCTTGGTGCGGCTAGAGCCAATAGAAGAAGTGGCCAAGCTAACGCCCAAGCTCAAACACAAGCTCAAACGGCTACTACTCAAGCCCAAGTCGACACTCTAGAAGCAAAGAAAGGCGAATTTTACAAAGCTCGAGGAATCTGTTTAACAGGGAAAGGTTACACCGTAAACTAAACGGCACAGCCATTAAAAATCGTGCGGCAAAGGCTTTTTTCACTAAAAACAGCCTTTGCTTACTTCCTGTATTTTTCACAATCCGCTTTATTGGCAACAACATTGGCAATAATAGCTTTTCTTAACGCCATGTTGAAAAACGCTAAAAACATCGAGCAAATAAAATCAAGCAGATAAAAAAGAAAGCATACGCTTTCCCTTATCACAAGAACTCCACTGCTAGTCCAAACTTTCGGTTAGCGTAAAGTTTTTCGGTAACCACTCAGCCTCGATAAAAACCATTAGAACAAGCCAGCAACATAGAACAACAATAAGCCATCAATATTCGCACAAGCATAATAATTAACACGCATTCACAAGGGTAACCAGCAGGTAAACCGGGAGCCCTTGCCATACTCACTACGAACCGAAAGCTCTCCATCGTGCAAGCTTACCAGCTCCTCGGCCAAGGCAAGGCCAAGCCCTGTTCCCACTTCTCCAGCATGGAACGGGTCATCCAGTCTCTCGTAACGATGGAACACCCGCGGAAGGTCATCCGGCTTTATACCCACACCGGTATCCGACACTACAATGGCTAAACCACGAATTTTGTGCCGGCTTTCGAGCAACGTGTAAACGCATACCTGCCCTTGAGACGTATATTTTATTGCGTTTGATACTAGATTAATCATGACTTGTAGCAAGCGCTGTTTATCAACATCAATGGTTTCAACACAAGTACCGCCCGTAATCAGCTGCAGATTTTTGCTTTCAGCTAATGGCCCCATAATGGCATTCACTTCTTCCATTAATGCCAACACATTAACCGACTCCCGCGTAATACTCATTTTACCCGCTTCTACTTTGGATAAATCGAGGATGTCATTTATAAGATTGAGTAAATGCTTGCCATTACGCTCGATAACACCCAAAGCGTTTATCAGTTTTGCGTCGCCATCGCCAGCATACGTTTTATTTAAGCGAACACTAAACCCAATAATAGAATTTAGTGGTGTACGTAGTTCATGTGACATGCTCGCCAAAAAAGAAGATTTAACCGAATTAGCCTGCTCAGCAGCCATAAGCGCGCTATTAAGCTCCTTGGTTTTTGCTTTCACTTCATTCTCGACCAGTTCACTACGACTAAGGCTAAATAAAATAAACAAGCCAAACATTGTTACTACGGCAAAACCGCCAATTAGCACCACCCACACATCGAGAGTCTGGTGGCGGCGCACGTATTCAACTGAAGGCGAAAATTCCACTTTCCAGATGCGGTGCGCAAAAGGCACTATAATATTGCGAGTCAATCCGGTTGGCTTCACATGCTGCTGATAAAATATCTCAGGTTCTTCGGGGTTAGTGATATCACTTAACGTTACCGCAACAAATTTACTTGTAGACTGACCCAGTGTGGCCGCCAGTAAATCGTGCACGCGATACACCGAGGAAACAAGACTAGTAACTTCACCGCGCCCATCCAAAACGGGAGCCAAAATCAAAAA
>Ga0065722_104497_pt1 | contig 10753 bp, 2 predicted proteins | sample BansetMetagenome_FD_59109 | JGI IMG/M metagenome (GOLD analysis project Ga0065722, IMG submission 59109) | Bankia setacea gill microbial communities from Puget Sound, Washington, USA - Caecum Enriched | ecosystem: Host-associated > Mollusca > Digestive system > Ceca | place: United States...
GGCGAGCCTCTACCAAACGAGCTTATGCATACATGGGTAGACAAATTATTGCCGAATTCCAGTTTTATAAATCAGTATGGACCTACAGAAGCAACTGTTGGTGTGACAAGTGCCTACCTACGCCATTCACAATACGCTGACGTTGAAGAAACCGGCATTGCGAGTATAGGCAAACCGAATGCAAATGTAACACTATTTGTACTCGACAAAAACCAAAAAAGAGTACCGATGGGGTTTATCGGAGAGCTCTATATTGGTGGCCCAACAGTGGCATTGGGGTATGTGAACAATGAGGCACAAACTGTCGAACGCTTCATATCAATACCGGAACTCGATGCGGGTCTTTTATATAGAACAGGCGATAGAGTCAGGGTGTGTGGTGACGGCACGATTGATTTTATCGAAAGGCTTGATAATCAAGTCAAGCTGCGGGGATATAGAATAGAGTTAGACGAAATTAGGTCTGTCATTCAAACCAATACATTGGTAGATAACTGTGCCGTTTGTATTACCGGTTCTGATCCAGATAATCGGCAACTTAGTGCTTACGTATCGGTAGATGATAAAGTGAAGTTGGGAATAAAAAGTATTATCACCGACCTTAAACACCACGCTTCTCAAAAGCTTCCGAGCTATATGTTACCGACTAACTTTGTTGTGGTTACTGAAATTCCCCTAACAACAAATGGCAAAGTAGATTTTAAGTCGTTAAATGAATGCGCAAATAGAGATTCTACTTCACGCGGGACGGCGCCGGGGACGATAGCAGCTGAATTTAAGAGTGATACTGAGAAACAAGTAGCTGAATTGTGGCGCTGTAACCTCGGTAAGCCCATAGATGACCGGACAGCTGACTACTTAATGAGTGGCGGTAATTCCTTACTGGCCATTCGCCTAGTGAACCGAATAAATACTGATTTTGGTATCAAGATTAAATCCGAAGACGTTTGGCGGAATGCAACAGTCGAGAAAATGGCCAACCATATAGAAAAAGTGCGGGGAGACCTGAGTAGCCGAAAAGAACAGGACGACGCTGCAATTATGGCTGCTGTGAAAGAGTTAAAACCCGGTACATTATCTTTTGCTCAGGAACGATTATGGTTTCTATGTCAGCTTGAGGATAAGGTTAGCAGTTTCAATATTGCTGGTGCAATTAGGGTGATTGGTGAGCTTGATCGCAACGCTTTGGAAAAAAGCTTTGCAAAGATTGTTGAGCGTCACCAAATACTACGATCAAATTACGTACTTGTTGACGGCGAGCCTACACAGGTTGTAAGTAAACAGGTGTTCAGAATTGAGGACACACACACAGCTGAGCTAGGGAGGGGCGCGGTAGACCTCGCTGGAGAAATCGCAACTCAACAATCGGAAAAGCCTTTTGACCTAGAGACGGATTTAATGATCCGCGTTAGCGTGGTTGTAGGAGCCAACAGCGAAACGGCTATTGTTATATGTTTGCATCATATTGCGGCCGATGGCTGGTCGTTAGGCGTATTGCTCAACGAGCTAAAGGCTTGCTACCGACATTATAGTGGCGGGGAAGAGTGTCAGCTTCCAGAGCTAGATTGTCAATATGGCGATTTTTCAGCGTGGCAACGCTGCCAGCTGGAAAAAAATGAAAAATCCTTGTTAGCCTTTTGGGAAGAGAAGCTCAAGGGGCTTCCCTCCACCCATAAATTACCCGTTAACAACGACCAGCATGATCTGCCTTCCTATGTCGGGTGTCGCTATCGGCAGGCCATTAGCTCTAGCGTTTTCCATAAACTGGAGAGCGTGGCAAAAACTAACGATATTACAGAATTTATGCTTTTCAGGGCATTATTTGCGATCTTTCTATCGCGTCATAGTGGTGAGCAAGATATTGTTTTTGGCGCGCCAACTACCGGTCGACCAAGCGCTAGCTTAGAGCCTCTCATCGGTTTGTTCGTGAATAACGTGGTTTTGCGTCAAATAGTTGATCCTAGCTACAGTTTTGAAGAATTTCTTCAGGTAATCAAAGCGAGTAGTCTTGTCGAGTCCTCAAACGATCAATACCCCTTCAACAAGCTTGTTGAAAATTTAAGACCGGAGAGGGTAAAAAATAGATCGCCATTTTTTCAAATAATGTTGTCGATGCAAAATGTGGTGGACGAAAGTTTTGAGGCCGGGACGTCACGTTTTGAAAAAATACAAACAAAATACAACATTAGTAAATACGAGTTGATGCTCGACATCTGCAAAACCCCTGGAACAGTTGTCCTTGAGTGGGAATACCGTAAGGCAGTTTTTAGTGAAGAAGTGATTCAGAGCTTTGCGGAATCTTTTCAATCCCTTATAGATCTTGTTGCAGATGGTGCTAAATGGAACATTGGTGAATTGATTGCTTGCTTAGAAAATGGAAAGCAAACTTCTCTATTGGTAAAGCCAACGATTGAGAAAGGGGTAGAAGAATTTCCTGAATTAGAGGGTGTATTTGACAAAGCGAACAGTTTTTTTGTGCTTGACGAAAACCTCGAGGAATGTAACGACGGTGTTACTGGTTGCCTATATTTTTCGGCCTGCGAGGGAAAGGCAATAGACACGAAAAAATTTGTGGGTATACCGAATAGTAAATGGGTTTCGGGTTACCTATATAAAACTGAGATCTCCTGCATACGAACGGCAGGGGGCGGCATTGTGAGGAATAGTAGAATGGTTTCTGAAGAAGCGGTTGGTGTGTCACAAGATGTTTGTGAAAAATTACAGTCAGAGGTTCTGGCGACGGGCATGGTTAAGAGCTGTGTTGTACGTAGGGCTGAAGGTCTGCCGAATGGCAAAGTATTTTCGGTTCAACTGGTTCCAATGGCGTCGTTGGCTATCGATAATAAAAAATGGGCTACTAACATCGAGATATTGGTTGGGAGTGCCTTTCCCAGTGCAACAGAAATTGCGCATTTCGAAGCGGTAACTGAAACCGAGCTTCTAGAAGCCGGGCGTGTTTCTGATGTGGTCGAAATTGTGGATAGTGGAAATCGTGCTGATGTCGGCGATGAGATACTGAGCGATATGAACAAACAGGATATTGAGGCTGGAATTCTCACTATATGGAAAGAGCTACTAGAGCGGGAAGATATTGACGCCGAGGACAATTTTTTTAGCCTAGGCGGGCATTCGCTGCTCGTAGTAAAAATGAGAACGAAGCTGTTAGAGACGTTCGAAACAAAAATATCAATACAGAAGCTTTTTGACCTTCAATCTGTATCAGATTTGGCTGAATGGATTGTACAGTCTCGTCGCGTGGCGAAGCTACAAGCCGGCTGTGAGGAAACTGAGAGCTACAACGAGGAATACACAATATGAACGTCGCAAACATACTTGATATTTGTGAAGAGAACGAAATCGCTCTAAAGGTGGTAGGCGATAATTTGAAAGTAGTTAGTAAAAATGGCAAGCTCGGAGATGAAATTAAGGTTCTTCTCAAAGAGAATAAAAGTCATCTTATCGAGGTGCTTAAATCTTCTGAGCAATTGCCGGAAGACAACATACCTTGTGTATACGACAGCTCGCTGGAGCAAGACTTTCAGTTGTCATCTGCACAACGACGTATGTGGTTTAGCTACAAAATGGACCCGAGTTCAGCTGGCCATAACCTTTCGGCGTCATACTCAATAAAGGGGGAGCTATGCGCTTCTTCAATGGAGGCTGCATTTCGGAAGGTGGTTGAACGCCACTCATCCCTGCGTAGTACATTTGTTGAGCTTGACGACGGCCGTGCAGTGCAAAGAATTCGTCGAAACGTAAACTTTGCCCTTAGCCAATACGATATTTCAACTGTCTCGGCTGAGCAAAGAGATACGAAGGTCACGGACTTTGCTATAACCGATAGCAATACGCCCTTTGATCTGACTAATGATCTGTTAATTCGTGTCAGTCTTCTGTGTTTAGGCGAGGCGCAGCATGTGTTAGTTGTGACTCAGCATCATATTGTGTCAGATGGTTGGTCCATCGATGTAATGATGAGTGAAATATCGCAGTTATACACGTCTCTGAAAGCCGGTGAGGCTGGTGAGTTACCCCCTCTTGCGATCCAGTACGTAGATTACTCTACGTGGATGAGCGATCACCTTAAAGGCGAAGTATTAGAATCCAAAATGCAATTTTGGCGGAATATGCTCACCGGGGCACCCGAGGTAAATAGTTTGCCCTTAGACCTTCCTCGACCGAAAAAACAAGGCTATCGGGGTAAACTGGTTGAACAAAAAATTGACCGAGGTTTGGTGGAAAAAGTCAATGCCCTAGCGCTCGATAAAGGCGTGTCCAATTTTATGCTGTATTACGCTGCCTATTCATTACTGGTGTCTCGGCTTAGTGGCGAGAGTGATGTAGTCATAGGATCGCCAATATCAAATCGCTCGCATGCTCTCACTGAGAATATGGTGGGACTATTTTCCAATACCATTGCGTTGCGAACAAACGTGGACGACGCTGGTACCGTCTCAGAGTTACTAAATCAATGTAAGTACCGAATATTGTCCGCGCAAGAAAACCAAGAGGTACCGTTTGAACTGATTGTTGAGGACATCAACCCAGCGCGGAATTTATCTCATCATCCAATTTTCCAATTGATGATTAACTACCAATCCCTTAAGAGGCAAGACACACCAACATCGGGTCCTGAGTTCACGGCCTTGGAATTGGAAGAAACCTTATGCAATTTTGATATCATTCTTAAAATTCTGGAGTACCCAAATGAATTGGTCATTCACTGGGAGTATTCAAGTGAGCTATTTAATGAAAAATCCATAGTGAATATATCTGAGTGCTTTGCTCAGCTACTTGATGAGTTTGTAACAAAACACGATAGACCCTTAGATGAGGTTTCGCTATTAGCACCTTCTGTTGAAAAATCGCTACTGGATGACATCGTGCTTGCGGATCAAAAGTCAATTGAACCAGCTTGCTTTCATCAGTTGTTTGAGACCCGTGTCAGACTGAATCCTATGAATGTGGCGGTGGTCGCAAACAATACTTCTCTAAGCTATCAAGATCTTGATCGTCGTGCGAATCAATTGGCGCACTATCTGCGTAACAATAAGGTAAAAGAGGGCGAAGTGATAGCGGTTGTCGCGGAGCGATCTGCGGAGATGATAATCGCTTTGTTAGGGATTCAAAAAGCTGGTTGCGCCTATCTGCCGGTGAGTGGTGACAACCCTGTCGCAAGATTAGAGCATATTTTCAACGACGCCGGCGTCAGGGTGGTGATAGGAGAGCTTGCAAATTCACTTGTTGCTAAGCTCGATGTGTCGATTGCGATGACTGAGCTAGCGTTGGACGCGTCTGATGGTGTATTGAACGCTCAGCAAACCGAGGATTTTGATAATAAAGAGGTCGGTGTAGATGGCGATAGTACAGCCTATGTGATTTACACTTCTGGCTCCACCGGGCTACCAAAAGGCGTGGAGTTGTCTCATCGAGGTTTGGTGAACCTTGCTTTAACAACAAGTAAAAAGTTTGGATTGGATCAGAACAGCAGAATGCTGCAATTTTCCTCGTTCACCTTCGATGCTGCCACCTGGGATTTTGCGATGGCGATGTCCGTGGGTGCAGCGTTACACATGGTGCCCGAAGCTACGATTACAAACCCAATTGCGCTACAAAGCTATGTAGCTGAGCACGGTATTAACTATAGTTTCTTTACCCCGTCACTTTTAAATACCTTAGATGCGAACCATTTTCAGTGTTTGGATACCATTGCAGTGGGTGGTGAACCTATCTCACTCGCGCTTGCGCATAAGTGGGCAAAAGGTAGAAAGCTATTCAATGCTTACGGGCCCACTGAAAACACTGTTGTTGCTACCTGCCAGCAACTTTTTGAGGACACAAACTGCATCACTATTGGTAGCCCAATAGAAAACGTGTGCTGTTTTATTCTTGATCGAAATGGTGAGCTAGTACCAGATGGTGTAATCGGAGAGTTGTGCATTTCTGGAATAGGGGTTGCTAAGGGCTATCTAAATAACGTAGATCTCACTGCCAAACATTTCATTTCCAATGAGTTCGCGACGTTGATCAATAGCCGGTTTTACAAAACCGGTGATATGGTTCGCAGATTGTCTAACGGACAGATTGAATTTCGTGGGCGCGTCGATGATCAAGTGAAGATTCGCGGTTATCGTATTGAGCTTGGTGAAGTAGAGAATCAGATCATGTCAATGGCCGGTGTTAAAGAGTGTGTAGCCGTGGCGGGAGAAACAAAGGACAAGCACGCAAAAATAAATGCCTATGTTTGCCCAAAGGCGTTTAGCGTAGAGACCAGAGAGAAATTCGTAGCAGACCTCCGAGAGCATGCCAAAGCAACCCTTCCCGAATATATGGTGCCAGCAGCTTTTGTTGTACTAGAAACGCTGCCACTTACCACCAGCGGAAAAGTTGATAAGAAAGCGCTACCGGAAGCTGATATTTCTGCAGTGGTGACAGAAGGCTATATCGCACCACGAAATAGCATCGAAGAAAAGCTGTGTAAATGCTGGGAAAATGTTCTAGGAGTATCTCCAGTTGGCGTTAAGGACAATTTCTTTGCCCTTGGTGGGGACTCAATTCTTTGCCTTCAGTTGGTATCTCGTGCCAAAGAAGCGGGAGTCATGTTTGCTGTTGAGGATATCTTCGAGTATCAAACTGTTGAAGAGCTATCAAATATTCAAGCAAAGCATCAGGAGCCCGCAGAGCAAAATAGTTTAACCGGAGAGATGAAGCTGCTACCGGTACAGTGCTATTTCTTTGAAGATAATGTCGAAAAGCATTTCTTTAACCAGAGTGTGATTTTGGGTGTTCCAGCGGAATTTGATGAGCCGTGCTTACATGCCATTGTAGAAAATCTATATAGACGCCACGACGCGCTTCGGTTGCGTTACCCAGAAAAAGAGGGTGATAGAGTCGGCATGTTCTGTGACCAGAACACGAAAATGCTAGATGACACCATTATCACCTACCCAATGGACGCTGGCTCACCGTCTGAGCAAATCAGTTTTATTCAAAAGGTATGTTTGGATCAGCAAAATGCCATGAGTATTGAGGCCGGCCCACTGATGCGTGCATTGTACTTTGTCGCTGCTGATTCTGGCGATAGCCGATTAGTGATTATCATTCATCATCTTGTTGTTGATGCGGTTTCCTGGCGAGTGATTATGGAAGACCTATCGAGTGGTTATAGCCAGTGGCAGGAAACTGGATCGATCGCCGTGAAAGAGAAAACAAATTCATTCCGGCAGTGGAGAGAGGCTTTAGAGCACTATGCAGAAACGGCTGACCTTGCATCGTCAAAGAACTTTTGGTCTGTGCAAGGGCAGGCGCAGGTTGACAATATAACGTTGGATCACCAATCCACAGACGTCAGCTATTCAACGTCGAAGAGCTTGCTACGCAAACTGGATAAAACACAGACCCGAGAACTTTTGCAGTTAGCCGGTAGGAATAAATCATCTCAGATGAATAATTTACTACTTGCAGGACTTTCTATTGCTTGTGAGAAATGGCAATCGCTAAGCAGCGTGTCTATTACAATGGAAAGCCATGGTAGGGATACATCTATTAAGCGTATGGACCTAAGCCAGACCGTCGGTTGGTTTACGGCAACTTACCCACTAACGTTGACCATGGACTCAAAGGTTGAAGGTGGCCTTGCCGTTAAAGAGCAGCTAAAGCAAGTTAACGAACTTCTTGAAAAAGCAGCAGACCGTATATTGGACTACGGCGTATTAAAATACCTTGTGAAAGACGCAGAATTTCTTCGCTCGGATGCTGCTCTTAAGCCGGAAATAGTCTTTAACTACCTAGGTCAGGGCGATCAAGTAAAAAAAGAGCAGTCCTTCGAAGTTGTCAATGACGACGCAGGGCCTTCGACAAGCTTAAATCGCATAAGGGAACATCTACTGGGTTTTAAAGTCGTTGTGGCGAATGGCGAGCTGTGCGTGGTTGTTGATTATAGTGAGAATCAATTTGAAGATACGAGTATTGCAAGGCTAGCAGACGAGTTCATTACGGCTTTGACGGATATAATTTCTCAGAGCCCAGCACTAGAGGTGGCCAGTACCGAAAAGGAACTTTCTCTTGTAGCATTGGCTGATTCGATGGTTAAACCTGCCTCCTATTTCCAGCAGATGATGCTTGAGGGGCTGTCGTTAGGCGCCGTAGACTCGACGCTGTCAATTCCTTTTCACTGGCGTATTCAGGGTAGTGTAGACCGCGTAGCCCTCAGCAAAGCATTAACAGAACTTTATAGTCGGCATCGATCACTTGGCTATGGGTTTTCCTGTGACGACGGTCGCTATTATATCTCAGACTCAGGAAATACCGCATTAAAGATTAGGGATGTCGACCTCTCTGGGGCGTCTGATCAAGACAGAAACGCTGAACTGGACACGCTTGTTGCGGAGTTGAGCTCGGAGGGGTTTGATTTGAAGTCCGGACCGTTGATGAAAGTGATGCTGGTGAAGTTGGGCGCGGAAGACTACGCATTGCTAAGTATGTTTCATCATGTGGTTTTTGATGGTTGGTCACTAATGCTGGTGAAACAAGAGCTTCAGTCACTGTATCGGGCCTTTGCCAGTGGGAAAAAACACTCGCTACCCGATGTAAACATTCAACTATCAGACTTCTCTCACTGGCAACGTGCTAAAAGCCAGTCACCCGTGTATCAAGCTAAGCTGGCTAGCGTGCGAGACTCGCTAAATGTCAGCCATCGGCATGAAAAAATTACGACTGTAAGACCTAGAAGCGAACATATAAGCCGAGAACTCGGTACTGAGACCTTGTATTTTGATCAGAACAGTGTCGAGTCTTTAGCAGCTTTTACGGCTCAAGAAGGTGTTACGAACTACACCGTATTTGTACTGGCTTTTCGCTTGAGCTTATACCTGTACAGCAAGCAGGAAAATCTACTCCTGTCGTCACCTCAAGCTGATCGAGATGAAGCAGGTATACAAAATACGGTTGGTGCTTTTTTAAACTGGATGGTCGTCAATGTTCCTGTTAAATCCACGCAAAGTATTTTTGACTATTTCTTAAGCGCGAAATCCATTGTCAGTGATGCGTACAGAAATCGGGACGTGAGTATTTTTGCGGTCACTGAGGGTATGGAGGAGAGAATGCAGTTTCACGACATTATCTCCTCAGTGCAATTCCAGTATCTAGACGGTCTCAATAATGCGGATGATCGTTTACGTTTGGACGGGCTGGAGGTAGCTTCCATCGTGAGAAAGGATGCAACGGTAGAAAATCACAACGATTTGTCTGCGGTTGTGTTGAAAAGTGATAAGCGTATACGTTGCGAGCTGTCTTTCAATCGGGACTTGTTCGACGCTGAAACAGCGAAAGACATCCTTAGCACGATGAACAAGATCGTCAATTTGTTTGTAAATTCCGATGATAGAAAAATTCATAAAATTTAAAAGGATAGAGACCAATGTCTGATAGTAAATTGTTTAATCGGAATTATCTGCTGTTATTTCAAGGCCAGACGGTAAGCCATATTGGTACCGCTATGAGTATGGCTGCGATGCTTTTTTGGCTAAAAAATATCTCTGAATCGGCCTTGCTTGTAAGCCTTTTGGGCGTGGCGGCGATCGTTCCTGGAATGATCCTTAACCCATTCGGAGGGGTGTTAGCTGATAACGTATCGAGAAAGAAAATAATTGTTATTGGTGATATTGCCATTGGTGTAGCGAACGTCGCTTTTGGATGCATGATGTTTTTTGAACTGCTGCCTAACAGTACTATCATTGTGCTGGCGTTTTTCATCACTGCTTTTGGCGGCTGTGTGGGAGCTTTTTTTGGACCGGCGTCAACTGCGTTACTGCCGGATATTGTGCCCAAAGATAAGTTGGCTCCTGCGAGCGGCGCGCTAGATGGCATTACTCAGGGATCTAAGCTTATAGGCAATATCTTGGGTGGCGTATTGTATCGAGTTATAGGCGCTCCGTTAACCATAATTGTCGACGGTATAACGTATATATTTTCTGGCATTTCAGAAAGCTTTATATCTGTTGAAGAGTCACACAATACGAAAAGTAAAGAGAAGCAGGAAGTTAGAAAGATTTTCAGTAAGATACGCTCAGATCTAATTGGCGGTGTCAAACATGTAAAGGGCAATAAAAAGCTCATTATGTTGTTGGTTTGTTCGGTTATTGCTGAAGTCCCATTTGCGCCGTTGGTCATCGTACTGCCATTCTATGTTGAAAATACTTTGGGCGTCACCTCAGATTGGTACGGCTTTATTGTTGCCGCTCTATTTGTAGGTGTGATCCTTGGGAATGTATTGTCCGGGTTTATAAAAATCGCGGACGAGAACAAGAAACATGCTGTGTGGCTATCTATTGTCGGAGCGGGTGCCGGTCTCATGTTATTGGGTACAGCTAATGGGCCAGTGGTATCTCTTGCTTACATTTGTCTCTCAGGTTTATTTCTCGGCTATCTAGCGGTTGTGGTAAAAGTAGGCATCCAAATTAATACGCCTTCCGAGTTTAAGGGCCGAGTATTCGGGCTACTCAATTCACTGACATCCGTCATCATATTGTTCAATGTTGTTATATCAGGAATTTTGATCGACCAGTTGGGCCAGGATATGTCTAGATTTTTCTTGGTTGGTGGATTGGTAGTGGCTTCATTTTCCCTTTTGGTGATGTTTAGTCGCGACCTTAAGCTCGCATTTTGTGATACCAGTGCTACTGCAACCGACGACGAAGTAACAGGTGACAGTTTAGCTGCTAATGAAGGTTAGATAGAACTTACCCCTGCGGTT
>Ga0065722_100059_pt1 | contig 10735 bp, 7 predicted proteins | sample BansetMetagenome_FD_59109 | JGI IMG/M metagenome (GOLD analysis project Ga0065722, IMG submission 59109) | Bankia setacea gill microbial communities from Puget Sound, Washington, USA - Caecum Enriched | ecosystem: Host-associated > Mollusca > Digestive system > Ceca | place: United States...
TGCCGGGTATCCTTGAATTGTCCCGTACTTTTGCCCATGCCGACCCTATAAAAGAGCCTATTCCGGTTGTGCCCACGTGCCATTACATGATGGGCGGAATTCCTACCAACGTTAACGGCCAGGTCCTCGTACCCAATGCCAAGGGTGAGGACGAAGTTGTTGAAGGTTTTTATGCGTGTGGTGAGGTAGCCTGTGTTTCTGTTCACGGCGCAAACCGTTTAGGCGGAAATTCACTGCTCGATTTGGTTGTATTTGGTCGTGCGTCAGGTTTGTATATTGAGAAATCTTTACGCGAAGGCATTGAGTTACGTGACCCTTCCGAATCTGATCTCGAAGCTTCAATGTCTCGGCTGAATAAATTAAATACCAGCACCGAAGGCGAGAACGCTTCTGTTTTGCGTACCGAGCTGCAAAATATTATGCAGAATCACTTTGGTGTATTCCGTAATGGTGAGTTCATGCAGGAAGGCATTAAGAAATTAGCCGATCTGCGCGGTCGTATTGAAAACCTAACGCTCGTCGATAAAAGCAATGCCTTTAATACGGCTCGAATAGAAGCACTGGAAGTTCAAAACCTATTCGAAGTTGCAGAAGCAACCGCTATTGCAGCAGAAGAGCGCAAAGAATCTCGCGGCGCCCATGCCCGCGAAGATTTCCAAGTGCGCGATGATGAAAACTGGTTATGCCATTCTATGTACTACCCAAGCGATAAGCGTGTGGGCAAGCGCGATGTTAATTTTGCGCCTAAAACCATGGAAGCATTCGAACCAAAAGTTCGTACTTATTAATAAGGGGTGTAGGTAACTATGTTGAAAGTTGAAGTTTATCGCTACAACCCGGAAACGGATAAAGAGCCGTACATGCAGGCCTATGAGGTAGACACTCAAGGTAAAGACCTGATGGTGCTGGATGTATTGGAAATGTTAAAAGCCGAAGATCCTACGCTCACTTTCCGGCGTTCATGTCGTGAAGGCGTGTGTGGCTCCGATGGGCTGAACATTGCGGGTAAAAACGGTTTGGCCTGTGTTACACCGCTNAGTGACTGCGTAAAGAAGAATAAATTGGTTCTTCGCCCGCTGCCAGGGCTTCCGGTTATTCGGGACCTCATTATCGATATGAGCCAGTTTTACACACAGTTCCTTAAGGTTGATCCATTCCTCCAGAACGATAACCCACCACCGGCTATCGAGCGTTTGCAGTCTTTGGAAGAGCGTGAAAAACTGGACGGTCTTTACGAGTGTATTTTATGCGCGTGCTGCTCAACCAGCTGCCCATCGTTTTGGTGGAATCCTGACAAATTTATTGGCCCTGCGGGCTTGTTACAAGCGTATCGTTTTCTGGCTGATAGCCGCGACACCGCTACCAATGAGCGCTTGGCTAAACTTGATGATCCGTTCAGTGTATTCCGCTGTCACGGTATTCAAAATTGCGTGGATGTTTGTCCGAAAGGTTTGAACCCCACACGTGCAATTGGTCATATTCGCAGTATGCTTTTACATCGCGGCGCCTAGTAATAACAGTGAGTGTTAAGTGGGTATTCGGCGAGTATTAGGTGAGTAGCACAGTGAGTAGTACAGTGAAAGTAGGTTTATAGTACTTCCGTAACTTTTAAATGGGTTACTGAAAAAAGAGGTTACCGGAGTTTTGCTTAATGCCGCTCCGGTTTCTTTCAATATAAGTAAGGGGTTTTTCAAGCTAGAGTATTGGGTTATCTTTACTTATTGGCGAAGGAGGCGGCTTCGAGCGGACTCGTGATCCGGGTTGCTTGAGAGTCGTGCCAGACAAGGGGAGTTTTGCATTTTCCAATCCACAGATTGTGCTTGGGCTAATGTAAAAGTTCTACGGCAAACAATTATTAGCGTGTTCAGCAGCTCCAAAAAGAGCTGGTATTTGAAGGTGGTAAATAAACCATGCAAGAAAGTGTGATGGAGGCCCTTTGGAAAACGGGCCACATATCCGGCAGTAATGCTGCCTATGTTGAGGAAGTCTACGAGTCCTATCTTCAGGATCCGGCATCAGTTCCGGAGCAATGGCGTGATTATTTCGATCAGCTACCTACCGTTAATGGCGGTATGGGGTCGGATGTTCGTCACTCTGAAATTATCGAATATTTTGAATTGCTGGGCCGAAATAGAGCCCGGCCCATGGTTGCGCCCGGTGAAGGTGCTGAGAATATTGCGCACGAGCGAAAGCAGGTTGAGGTTGTTCAGCTAGTCAATGCTTATCGCCTGAGCGGTCATCAGAAAGCCAATGTCGATCCATTGAACCTGCGAACAAAAAAAGCGCCGCAGGATCTGGACCTCGCCTTCCACGGTTTAAACGCCGCCGACCTCGACTCCGTATTCCAAACCGGTGACCTATCATTCGGTTACAAAGAATCCTCGCTCAAGGGTCTTATTGCTGATCTCGAAAAGACCTTTTGCCAAAATATCGGCGCCGAGGTTATGCATATTACCAACTACGAAGAGCGTCGTTGGTTGTTGCAACGCCTAGAAAGCAGCCGCTCAACACCGGATTATGGTGCCAAGTTTAAACGCCATATTCTCAGTCGTTTAACCGCTGCCGAAGGCCTTGAGCGCCATTTGGACAGTAAGTACCCCGGTACTAAACGGTTTGGCCTGGAGGGTGGCGAGAGCTTTATCCCACTCATGGATACGCTCATTAACCGTTGCGGTGGCTATGGTGCCAAGGAAATGGTTATTGGTATGGCGCACCGTGGTCGCTTGAATACCTTGGTGAATATACTAGGCAAAAACCCCACGGCTCTGTTCAGTGAGTTTGAGGGCAAAAAGCTTGTCGATACCTCCGGTGACGTAAAATATCACCAGGGCTTCTCATCAAACGTGATGACCCCCGGCGGTGAAATGCACTTGGCACTGGCCTTCAACCCTTCGCATTTGGAAATTGTGTCGCCCGTGGTGGAAGGGTCTGTAAGGGCTCGCCAAGACCGCCGTGACGATACCCGGGGCAATAAAGTTGTGCCGGTTGTTATCCACGGCGACGCTGCGTTTGCAGGGCAGGGTGTGGTTATGGAGACATTCCAAATGTCTCAAACACGTGCCTATAAAACCGGTGGAACCGTCCATATTGTTATCAATAATCAAGTTGGCTTTACCACCAGTCGGGCCGAAGACGCTCGCTCTACCGATTATGCTACTGATGTAGCCAAAATGATCGAAGCACCCATCTTTCATGTTAACGGTGATGACCCAGAAGCTGTTGCCTACTTAACAAACCTTGCTGCCGATTATCGCAACGAGTTTGGTAAAGATGTAGTACTCGACTTAGTCTGCTATCGCCGACGCGGCCATAACGAGACCGACGAACCATCAGCCACTCAGCCGGTTATGTACAAAGCCATCCGTGCGCATAAAACCACACGTACTTTGTACGCCGAGCAGTTGGTGAACGAAGGCGTTATAAGTGCAGAAGACGCGGAAACCATGTCAAATGATTACCGCGCGGCTTTGGATCGCGGTGAACATGTTGCCCATGGTTTGGTGAGTGAACCCGATTCATCCTTGTTTGTCGATTGGAGCCCCTATATCGGCCATGATTGGCAGACGCCCTACGACAGCACTTATCCACTGAAAGATTTGCAGGCGTTAGCGGAGCAGGTAACGTCTATTCCCGATGGCGTTCAGGTACAGCGCCAAGTGGCTAAAATTTATGACGACCGTCGCAAAATGGCCGGTGGTGCACTGCCTATAAACTGGGGTATGGCCGAAACGCTAGCCTACGCAACCTTGTTAAAACAAGATTACGCTGTGCGTTTAACCGGGCAGGATGTTGGTCGCGGCACGTTCTCCCATCGCCATGCGGTTGTTCACAACCAAAAAGATGGCGAACTTTATGTTCCTCTCCAGAATGTAAAGGAAGATCAGCCNGCTTTTGATATTTACGATTCGTTTTNNTCTGAAGAAGCCGTGTTAGCATTTGAGTACGGCTATGCAACCACCACCCCGAGTGGCATGGTTATTTGGGAAGCGCAGTTCGGTGATTTTGCTAACGGTGCGCAGGTGGTTATTGATCAGTTTATCACCAGTGGCGAACACAAATGGCAGCGCCTTTGTGGTTTAACAATGTTATTGCCGCACGGCTACGAAGGCCAAGGGCCAGAGCACTCATCCGCCCGGCTTGAGCGTTTTATGCAGTTATGTGCCGAGCATAATATCCAAGTGTGTATTCCTACTACGCCGGCGCAGGTGTATCACTTGCTACGCCGTCAGGCTATTCGCCTTATGCGTCGACCCTTGGTTGTTATGAGCCCCAAATGGATTCTTCGTCACAAGTTGGCTACGTCTTCATTAGAGGAGCTGGCTAACGGTACTTTCTTGTCGGTCATTGGTGATGATGCNGTTGATCCAAAAGAAACCAAACGCGTCGTACTCTGTAGCGGTAAGGTTTATTACCACTTATACGAAGCGCGTGAAGAGCGTGAAGAAAAAGATGTAGCGCTTATTCGCATTGAACAGCTGTATCCGTTCCCCGAAGAAGATATCCGCGTAGCACTTAAGGCATTTGCACATATTACCGATGTGGTTTGGTGTCAGGAAGAACCGATGAACCAAGGCGCTTGGTATGCAAGTCAGCATCGCATGCGTCGTGTTGTCGAGCGAGTTAATGAAGACTCTTACCTGCGCTATGTAGGTCGATCGTCTTCTTCTGCTCCAGCAGCGGGTTATATGTCTACGCATCTCGATGAGCTTAATAAGTTTGTTAGTGCAGCACTGGATACCAGTGTTTAATTATTGACGTGTTAAATAGAAAATGTTTTTACGCAAAAAGCGAAAAGGACACATTTGAAAATGAGTAACGAGATCAAAGTCCCAACGTTTCCTGAATCTGTTCAGGAAGGCACAATCGCAACCTGGCACAAGCAGCCTGGCGAGGCATTCGCACGAGACGAAGTCATTGTCGATATCGAAACCGACAAGGTCGTTCAGGAAGTGCCCGCGCCCGCCGCCGGTGTACTGAAACAAATTCTGAAAGAAGAGGGCGATATCGTTGTGAGTAACGAAGTTATCGCTATCTTNGAAGAAGGCGACGCCGCNGCTGCTGGGTCACCTGCAGCAAGTACAGGTGACACCGCATCAGCCGCTACCAGTGGTAACGACATTATCGCGGCTCCAGCAGCCAAAAAGCTGGCCGAAGAGCGCGGTATCAATTTAGCGCTTGTAACGGGTACTGGCAAAGCGGGCCGTATAACCAAGGAAGATGTCGCAAACTTCACACAACCTTCTGCGCCAGCTCCAGCAGCTACTCCGGCACCGGCTGCCAAAATTGCGGCTCCCAGCGCTCCGGTTGTAGAAATGACCGGCGAGAGAGTTGAAAAACGCGTACCTATGACGCGTCTTCGCGCGATAATTGCCGAGCGGCTACTATCGGCAACGCAATCTACAGCCATGCTCACAACGTTTAACGAAGTGAACATGGGGCCGGTAATGGCTCTGCGTAAACAGTATAAAGATCAGTTCGAAAAAACCCATAATGGCACGCGCTTAGGTTTTATGGGCTTTTTTGTTAAAGCCGCCGTAGAAGCTCTGCGTCGTATTCCTGCGGTTAATGCCTCAATAGATGCGAACGACATTGTCTATCACGGTTATCAAGATATTGGCGTGGCGGTTTCAACCGCTAAAGGTCTTGTTGTTCCTGTACTGCGTAACGTAGAAAACATGAGTATTGCCGAAATTGAAAACGGTGTACGCGACTTTGGTTTACGCGGGCGTGATGGAAAAATCAGTATCGACGAAATGCAGGGCGGTACGTTTACTATTACNAACGGTGGTGTATTTGGTTCACTGCTGTCTACTCCAATCTTGAATCCACCGCAGGCTGCCATTTTGGGTATGCACAAAATTCAGGAACGGCCAATGGCGGTTAATGGAGAAGTGAAAATCCTACCTATGATGTATCTTGCTCTGTCCTACGATCACCGTATTATCGACGGTAAAGAAGCTGTACAGTTTTTGGTGGCGATCAAAGACATGATTGAAGACCCAGCGCGTATCCTCTTGGAGCTTTAATACTTCACCATTGAGCCGGTAAGCCCGGCTCAAATTTCACAGAATTTAATATTCGATTGCATATCTTTAAATCTTTTGGGGTTATTCCTATGTCCAACAAATATGACGTTATCGTTATCGGTTCCGGTCCGAGCTGGCTATGTTGCTGCCATTCGTGCGGCTCAACTCGGCCTGAAAGTCGCCTGTATCGAAAAGTGGAAAGGTAAGGATGGAAAGGGCGTTAACGGCGGTACTTGTCTGAATGTAGGTTGTATTCCTTCTAAAGCATTGCTCGACAGCTCTCATAAATATCACGAAGCTAAAGTCGCTTTTAGTGGCCATGGCATTGGTACTGGCGATGTGTCTATCGATGTTCCATCCATGATCGAGCGTAAAGACCGCATTGTGAAGCAAATGGCTAGCGGCGTTACCGGCTTGTTTAAAGCAAACAAAGTAACTTCTTTGTACGGTATGGGTAAATTGCTGGGCAATCGCAAAGTACAGCTAACCGATTTCGAAGGTAAAGAAGAAATTTTTGAAGCTGAAAATATTATTTTGGCTTCTGGTTCTATTCCTGTCGCTATTCCCGTTGCCCCCGTAGACGAAGATGTTATTGTCGACTCAACCGGTGCTTTGGAATTTCAGGAAGTNCCTGAGCGTTTAGGTGTGATCGGTGCAGGCGTTATTGGCTTGGAACTAGGCAGTGTTTGGGGTCGTTTGGGTTCAAAGGTTGTGTTGCTCGAAGCTATGGATACGTTCCTAGCCATGATGGACCAGCAAATTGCCAAAGAAGCACAAAAAATTTACAAGAAACAGCACCTAGATATTCGCCTCGGCTGTCGCGTTAATGGCACCGAAGTTATAGAAACCAAAGGTAAAAAAGAAGTTGTTGTTACCTACATTGGCAAAGACGGTAACGAGGCAAAAGAAACATTCGACAAATTAATTGTTTGTGTTGGTCGTCGTCCATTCACCGACGGCCTACTGGCTGAAGATTGCGGCGTTAAATTAGACGAGCGTGGCTCCATTTACGTTAACGATTTATGCTCTACCAGTGCCCCAGGTGTTTGGGCGGTGGGCGACGTTGTACGCGGCCCAATGTTGGCGCACAAAGGTTCTGAAGAAGGTGTAATGGTTGCAGAGCGCATAGCCGGTCAAAAAACCGTTATGAACTACGATATTATTCCAAATGTAATTTATACCCACCCAGAAATTGCGGCGGTAGGTCAAACCGAAGAACAAATTAAAGCAGACGGAGAGCCCTACAACGTAGGTACCTTCCCGTTCCTGGCAATTGGTCGCGCTGTAGCGGCAGACGAATCTGACGGTATGGTAAAAATTATTGCCCATGCTGAAACAGACCGTGTATTGGGTGCCCACATCGTTGGCCCTTGTGCTCCAGACTTGGTGCAGCAAGTGGCCATTGCCATGGAATTTGGCTCAAGTGCAGAAGATATTGGCATGACCGTATTTGGTCATCCCACCTATTCTGAAGCTGTTAAGGAAGCGGCTTTGGCTGTGAATGGTCATGCCATTCACATGCCTAATCGTAAGAAGCGCAAATAATAAATTTTGGGATAGCGTTCCCCAGTTAAACCCTGGCTCGGTCGTACTACACCGAGCCGGAATCAATATTCATCATAGATTTCTTTATCAATTACGGCACAACTGTATGCGAAAAGAAAAGAATGGGAAGTAGAAATGAACTTACATGAATATCAGGGCAAGCAACTCTTCGCCGAGTACGGATTGCCTGTCTCCAGTGGTGTAGCGGCCGAAACGCCGGCAGAAGCTGCAGGTGCTGCNGATATCATTGGTGGTGACAAATGGGTCGTAAAAGCTCAGGTTCACGCCGGTGGTCGCGGAAAGGCTGGTGGTGTAAAACTCGTTAGCTCAAAAGCCGAAATTGAAGAATTNTCCAAGAAGTGGTTGGGTAAGAACCTAGTCACCTACCAAACAGATGAAAACGGTCAGCCTGTTAGTCGTATTTTGGTTGAAACCTGTACCGATATTGCCGAAGAGCTTTATCTGGGCGCGGTTGTAGACCGCTCAACCCGTCGCATCATTTTTATGGCCTCTACCGAAGGTGGAGTTGAAATTGAAAAAGTTGCCGAAGAAACACCTGAAAAAATTCTTAAAGCAATNGTAGANCCCATGACGGGCGCTCAGCCTTATCAGGGTCGCGATCTTGCTTTTCAGCTAGGCCTCGAAGGTAAGCAAGTGAAGCAATTCACGCAGATATTCCTTGGCTTGGCAAAAATGTTTCAAGAAAAAGATTTGGCGCTGCTGGAAATTAACCCATTGGTTATTACCGAAGAAGGCAACCTTCACTGCCTAGACGCCAAGGTAACTATCGACAGCAATGCCATGTATCGTCAGCCCGCATTGAAAGAAATGCACGACCCTTCGCAGGAAGACGAACGCGAAGCGCATGCGGCCAAGTGGGAGCTGAACTACGTAGCACTCGACGGCAATATTGGCTGCATGGTAAACGGTGCTGGTTTAGCCATGGGTACCATGGACATCGTAAAGCTGCACGGCGGNAAGCCAGCCAACTTCCTCGACGTAGGCGGTGGNGCAACCAAAGAGCGTGTAGTTGAAGCGTTCAAAATTATTCTCTCCGACGAAAACGTATCGGCCGTATTCATTAACATCTTCGGTGGTATCGTTCGCTGTGACCTCATCGCCGAAGGCGTAATTGGTGCAGTAGAAGAGGTTGGCGTTAAAATTCCAGTGGTGTGTCGCTTGGAAGGTAATAACGCCGAGTTGGGTGCAAAAGTATTGGCAGACAGCGGCTTAAACATTATCGCCGCCACCAGCCTTACCGATGCTGCAGAGCAAGTTGTTAAAGCTGCGGAGGGCAAATAATGAGTGTTTTAATTAATAAAGATACAAAAGTTCTTTGCCAGGGTTTTACCGGTTCACAGGGTACATTCCACTCAGAGCAAGCGATTGAATACGGTACCAATATGGTCGGTGGTGTTACCCCNGGCAAGGGCGGTCAAACCCACCTAGGCTTACCGGTATTCAACACCATGGCTGAAGCCGTTGCCAAAACCGGCGCCGATGCTTCCGTTATATACGTGCCTGCACCTTTCTGTAAAGATTCCATTCTTGAGGCTGCTCACAGCGGCGTTAAGTTAGTGGTTTGTATTACCGAAGGCATNCCAACGTTGGATATGCTCGAGTGTAAAGTTAAGTGCGACGAATTAGGCGTGCGCTTAATCGGCCCTAACTGCCCAGGTGTTATCACCCCAGGCGAATGTAAAATCGGCATTATGCCCGGCCACATTCACCTGCCGGGTAAAGTGGGTATTGTTTCCCGCTCTGGTACGCTTACCTACGAAGCCGTTAAGCAAACTACGGATTACGGTTTCGGCCAGTCTACCTGTGTTGGTATTGGTGGCGACCCCATTCCCGGTTCAAACTTTATCGATATCCTTGAGTTGTTCCAAAACGACCCGCAAACCGAAGCCATCGTAATGATCGGCGAAATCGGTGGAACCGCAGAAGAAGAAGCAGCCGCTTACATTAAAGAAAATGTAACCAAGCCAGTTGTTTCTTATATTGCCGGTGTTACTGCACCTCCTGGAAAGCGCATGGGCCATGCCGGTGCGATTATTTCGGGTGGTAAGGGTACTGCAGACGAGAAGTTTGCTGCATTGGAAGATGCGGGTGTGAAGACTGTTCGTAGTCTTGCGCAAATTGGTGATGGCTTGAAGGAAATTACCGGTTGGTAGTTTATNCTTACCAACAGCAAGCTGGAACTATAAAAACGCCCTCTTATTGAGGGCGTTTTTATTTGACCTATATGCGGGCAAAAAAAGTAATGCGCTAATTTTATTTCGATTGTCAGGTGTTAAAAATTCACGATAAACCTGGCGCTAGAAGAGTGTTGAGCAGTTATGCTGCTGCCATTGGCAAAAGCTCCATCCATTGTGCCGCGTGTAACTCTTGAAATATTAACCCGTGCATTGCATTGGACGTCTGTATTNATGTTAGACAAATCTTTTTTCTCCATTAGCTCTAAGAATTTAATAGTATAGCTGCCATTGTCATCGACACTTTCTGTAAGAGATGAATGGGTTGAAGAGCCTTTTGTATCTTCACAGTAAAGGTGCGCATCAACTTCAATTTCTGTATTCATAACGATATCCCAAAGCAGGGTAAAGCTCTCTTCAGCACTGAGTGATATCTCATCCGCTGGGGAGTAAATATTCACCGCTTCGGGCAAGCGAACATAGCTCTGTGGTGCGCTATTTTCATCTTCTCGCTCGAGAGAAAGAGTTATTAAATCGCCGGCTATATAGTTGTCGAATGACGCTTTATAGCGTGTTCCGGTAAACAAATCTCCTAGTTTGAACCTGCTTAATACTTTGCTCTCGCCAAAGGCGCTTACAGCAAATTTATCACTGCTGGATAGGGCTACAATGGCACCCTCGGTGCGTAGCTCGGCATTAATGTCGGTTTGATTTTCCATTGCCTCGATCACTACAACAGCGTGTATGTTGTTTGTTTCTAGCCCTTCTGAATCCACATCTCCGCCACAACCTGCCATTAATATTGTTGCCGTAAGCAAAATAACCCCTATAACTCCACTGATTTTATGCACGAACAATCTCCTTTTTATAGTTTGGGTTCTTGATATATTGATTGTATACCATACCCATACCCATACCCATACCCATACCCATACCCATACCCATACCCATACCCATACCCATACCCAT
>Ga0065722_100638_pt1 | contig 10718 bp, 10 predicted proteins | sample BansetMetagenome_FD_59109 | JGI IMG/M metagenome (GOLD analysis project Ga0065722, IMG submission 59109) | Bankia setacea gill microbial communities from Puget Sound, Washington, USA - Caecum Enriched | ecosystem: Host-associated > Mollusca > Digestive system > Ceca | place: United States...
ATTTCTTTATGCCCATAACCGACGATGCATTCGACTTCGGGCGCATTGCGGCAACCAACGCCATTAGCGATATTTACGCCATGGGCGGTCAGCCCATTATGGCCATCGCCATTCTCGGCTGGCCGATAAATGTGTTACCCGCCGAAGTGGCTGCACAGGTTATCGAAGGTGGCCGCCAAGCCTGCGCCGACGCAGGCATTCAACTCGCCGGAGGCCACAGTATTGATTCTCCAGAACCTATTTTCGGCCTTGCCGTTACCGGCCGGGTACCCAAACACCGTTTGCGCCGCAACGCATCGGCACGAGCTGGAGACCTTCTTTACCTAACCAAACCACTCGGTATCGGCGTACTCACCACAGCACAAAAACAAAAAAAGCTTAAAGCCGAACACCAATTTCTGGCGCGAGATTGGATGTGCCGCCTGAACAGCGTCGGCGCAAAGCTCTCGCAACTCGACGCGGTATCGGCACTAACCGACGTAACAGGTTTTGGTTTAATCGGTCACCTTTTAGAAGTCTGCGAAGGCAGCAATCTCAACGCACAACTTTCTTTTGCCGCCTTACCTATATTACCTGCCGTGCAAGAATACCTTGCAGCAGGCTGCATTCCAGGCGGCACCGAACGCAACTTCGGCAGCTATGGGCATAAGATAACGGCACTTACCGAACAACAAAAACACATTCTTTGCGACCCACAAACCAGCGGCGGATTGTTAGTCGCGGTGGCACCCAGTGCTCGCGAACAAATAGAAGCAATATTGCGCAGCGAGGAAATCGAACCAGCACTAATAGGTGAACTGTGCGAACAACAGCACGGCCCGCGCATTCGAGTAAATAGCTAATCGCCTAGCGCGCAAATGCCAATCAACAAATCTCGTTGGCGAATTCAAACTTAACAAGTGATAACTCATAGAGCGAACATCATCAGTGGAAACAAAACGGCCAGACAGCGCCAACTACACCGAGATATTTTTAACGGACACGCCGCTGCTCGATACCCGCGCACCCACTGAGTTCGCCCGCGGCAGTTTCCCCAATGCCGAAAACATTCCCCTTATGAATGACCTAGAGCGTGAACAAGTCGGCACCTGCTACAAACAGCACGGCCAAGANGCCGCTATCGCTCTGGGCCATANACTTGTCTGCGACAAGATCAAAACATCGCGGGTGAATAGTTGGTTAAATTTTGCCGAACGCAATCCACAAGGCTACCTGTTTTGTTTTCGCGGCGGTCTGCGTTCGCAGATTTCACAGCAATGGCTTAGCGAAGCTGGCTGCGATTACCCACGCATAGAAGCAGGCTATAAAGCCATGCGCCGCTTTCTTATCGACAACCTAGAATTACACACAAAAAATAAATCATTCGTTATCGTCGGCGGCCAAACCGGCTCGGCAAAAACCGAATTGCTGCCGCGTATTTCAAGTAGTTTAGATTTAGAAGGCTTAGCGAATCATCGCGGCAGTGCGTTTGGAAAACGCGTAGCTGGGCAACCCGCGCAGATCACCTTCGAGAACGCAGTTGCGATCGAACTGCTCAAGCTTCACCATCAAGCGCCCCGTCACACCATTATCGTCGAGGACGAAAGTAAATTAATCGGCCGCTGCGCCCTACCAGAGAGTTTGCGCTTAGCCATGTCAAAATCTCCACTGGTGGTTGTAGAAACGTTATTGTCTGAGCGCGTAGAGCACTCATTTAAAAACTATATTTTGCACAACCTTATCGACTGTCAACAACTACTCGGCGAAGAAGCTGGTTTCGCACGCTTCGCCACAGAACTATTGCAGTCGCTCGATAAAATTCGCCGCCGCCTCGGTGGCGCAAGACATACTGAACTACAACAGTGGATGAACGATGCGCTGGAGCAACATCGTCGCGGTGACAGCAGTGGCCACTTGCGCTGGATAGAAACACTCTTGCGCGACTACTACGACCCGATGTACAACTACCAAATCGAACAAAAAAAAGAACGCGTTATTTTCAGCGGGCGCCCGAACGATGTTGTGGATTACCTCAACAACCACAATAACAGCCACAACACCTATTAATTAGCCATACCCCCTATAAACCGACACTCTTGAGACCTCCGCATGAAACAGCTTCGACTCCTTACGGCATTAGCCGCAATTTTTACGCTACTACTTAGCCTNCANGCCACNGCCGCAACNTTTACCTTTACCGCGATTCCCGACGAAGATGAATCNCGNTTGGTNGAGCGNTTTAATCGCGTNGCGGCCTATCTTGAGTTTGAGTCTTTGGCGTACCGGTTAAATATATTCCGGTAAAATCCTACGCTGCAGCAATCACGGCGTTTCGCAATAACCAAGTGCAACTCGCTTGGTTTGGCGGGCTCTCCGGTGTACAGGCACGTCTCGCTGTACCCAACTCCCAAGCGATTGCACAGGGTTACGAAGATCAATTTTTTAAGACATATTTTATTGCCCACAAAAACGCAAATGTCGAACCCTCCACTGAATTTCCTAAGGCTATCGCTGGCAAGACTTTCACCTTTGGATCGAAAGGCTCTACCTCAGGACGCCTTATGCCCGAATTTTATATTCGCGAAAACCTTAAGCAATCACCACAAGAAGCTTTTGAACGCGTAGGTTTTTCTGGCGACCACAGTGCCACCATCGCGCAGGTCCAGTCTGGAGCCTATCAAGTAGGTGCGGTTAATTATCTTGTCTGGGAAACAGAACTTGCCGCAGGCAAGGTTGACCCGAGCAAAGTTAAAGTCATCTGGGAAACACCCAACTACCCCGATTACCAGTGGACCTTACGCGGCGATGCCGATCAGGTGTACGGCAAAGGTTTTACCAAAAAATTGCGTAACGCCCTGCTCAACATGAAAGATAAATCCCTGCTAAAAGCCTTCCCGCGCAAATCATTTGTAGCGGCTAAAAACGACGACTACAAAGCGATTGAAGACACCGCTCGTGCGATCGATTTGTTGCAATAAACAGGTATGACTAACGCGCTTATTCAACTGCAAAACTTCGCCTGCGACCACCGCGGTGGAGCCTTACTCGGCTCCGTCACGGAAAGTCCGGGCGCAGTACTTCGACAGCTGAATATAACTATTGATCGCGGTGAAAAAATCGCTTTAGTTGGCCCCAGCGGCGCGGGTAAATCAACCTTGCTGTCAGCACTGTATCTGCAACTGCGAACCGTCACCGCACTTTGTCCGCAACAACTGGGATTAGTGGATAGCCTGTCTTGCTACCACAACATTTACATGGCACAGCTAGAGCGTCACTCTACTTTGTTCAACCTAGTAAACTTGCTCGTCCCCAAAAAAATTCAGGTTCGCCAAGTACAAGCCATTACCGACCAGCTCGGTCTTACCCCGCTGTTATTTACAACCGTAACGTAAGANTCTTCGGGGGGGGAGCGCCAAAGGGTTGCAGCGGCTCGCGCACTCTATCGCGGCCAGACGGTTTTTATGGGTGATGAGCCAGTATCGAATCTCGATCCNCTACAGGGAGAGCAGGTTTTGGCGCACCTGCTAGAGCAACATGAAACTAGTATCGTCGCCTTGCACGATCCGCAGCTGGCGTTAACTCTGTTCGATCGAATAATCGGTTTGCGCTGTGGCGAAGTCGCATTCGATCAAACCGCGTCGTCTCTCAGCCACGAACAACTAAGTCAGTTTTATAGTGGCCACTGATTCGAGGCAAGCTGTCGCCAAGTCGGTCTCCGCTCCACCGCGCTACAATCTTTTGCGTGGTCGCCCTTGGCTACAAGTCTGCGGTGGTTTTTTTCTACTCGCACTCGCCCTACTGCCATTCGCCGATTTAAAAGTTTACCCCTCAGAACCCGGCCAAGAATTACTTCGCATCGCCTTAGGCGTTATCACCCCCAATTGGTACGATTGGCCCGCGCTCGGNCAAGCACTATTACAAACAGTTTCATTCGCTTTAATCGCGGTAGTGATTTCGGTAGTGGTGGGGTTTGGCTTGGCGTTAATTTTCCACGCTCGCAGCGTGCGCGTTTTTTGCGCCAGCATTCGTGCGGTTCACGAATTATTTTGGGCGTTAATTTTAATGCAGGTATTCGGTTTGAGTGCGACTACCGGCGTTCTCGCCATCGCAATCCCTTACGCCGGTATTTTTGCAAAAGTTTTCGCGGAGATATTGGAGCAACAAGCTCCGCTACCGCAACATGCACTAGCGCCCAGTAGCAGTCTGCTAAGCCGATGGCTGTATACGCGCCTGCCCCAGGCCTGGCCTCAAATAGTCGCCTATACGCGCTACAGATTTGAGTGTGCGCTGCGCTCCAGTACAATTTTAGGTTTTATTGGTTTGCCTACTTTAGGATTTTATTTTGAAACAGCCTTCAAACAAGGCCAATACTCACAAGCGGCCTGTTTACTTTGGGCACTGTTCGCACTTATTGCTAGCCTACGCTATTGGCTGCACGCAAAACTTATCCCGCTATATGTAATCNTCGCGTTTTGGTTGCTACCTGAATCAGCGCCGGTAAACGGTCAATATTTTTGGCAATTTATTAGCCACGACATTTGGCCGCGAACACTACAACAGGGATTGCTCTGGGAAACAGTGCAGTGGTACGGATCGCAACTTTGGACAACGCTCTTACCTGCCGCCGGCTACACCCTAGTACTATCGTTAATTGCACTGGTACTCACCGGGATACTGGCAACGCTCATCTATCCAATTGCTAGCCGTCCACTGGCGGGGCGCGGCGCTTTCATCGGTCATGGCGCACTGCTGATGTTGAGGTCTACACCTGAGATGGTGTTGGCGTTCGTACTGTTACTTGTTTGCGGGCCATCGGCACTACCAGCCCTGCTGGCACTGGCCATTCACAATAGTGGCTTAATCGGTTATTTAGTCGCGCGCGCCAGTGACGAGCTACCGCAGCGCATCGATGCCTGCCGCGGATTCAATCTTTACAGCTACCAAATAACACCGCAAATATTCCCCTATTTACTCACGCTACTGCTATATCGCTGGGAGGTCATCATGCGAGAAACNGCNATCCTCGGCATATTAGGTGTTACCACCCTAGGNTTTTATGTCGATTCTGCCTTCGCTGAGATTCGCTACGACAAAGCACTGCTATTGGTAGTAGTTGCCGCGCTATTAAATATAGCGGTAGATTTTTTTGCTAGGCAAACCCGTCGTTACTGTGGGCTAAGCGAATCCCGCGCAGTATTTTCAGAATTAAAACTAAAAAGATAAAGCAACCCTTTTAGCTCGAGCAAACCTCTGCTATCAGTTGACCGATATAAACTCGCGATCAGTTAGCGACTTTAAAAAAGCAATCAAGTCACGCTTTTCCTCTGCACTAATAACAAAGCCGGTAATATCGCTACTTTTATTCGGATGAGCGCGACCGTCTCCCGCTTTCCAACCCCGCTCTATTAGCCTGCCACCAGCCGCATAAAAATCTATAATTTCTTCTAAGCTATTGATACTGCCATCGTGCATATAGGGNGATGTAACTTCAATATTGCGCAAGGTCGGCGTTTTAAATTTGCCGTGATCATCCGCTCTCTGGGTAATTTCAAAGAGACCGTCATCAAACTTTCGCGCCACATCAAAACTATATAACCCGGTATTGTGGAAAGTATCTTCCGCGGCAAGTCGTTGTGTATCAATCGGTTCATTCAAATTCACGCCACTGTGGCAACGACTACAACGGGTTTTGTCTGAGTTAAATAGNGCAAAGCCACGCAATTCCGATTCATTTAACGCATTGCTATCGCCAAAATAACGAAAGCGGTCATACGCAGANTTAAAGGAATTCAAACTCCGCAGGTAGCTCGCCAAGGCCTTAACAATATTAATAAAGTTAATTGCGTCGCGCTCACCTGGAAATGCCGATGCAAATAAATCTCGATAGGTTTGATCCGCCTTAAAGCGCTGTAGAATTTCCTGCTCACGNCCTGTNGCNCCCATTTCGAGCGGCTCGGTACCAAATAAAGGTATAACAATTTGCTCTTCGAGATGCTCTAGCTCAGCATTGCCCCAGGTAAAACTGCGATTAAAAGCAAGATTCACCAGTGTCGCGGAATTGCGTCGATTCTTTTCACCCGTCGAACCTACAGNAAAAGACAAGCCTTCAGAAAATGACTTGCTACGGTGGTGACAGCTAGAGCAACTCATTGCCTGATTGGCGGTAAGCTGATTATCGAAGAATAATCGCTCACCGAGCACAACTTTTGCTGCCGACATCGGATTATCCGCAGGCACTTCGGGTACATCGACTCCCGGCGGTAGCGACCACTGCCACGCATTCATTGGTACGCCACTGCACGACAAAATCAACACCGCGGCGGGCATAAATAACAAAAATCTCTTCGAACGCTTTAACGCTAAATACATTTAATTACTCACACTCATCAACGCTCACCGACATTTATCGAGGCTATTTCTCGTCTCTATTGAGCAACCAATAGACATAGCCAGGAAGAAAACCTACAACACGTGTTCAGCCATAGCAAGCCCACAGCCAATGACATAGCTAAACGGGTAACGGGTTACAGCTCGCAAATGAAACTATTGACACCGGTTACAGTGAAAACTAGGCTGTGTAGGCTAATATTACCATTATGGGTAACGATGGCAGCTCTGACTAGCCGTTAGGCTATCCCAATAAACGCCTAGAACCACGGCGACGCAAAAAACCATAACAACATTAAGCTGGGACGCTAGAAAACCAAATAAGCAGGTGTACTGGTGATCCCTCTAACAAGCGCACAAGATATTCGTTCCCGTGGACGCCCCATTTTATCGGTGGCTAGATCGTTCATGGCTCACCTAGATTTAGCTCACAGACTAGTTTTGGCGGCAATTATTGTTACTATTTTTTCCGCTTGCTCAGCTGATTTTTCCGGCGACAGTTCAACTAAAATTAGCACATCAAATACACCAACGCCGTTACCAACAGCGAATCAGCTGACAGCTCAAACATCCTTGCCATCTATCCGTGTACGCTACCCAGCGTCAGACTCCAACCCCTACTATTACCAAAGGGTAAAGTATTTTGTTGAAATTCTAGATCTCGCACTCAGTAAATCAGGAAGAAGCTACACGCTCGAGAAGATAGACTTGCCGTTTATGAAAGAGGGTCGTAGCAGCCGGTATATTTTAAATAACACTTACGACGTCCACTGGATCAATACCCAAAACGAACTTGAACAAGATTTACAGCCTATTCGCATACCGCTTTTCAAGGGCTTAATTGGCTGGCGTATTTTTTTTATTAACGCTGATAGCCAAGCAGATTTCTCAGCAATTGACTCCATTGCAAAACTAAGACAAAAAGTTGCCGTACTTGGCCACGACTGGCCAGACACACCACTATTCGAACAGCAGAGACTTCCAGTAAAAACCTCGGTTAGCTGGGAGGGGATGTTTGGCATGCTCAACGCTAGACGAATCGATTATTTCCCACGATCCGCACTGGAAATCTGGGATGAAAGAAATGCCTTCCCAGATTTCAGTATTAGCATCGAAAAAGATCTGGTTCTGCACTACCCCGCCGCCTACTATTTTTTTGTTGATAGAAAAAACACCCAGCTTGCAGAAATGCTTGAAACAGGGTTGAACCGAGCCGTCGCCGACGGGTCATTTGATCTGATATTTAACAAATATTTTGCCGAGCGGCTGGAGCAGTTAAAACTAAAAGAGCGTCGACGTATTGATCTGGAAGTCGATTCGCTTCCCCCTGGTGCGCCGCTGGAGCGAACCGAGCTGTGGTATCAACCCTGAGATAGCAAGCGCGTCAGACCGCTTCCAATAGACTGATGGCTGAACAAAAATTGGGGGATTCAAGATCGTCTGACTCAAGAGCTTCCGATCCCTGGCCATCAATCAGCAGCAGATAACCCATCGACTTGGTGCGACCACGACTCTCGCGCTGAACGACGGTTGCGTTATAGTGGGTACTAAAAAAATCGGCGAGCTGATGGAACGTTTTACGGCCAGGATCCGCCAAAATAATACGCTTCACACCTGCTTCCAAAGCGCGTACAAACATACTGCGCAGCTGCGTCGTCAATTCCGGCCAGAAGCAAATATCCGCACCAACCACAACGTCTTGTTCGGCAAAATCCTTATGCGCTAAATCGCCAAAACTGGTATGTGATGTCTGCACACTCACCTCGTTTAAATCTTGGTGGAAGCCTACGTAGGGAAATACACGATGATCCGCATCGACCAGCAGGGCGTCACTGGCAAAATGCTTTGCGCAAAAAATACCTACGCAACCCCCAACCACATCCAACATCCATTACACGCTGATTATCGACTAGCGGATTTTCACTTAGATATTCCATCAATAGAAAACTAGACTTCCAAACCTGATGACCGTAAAGGGATGGAGCTTCGGTATTCTTGATATGTTCTTTAAGTATGGGACTTTTGTTTTTGAGGACTTTTATCCCGCAAATAGAGCGCGCATGGGAATACATCTAAACCAACTAACAAAGAAAAAAGGAGGGGAAACAATAAAACAGGGGGGGGCGCCTAGGAACAAAAGGCAAAAAAAAAGCCAGGCTTGCGCCTGGCTCTTTTAAGGGGAATTACTTGGCGATAACGTTATCAGCCTGAGGACCTTTAGCGCCCTGACTTACACTGAATTCAACCTGCTGACCTTCAGCAAGAGTTTTGAAGCCAGTACCTTGAATTGAAGTGTGGTGAACAAAAACGTCAGGACCACCTGAACGCTGAATAAAACCAAAACCTTTACTTTCATTGAACCACTTAACAGTACCAGTAATAGTAGACATACGTATAAAACCTAAATATAAATAAAAAAGATGCCCTGAGGGCGTTTGGTGCCGAGAACGTAACGTTGTTCAACTGATTACTACTAGCGCGACTATGAGTTGCAAAAGACCATGAGGGGAAATCACTCAAAGCTTTTATATGGTTGCAACGACTAGACAGAACTTACTTGCCAGGAGGGTCGTGGTGTAAAAAAGTGGACAATGGAGTTTTCAACGAGGCCCATCATACAGAGTTTTAGAACTTAGTAAAGCGAATAATAAATGATCTACATGACTAAATCGAAAGCCGGTCAGATTGAAAAGTGGCTATAGGCGCCATCGCCTGAAACAGTCAAATCAACCCACTGCCAGCAAACAAAAAAGCCTCTCACACTTGGTGAGAGGCTTTAGGTGGTAGGCTATTAGAACGGCTTACTATGGCGCAGCAGGGCTAAAGCCATCGCGAATCGCGGTCATTGCGCTTGAGTTAAAGACAACGCTGGTCTCCGCGATACCTGCATGCAATCTCGCTCCCTGGCGTACATAGCTGTCACCGCCTTCAAGATTCGACTCAGCAAACACGAATCGACTGTGTTTTTCCATCGGCATCATGTCGGCAATATCCGCAGGGATATCGAACTCGATAATATCTACTCCTCCGACATTAACGAGACTCACCGGCGCATCCATCAACATCATCCGACTGCCGTCAACATTGTTTTGCTGGACAACTTGCAGCCTTAACTCGGCGCCAGCGACACTGCCATCGGCGGAAACAAAGTAGCCAACGAGTTCGCCCGTAGTATCTTGCCCTAGCCAAATTCCACCTTCTGGCATGGATTCTAGTTCGGCGGGAGTATTAACAATCTCATCTAGGCTGGTGGCAGGAATCGGATCCCAGTTACCTGATTCTGGGCTTGTTTCCTGCCACTGACGGGCAACGATATTGTCACAGGCTAAGTTGGCGTCAAACCAATCATCGTGGTCTTCGTCACACCAAAAAGCGTAGACGTCGTCCTGCTGCTGTAGATGGGCCACGTAAGCCACAGAGCCCGCCGGAAAAACGTCAGAAGCGTCAATCCCAGTCTCGTAGGCCTCATCTAACAGAGCCAACATCGGCACGCCAACAACATCAAACGCCTCTAAAACGATATGCTGGATGTCGATAGACTGATGCGCGCCGCTGTCATCTATTGGCTGCAAGATAGCCGTCTCACCAGTGTCGCCATCTACATAACCGCTGATACTGTATCGATCGAGTGCAGAGAACACACCGTTATCACCGATGTAGAAAGTTTCGTCCGCATCGGAAAATTCATCCCAGCTTGNCGTACCCTGATTCCACTCAAACCAAGTTTCGGCAACGCCGTCGACAATAGTGCCGAATTCAAACCAACTGAAATCAGCTACACCATCGCCATCGGTATCTTCTAGCTCAGCTTCAAACCAACTTACACCCAGGGTGAAGACATCCTCTTCGACAACATCAGTCGGCCCCTGAGCCGTGACAATTGCGCCGGAAAGACATTCGACACTACCATCATCGTTTGTCTGGGATTCTACAAAGCTAAAGCTAAAGCTGTCGGTGGTAGGATCGTAGCTTCCGCTGCCGCTAAAGCCTTCCCCGCCCATAAGAGTGAGGTCACCAGAAGCGCTCATAATGCCCGCAAGACCGTCTTCATGATGCTCACCACGTACGTGCATGAAAACTTGATTGCCATGCATGTTGGTTTCAAGAATGAAGTGCTCGTCCGTTTGGTCGACACAAACACCGCTCTCCCAATCTAACTCTTGGCTGCCGGTCTCAAAGCTTAGGCTTGCGAGATAAACACCAAAGATCTGGGGAACGTCTTGATCACAAACATCACCCAAGCCATCTTCGTCGCTATCAGCCTGATCTTCATTCGCGATTAATACGCAATTGTCTTGGTCGTCGAAGACCATATCACCATCGCGATCAGACATAGGTTCGCCTGTGGGTTC
>Ga0065722_104498_pt1 | contig 10710 bp, 8 predicted proteins | sample BansetMetagenome_FD_59109 | JGI IMG/M metagenome (GOLD analysis project Ga0065722, IMG submission 59109) | Bankia setacea gill microbial communities from Puget Sound, Washington, USA - Caecum Enriched | ecosystem: Host-associated > Mollusca > Digestive system > Ceca | place: United States...
ACCATAGGCTACACCTGTAATGTAATGTAATGTGATGGTTGTTATTTTTGTGTGCGGATTTCCCGCAGCGGGCTTACGGCTATTATAATTCCCTCGGCATTAAAGGCGATTACGCGCCAGTACACAGTGCTTCGCGGAGGTAAATAACTGAACACACTCGGCGACAACACCGTTTGCGTTTGCCCCGGCGGCAACATAAGCCCCGTAGCAGGAACCTCATCCACCGACGCTGGCCGGTATCGATAAAACGCCAACTGGTAGGTCTCAGTACTAGGCTGAGTCTGCCAGCTAAACGCCGTTGTTGTACTCAGTATTGCGTTCACCTCAGGTCCATCCACACTCAAGTGAGCCGGCTTGGTTTTTTCATCCAGCCCCTGAGCACCCACCTGATAGCGCAGTACAATTGGCTGCACGGGCTCGCCCGGCAACAATAGCCTAAAGCGCAAGCTGTACACTCCCAACTCATCGCTGGGTAACTGTGGACTTTGCACCAGAGCTTGGCCATCCCCGACCAATGACTGATGTACATTTTCCAATCGTCGATACACCGCTTGCCCTCCTGTGCTGGCCGGTGTTGCTAGCTCCCAAACACCGTCCAAAGACCCTGCGCGCTGATAGTTAATGGTGGCGATGGCAGAGAGTTTTTGATTACGAGCAATACTCGCCACCTGGGCACCGCTATCAAAACGCAAAGATACCCGGCTAACACCCAAGGCATTGCTACCCGACTCTCTGTTTTCAGCCACAGATTTATGGGCACCCGCCAGTGGGCGCTTTAAGGTAATCGTCTGAATAACACTGACGGTAACTCCATCCATGATAAATTCACGCTGATAGTAAAACTGTTTAAAGCCCAACGCAGCCGCCTGTTGACTCACCTCGGCAGGCACCCGCAAGGACTCCCTTACTCGAAAGCTCTGCTCCCTGCCATCTGCAGAGGGTGAGACAGTAGAACGTAACAAAGAGGTATTACTTGCCAACACTCGGCCAGCGCTACCACTGCCCACGATAAAGGCGCCCCCTTGTGAGGCCGGCGCAGAACCGCGCTTGGCTGCCACTTGCCCGCGCCATTCAAGCATTAGCGTAGCTTCCACTCCCGGAGTGAGTGCTCGCGATGCAAAGCAGCTATTTTGCTGGCTACAAGCCATTCGTAGTTGAGCCTGTGCACTCACAGAAATAGCGAGTAGCACTGTACACGCGAGTCCACGAATGAAAGCGTTGGCTTGAAACTGGCACATTACGATTCTCCCGGCAGCGCGGTTGGCAAACTGCTACTGAGCTTGATGAAGGCCTGATAGCCCTGACTGTTATTAACGGCGTTTAGGTGGTCGTCATAGTGATTGTGCAGCACGGTAAAGGTCAGATCGAGGCCGGGAAAATTATTCTCAGCCTCCCGAATACGCCAAATAATATTGCCGCTGGCATAGCCTGAATCATTGCGCTGAGCAAAGAAGGGATCGTTGAGCGCATCACTTTGATTGACACCAATACTGAGCAACGCAGACAAGCGCTCGGGGATAATCTCCGCTTGCGCATCGAATGACAATAACTGACGCCGAGTACTGTCACCACTGGCATGGTAGTCGGTTTCCTGAAGCTCCCAACCGACACCAAGGTGAGATTGTTGCCCCCATTGCCACTGAGCATTGAGTTGCAAGGCTTGGCTGCGAGTATTGTCTTGCCAGCCACTGTAATCCTCCACTTCGTCATGCTTGTAACCCATTGACCACTGCCACTTAGCATGGGCAAAATCAATATTGGCGTTCAGCTTGCGCACACTTAAATTATTGGCAATATAGCCCGCAGGTGTATACACATCTTCTAAATGCCCGGCCCCCATACTCGCGTGATAACTGGGCTGGCCAAGCAAGGTCAACAGCCAGCCCGCTTGCAACTGCTGCCGGTAACCCCCGCTCACATTCCAATGCGTATTGTCGGTACGGGCGTAATCGTGGTTGTTATCAACATTGTTATGCTCAGTAGCCGCAACGGCATCCCAATACCATTGTTGATAGGCCATGTTGGCAAATATACGCCGTAGGCTTTGATCGGCAATTTGGTTTTTATTTAACAGGCTGTAAAAATAGCTCCCCACCTCACGCGCCTCTAGGCCAATGTTAATTGAAAGTGACTCTTGGGACGGTGGGCTTAAGGGTTGAAACACCATCAGCGTCGACCAAGCTTGATCATTAATAGCCTCAAAACCTCGCGCTTCACCGTCAAAATCATAGCGACTGCGTGCCTGCTCTATACGCACGCGAACCTGCCGCTCAAATAATTCTCCATCGGCACTTAGGTTCCACGCTTGGCCACCGTTAACCCTATTTTCGCTAGGCATGCCCGGCTCAAGCGTAGCAAAGTCACTTTCGCTCACTCGACCGCTCATAAAACTTGAGGACACAACCAACTGATGGCTGTCGTTATTAAGAGGCTGATAAAGCCAGTTTACGCCATCTATACGATTGTTGGACTCACTAAGCCCTAAACCTCCCTCTAGACCAATACGCTGATTAGCGCTCACGCTGTATAGCTTCACGGCGGAGTCCAGCGAATTCACAACCATGCTGGCGGATAAGCCACGCTGCTGATAACCATTACTGAGCAAACCAATGGCCTCGTTTTGGTGATCACCAATCTCAATACGATAACGCCCTGTCGCCGCTACAACAGAAAACGTTGGCACATCTAGGGTACGCCCGGTAAGAGAATGCTCTGCACTGTTCGACAGAGCAACATCACCGGCCGCGTCTAACTGCCAGTCATTACCCTCAAGCTGCGCCAATACGCGGCCTCCACCTTGAGCAGCTAGGGTATTATTGCTAGAACTATCGCCGCCATAGAGCGCGCTGGCCGCGACTCGCTGACTCACAGCCAAATCGAACTGGCCCTGCATGCGCGCGTCCCTAAATGCCGCCGATTGCCGTACCTCAAACTGCCAGTAACCTAGTTCCCGAACATCACCATTGTCTTGGTAAAACATCACCCGTAATTCATGCACACCGAGGTGCAGGCGCCGTACGGGTGTATACCGCAGCATCCCTGCCTCTCGCTCCACCACCGCGCTAAGATCTATACCATCGAGCTCTATAATCAACACCGTTCCCTTAGCGCTATTGAGCTCACTAGGCAGCACAACCTGCAAGCTCTCCCCCGGCAGATAGAAATCGCCATTAACTGCCGCTTGCAGTGTTAGTACTTCGTCTGAACCAGCGCGGGCTACAGCGCTATACCACAGACATAAAAGGGCAAGAAGGATGTAAAAACGTTTATTCATAACAGGTCGTTCTCGGGCTGCGCTCCCGCAGACGGCGTTCGCGTATTCTCATAGGGTATTACTGTGTCGTAACCCACGCAGTTTTGGTTCAATTATTTGCTACAACTAGACAGCGGCCGCTGGCTACATAGCTAACTTTACCCCATAGTTTGGCGCCCGGCTATTCTCATGGCCGTGTGATTATCTACCCCGTAACCACCGCTACGCGTAATAAATGGCCTAAAACTCCACGCATTAGCCACCTTAAACGTGCTCTTAAGCTATTTTCCCTCACACCCATTCACGCGCTGTAAGTCCACAGTCATTAGAAAGTCTTCAATACTGGGGACGAAAAATTTATCTTGCCCTCCGTAGCTCCTCAAACTGACAAAAACAACCGGCTAATATCTTTATGCCCAACACCGTGAGCAGTAGTTATGACTAAATACCGCTGCGGCATTCACTTTTACATACATCATTCGACGCAATTATTGGTTTGCTGCCGCACTCAATACGCCAAATAAAAACCAATAACGAAAACTAAATAACACTCGCGCCAAATATAATTTCGTCTATTGAAAAATAGAAAAAAGAAGCGCAGCATTCCATCTCCTTTAAACCTGAACACAGGAATTTTAGGATTGTCATGAAAATATCAATGCAGCAATTCTTCACTATTACAATCACAGTCACTTCAATACTTTTTTTTATCGTCTACGTTTATACCGAAAACCCATCACATAAAACTCACCTATTATCTTTACCCACAAAAGATTACGAAGGCGACATCAACAGCACAAATTTAAACTTCATCGCTCTGGAAATTCGTAAAAACAGAGAAGCACTTGAGTCTATACGAAACGAATACGCGAAAAATATCGCCGAAATTAACAACAGACTTGACACTTTGTCAGCAAACACAACAAACAATACCGCTGAGATCATAGAAGAAAATGAAGACCAAGACCTGCAAGCAATTCATGATTTCGAGAACGCAATTGCTCAAGAACAAGAACAATTTGAGGAAGAACTTGTCGACTTTACTTGGGCCCCAAAGGCAGAAGTGAACCTAGAAGTAGGCCTAGATGAATTACAGCAGGAGCTTTCCTTTGAGCTAGTCGATTCACAATGTAGAACGACCCGCTGCAATGCCACAGTGGTTTTTGAAAATTACGCATTAGCCGAACAATACGGCAATCAACTTGCGGAAGTGTCCATTCCTGGTTTGAACTGCGCTCAGAGTATTTCGCTACCACAACCAGGGGATACTTCTGCGGGCTACCAGGCGAACCTACTACTGGACTGCTCACAGCAAGTTCTGGGGAATGTTCAGCCTACTTACTAATCGTTTGTTTTATGGAGAGATGGATATGTCAATAAAATCAAATGTTATTATGGCGCTAGCGACCGCCGCCTCAGCAGGAACACTGCTTTCCTATGCCCCGCTTGCAGATGCAAACTTCCGCCGTGCACATTCTAGTGAATGCCATAGCTATTACGACAATCTTGGTACAGATCTATACAACGGCGCCTGGATCGCAAATTACGGAGACGTTGCGCGCGGCGTCTATTGCCCCGTAGCAACCGATGGTTACCTAAGCCACAATGCCACCACCACATTAAATGTGCATGGCTTCGAAGCCAGCGGTGAAAGTAATACTTCACGCGCCTGCGTAAAACACTACACCAATTCTGGCACCGCCTGTGGTGTTGTCAAAAATTGGGGGGCCAGCTATGGGGGAGCCTCTGGGGTAGACATTACCCAATGGTCTAATTATGGGGCGTCATTCCCCTACATTTACAATGTCGTAGACGTGGGTGGTCGCCTTTATGGTTTCTATCTGGCCAACTAAGGCAGAAAAAAGCCAGGCTTGAATGCCTGGCTTTCTAGAACGCTCTTTTAGTAAAATTCTAGCACATTTAGTAAACCTCTAGCTCATTTACACGAACATACACGCTTTGGTTGTCGGGCCCACGAATCCCCTTCACGCGTAGTTTAGATCCGTATATAAGTGAGAAGTTATGGGTGCGCTTAACACTGGTATTCCCTCTTATACTAACCACGGTTGACCAAGAGCTACCCGTCCAAACCTGAACATCGTAGTCTTTAATCTCGTAACCTTGGCTGGTATAAAGCACCACTTTTGACAGCGCTTTAACCGCCCCAAAATCAAGCTGAAGCCATTGAGGTAAACGACCATCGTTGGTATAAGTATGGCCATTCGCCCAGCTATAGGCACCACCCACTTGAGTATTGGTGTTGCCGTCTTTCACACGGCTAGGGCTGTAACCAGGATATGAAGACTGCGCTGTAGCCGTTGCGGTCAACGCCAAATTAGGCGCTGTTTCAAAGACTTCGAGCTCATTGATACGTGCATAGACATACTGATTGTCTGGCCCACGTAAAGATAGAACCCGTAAAATCGTACCGCGTGTGGGGTTAAAAGAGTGGATGCGCGTTACGCTTGTATTGCCACGCTGACTCGCAACCGTAATCCAGTTTGAACCGCTTCGAACCTGAATATCATAATCTTTTAATTCGTAGCCCGTACTGGTATAAAGAACAACCTTTGAAAACGTTTTTTCCGAACTATAGGCCAGCTGAACCCACTGCGGTAGACGCCCATCGGTGGTATAAGTATGGCCGTTTGCCCAGCTATAGCTTCCACCCACGGTTGTATTTCGATCACCATCTTTAATGTTGTTTACATCGTACCCCGGAAATGTCGATTGAGCCGATGCCAAGCCCTGTGCGGCGATATTTCCAGATAGTGACACAGCATAAGCTGCAACTTTGCTAGGAGAAACACTCACCTCATTCGCTGAAAGCGACTCCATCCCCAAACCAACGTTACTCATCTTTTCGATTTCACTACTCGCCGCCAACGACGCCGACATCAATAGGCTGGCCGCCAATACAATAGTTTGCTTTATTCTCATAGTAACCTCTACTTGATCCAGTATTTTCGCTCCCATACCTAACATCATCGATATGGGACACGCTTTTTGCGGAAAATGTGATACCCCTATTCCCGCACCGAGTGACTGTTGCAGCGTTCGCACAGCACGCAGGCACACTACAAATCAAGCGCGGAGAAAACTTAAAATAAAGGTAAAAAAATCGCTAGAAGTAGCCATTTCACGAAAATTTCACAAATTACACTTTAAGAAACGACAAAAAAAGGATAATCGCGATGCCCTGAATACCACTAGGTTTTAAACTGCGCATGAATAAACGCCAGAGCATTCAACAACAAAACTAGAATACGGTGTCGCCCATAAAACAGATTGATTAGCGCGAACTTATCCGCCGTTAAACACCCCAGAAATTAAAACAAATGTATAGCCGTAAGTTTGCTATCTCATATTGATGAAAATTAAAAATTTCGGAACCCACTATTCAGGAAGAACAGACAGAAAAACCGTGTGAATATCTTCGCAGAGCCTAGCGCCAACAGCAGGGCATAATCGATAAGCCCTCCGCTTCAAATACAAAAGGTCTTGAAAATAAAGATATCGGCTACTCGGCTTTAAACTCTGAACTAACATTTTTAGATTTTCTAGGTAATCCGCGCCAAGCCTATTGGGGTAGTATTTCAATATTTGAGTATAGTATTCATGCTTAACAACTGCGCTTGGCGCCTTATATGCTTGTTTTGCATTTTCAATGCTTGACATTAACTGACTATAGTCGGGCGGAACCCTGCTCAACTCGCTGTGTACACGCTCACGAGTTGTCACCAATGCCTGATACACAATACCCGCGGGCGTCATTTTATGACGGTCAATAATTTCGAATGCATTCTCAATGCTTAACTTTGCCCGACTAATGTCACCTGCATATAACTCAGAGCGTGCCTGCAACATTAGCTTTTCCAGAAAACCGTCATTTCCCTCACCACGACTGGGTAGAGCAATAGCGTAATAGCGCTCTAGGTAGTGTGAAGACTTAGAAAACTGACCGACCATAAAATAGTGCTCGGCCAAATATCCATGAATTATCAACATACTGGGGTGACTATCCAAATACAGCTTCTCGCGTATAGCTAAAGCCTCTAAGAGGTGTTTTTCAGCGATTACCCACTCTTGAAAAAAAAACGCGTAACTTCGCCCTAGCTGCTCTAAGCCCGATGCAGTTTTTTCATGGTAAAAACCCAACTTTCTCGAATAAATATCCACAGCAGATTGCATCAGTGAAATTTTTTCGTTGGGCTCCCAAACAAACCAATTTAACAGTGAGAGGGTGTCCGCGACCTGTATAGAGCTAGACCCATAAGCATCTTCAAATAGATCAAGAGCAACACGCGCATACTCTTCACCGTTTGCCAATATTTTTTGGCGCTTACAAAAGGGTTCTGTGCAATACAAAAACGCTTGGGCCGAGACAAAATATGCATTAGCCATAAAGTTTTGATTGCCCTCATGGTACTGTATTGCCAACTGAAGGCTCTGACGGGAAAGATCGTAGGCATCTTGTCTCTGATGTAAATTGATAAGTGTTTGTACGGTTTCAAACTTTACCGTCAGAGACTCGGTTGAATGCTTACCATAAATAATCTCTGTATTTTCTAAAATATTCCCTAAAAGAATACGAGATTCCTTGTAATACCCTCCGATTTGGTGGAATTGGTATAAAGCATCTAAGCGCCCTTTTTGCTCCGCAAGAGAAGCGGTAGAACTAAGTTCTATGTCAAGCTGTTTATTGAGCATTTCAAGCAGCGTATCGGGAGTGTGGTCTGGTGCATTATAGTATCGAGACATCAATTTTTGAGTGGTCTCCATGTACGAAGTCAACTCTTCCAACCGAACCTTTTGCCAATTATTGTGTTTCTTCAACGAAACATTCTGGAATAAAAACATCACGATCAAAATAAACACAAACGCAATTGCCACCACGTACCATATACGAAAAGCACTTCGTGGCGAATCTCCGTGCCGCGGACTCGCTACTTGGGTATTTTTTTCTAACCCACGCTGAACTCTGCGACTTTTTGCCTTTTCATCAATTCTAACTTGGGTGCCTTTCCTCCTGCCAATAGCCGCGGATAGCGTCATTAATGCTAGCCGCTTCCCCCCGCTGTTAACAACATCACTGTTAACAACGTCGCTGTCGCTGGAATTTTTCGCAGCATCGTTGACCTCAAGCGGAACAGAGAGACGGTTAATATCTGCCGTAAGCCAATAGCCTTTTTTAGGTGCAGTTCTCACGATCTCTTTTCCGCCATCGTCAAATGCCGCACGAATTTCACTAATACTCTGCTTCAGAACATTTTCACTGACATAGCGCCCATCCCAAATGGAATTAATAAATCGCTCACTCGTAACAATTGTTTGATTTGAGGCAATCAGTAAATTTAGAACATCCGCCGTTTTCGCTCTTAAAGTGATAACTCGACCTGTAGATCGTACAATAATTTGATTGACGGAATTGTAAGACCACTTATCATTAATGATGTAGGAATCAAGGCTGGAAGTATTCATAACCATGGCATTAGCATTAGCCCAATGTGGTTTCGTTAAAGTCTAATAGCTGGAGCATTCTCACCAATAGCCGGCTATTTATAAGAGTTAGTGAATCGCTGCCGCCGCATATGGCAAACAACGCCTATGCACAACTATTGCCCTATAAGAAGCAATTTTTTCTGATAATACACAACATTAGGGGTAAAAAGTTTTTTTGGCACACCGCCACCTCAATTGTCGCTAAGCACAGCTTCTCGCGTCACGCTTCCCTTGCATACAAGCCCCACAATCGCTTGCAGATCAAGAACTTCTACTAAGCCTAAAATTTCTCACAAAAACATAGCGTGCCTCATCAACGCCATCCAGTGCAGCGAAAAGCATGCGTAGACCACGGCTTAACGGTATAGAGGCATCCAAAACAGACCCGACACGCGATAAACGACTGAACAGCCCCACATTTTCGCCACAGAACCCTCTAGTACAAAACCATCATTCTCATCAATATTGGAAAAATGCTCTCTCCGGCGATATTTCACCTCCCCACGACTATTTTTTTGGTCATCGTGCTATGGTATTGTCACTGACCAATTTGGTATTCCATGGAAAGTTAACTGCGGTAGATACACGATAGAGGAATTCAATATGAGATTACTGACGTTAGTTATTGCCGTCCTAATAATTAGCCTTCTCTTGTATAAACAATTGGGCAATAAGCCAAAAGATGAAAGCCCACCTGAAGACAGCACCTCTGTTCGGGCACCGAAAATCCCACACAACCCAAAGGATATCCGGTCATTTGAAGGTGAGATAAATGACTTCGTAAAAGACGCGGCCGATGAACGAGCCAAATTACTTGAAGAACAAGAGGGCAACTAGCGGCCTTTGGCAACAATCGTTCATTGATAGCCAATGCTGCTCCTAGCCTCGTCGGTTTTGAGTGATCCCACCCACATTTATACGAGTAGCCGCACCAAGCACGAGAAGCCATGCGATGAGCCCAGTGAATTTCCATGCATTTAATTTCGTCCCTACCCAACTATAAATTGTTTGTGAAATAGTTATTAAATATAGTTCGCAACTATCATAGTCAAACCAACAGGAATAGCACCGATGATATTATCCAATACTACTGAAATTTCTGGTTACCGCATTTCTAAGTCCATTGGACTTGTTAACGGCAATATTGTTCAGTCCAAACACGTTGGAAGAGACATAATGGCAGGGCTTAAAACGCTTATAGGGGGCGAAATAGCCGGGTATACCGAAATGCTGTCAGATGCCAGAGACCGAGCCCTGCAACGAATGGTGGACGATGCAGCAAACAAGGGCGCGAATGCCATACTGAATATTCGCTTCACCACAAGTGCCATCTCTCAAGGAATGTCTGAAATTCTAGTTTATGGCACTGCGGTGATGGTGGAAAAGAACTAACCCCAAGCCCCTTCCCACCGCATCAAAACCTATTCCACGCATAGCCGCTAGCGCCGGCAATACGTTAGGGCCTTGAGAGGAGGTTACAATTTGCGCAAGTTTTCTTTGTAAAGGGCTGAGCACCGCTCTCTATAACGTGAACGCTGTGTCGACTTGATGAACACCCATTTCAATATGATTTTTTTAGCCTATCGAAATCTGAGCGGGGGCTTAGGGCGTTTTTTCATGGCTCTAAGGGCCAACCATGTAAGCATTAGGGAATTTTAGGCGCCATTACATCTCACAAATTAACTCTCCAAATTTATTGACCTGCCCCCAGTCCGTAAATTCGATGTTTGCTTTTGGGTCTGTTGGCCCGTTAGTCATCCACATTATCATTCGTATCATGCACCTATCAAAAATGGTGTATTTTTGATAGGTGATTTTTCCGGCAAACACAGCGAGAAGCTTTGGTTTCCACGATATTTGAGATAGGAACTTCACTAAATACGGGTTCGTCTCTGGTTGATTTTTATTGGCTTTACGGGCAACAACATTAACGGAAAAAAACGCGCTTGACTTGT
>Ga0065722_100052_pt1 | contig 10708 bp, 7 predicted proteins | sample BansetMetagenome_FD_59109 | JGI IMG/M metagenome (GOLD analysis project Ga0065722, IMG submission 59109) | Bankia setacea gill microbial communities from Puget Sound, Washington, USA - Caecum Enriched | ecosystem: Host-associated > Mollusca > Digestive system > Ceca | place: United States...
GTGATTTGTACACCCGTTACCCGCTGTAGTGAGTCGGTAATAGTGGTATCGGGCAGCTTGCCAATGTCTTCCGCAACAATGGAGTCCACCATGTTGTCGGATTGGCGCTTGATATCAATGGATTTTGCCTGAGAGGCTCGAACACCGGTAACAATAACCTCTTCTTCGAGGATAGCGTTTTCGATCTCGGTATTGGATGTGTCCTGGGCGTAGGCACCTGAGCCGCTAATAGCGCACCCTATGGCGAACGCCAGCGCGCTCTTTCTCGCTGTGAATNTGCTGGGTCTGGTCATATCGAGCATCCTCGTGTTGTTATCGTTGTGTAGATCTTGCAGCTCTTGTGCTGTTAGGGGCGATAATCCTTGGGCGGTAAGTGCTGCTGGGGCCGTATACCGAGGTTTACAGCCAAATATTGTTATATGTATGCCCGGTAACCGGTTACATCTTTGGTGGCGCCTCTTTTTATATGTTATTGAAGAAGGCGCTATACCAAAATGTAGTAACAATGTGAGCGGGATTCCAGTCGATTGTAACCGGTTACTTTNCGTTTTGCACAGTAAAAATGGCACGTAAGCATACAANTATGTTCTGTTATGGCGCAGGGGGGTGGTTAAGCCTGTAGATGGCAGGGTAAGGGGCGTTGAAATCTTGTCGTCAGGTCTTGGGATCGAGGTAAGGGAGAGCCAGGGCGCTCCCCTGTCTGTGTCATTTATTGCATGGTCCGGCGACTTCTGTTGTAGAGCAGTTGGGCGTACATAGTTAGGTTGTTTTATCCATGTTGCGCCGGGGAAGGCTTGGCTGTCCTTCCAGGGGAGTCAACGACATAATGCAGTTTGCTAGGCCGCACCCTTCTTGGCAATGTGTGCGATTTGTGGACGTCGTTTAAACTTCCCGCCAAGCCACCAGTATGCCTGTACATTTTGCCGTGCACATGAACCACACACAAAGCCAAGGGCAAACAGCGATTAATAGAGGTGCCTCTTAGTAGGCGTCAGACCAATCGTTGTTGGAGTTGCACATTTATGGCGAAATTAGGATGGCATTGGTGCCGGATGATTTGAATGATTCTTAGTGTGTTGATTTAGTTACACACTTAAAGAGCGGTATTTGCTATATCCGAGCAAATATAGCGCATGCGTGAGATTGTGTCGGTTTGTACAATAAATATTGTAGGGCTGGCGGCATGGTAGGCGNTGTATTAAAACGACACCCGTAAATAGCCTCCAGCCCAGAAAAATTACCAGCGTTTAAAATAGCGTTCTGTCGCGTTTTTAACCCAATTTTGATGAACCTGTGGCGGGCGCTCCAAAATGTTGTGCTTAACGCAATCGGCGTAACTGGAATCGTCCTCTTTAATATGTTCCAGTAGCCAGTTCAGNAGCATTTCTGACAGCAGTTTTGCGATATCTTCGCCGTTGTTAAAAAGTTGTTGCAGGTGATCGAGTTCTTTCTTAAAAAGGAGATGACTTTTTTTATGTGCTTCTATTGCCGGGTAGTCAGCTTCCTCCATTAATTCTTCTTCAAATTCAAAGTGAGAAAGGGTGTAGTCCACCAATAAATTTAATATTTCCGATATTTGCTGGTTGCTTTTGTCACTGTCATCCAGCGTTTTCAGAAGGTTAATGTATTCGACGATCCGTTTGTGTTGACCGTCAATGACAGGAATGCCAATTTCATATTTTTCAGACCAAGTGATCATAGTCGTTACCTTTTATTTATTTTAATTTTGATAGCTTTGACGGCCTGTCCCTACACTTTACTCTGCGGTTTTTCGTGGCGTTTGCCGTAATAACAGGTTGGCAAAGGCGTTATACCTGAAGCAACAGGGGTTGGTTAAAAGCAATAAGTAGCCTTAGCTAAATAACCGGGAAAACCAGCCGTATTTCTGATCCTTAATTTTTCGTGTAACTTCAATAATATTGGCGCGAGCGAGTACTCCTTCCGGTCGTTGAGAGCGCTGGGAGTATCGTCATTATTGTGCTCTTGTTGGGCATGAGCGACTGCGTTAATGTATTCAATAATGCGCTGATGCGGGGAGCCAATAACCGGTATTCCCAGTTCAAATACTGAGCTGCGCCTTACCGCCATTGATGTTTCTCCCGAATCAGGTTGGAGTTCCTTGCGAATAGACTAGAGGCCGGTTGTTGGTACTGCTTAGATACAGATCAATTATTGCCCGTTTAAAATGCGTCGGTGTACCTCAAAGGGTAGAGGGTGGCGGCTGTTTTATTTTTTGGTTTGGAATGCAGTTTGCCCCCGGCCCGTTTGATAGGGGTACAATTTGACTTCATATATAAAATAACCCTTTTTTCCAAAGCAAGGTGGTTCCGATTTGATGCGAATAAGACATTATGCAATCGTGCTTCTAACGCCGTTTTTTTGTTGTTGCGCGATACATGCCGAGACTAAACCGCTAGCGGAGCCTTTACAGTATGCGCTTGAGTATCGTTTTAAGCCCCGGCCTGAAGAGAAAAGTATCGACGTCACGCTTTTGGTCGAGCACGCCGAGTTAGTTCGGAAGCTGGATTTCAACCTTAAGAATAGCCGCTGTTATGATTTCCGCAGCCAGGCAGGGTTGACGCGAGTGGGTGATCGGTTGGCTTGGCTGCCCGAGGGGTCCACGGCGGTGCTTAAATATCGTTGTTCGGTGAATAGCGAGCGAGAATCGTATGGCGGCTCTAAAGCCTATGACGCCATCATTACGTCAAATTACACGTTGTTTCGTGGTGATGATATGGTTCCTTCGGTACGCAGTTTCACTCGAAAAGGGGCTAAGTCCAGCGCGACACTTGTGTTTGANCTGCCCGAGGGGTGGTCAGTAAATACCGGTTGGACGCGGACAAAGCCCACTGACAAGGGCGGGAAAGCGCCCACCTTTAAAATTGAGAATGGCGAGCGNAATTTTGATCGCCCCACAGGGTGGATGCTTGCAGGTAAAATTGCCACACGGCGTGAAAGTATTCTGCTTTCCGGAGACCGTCGTTCTCGTGTAGCGGTGAGTGCCCCCGAGGGGTCTGGCATGCGACGTATGGATATTCTGGTGTATGCTCAAATTCTTTGGCCGAAAATGGAGGCTGCTTTTGGCCGCATGCCTGAAAAAGTGCTCATTGTAGGGGGCGATGACCCACTATGGCGTGGCGGACTTTCTGCGCCCAATTCTTTCTACATGCACGCAGCGCGACCCATTGTCAGTGAAAATGGCACTAGCGCGCTGGCGCACGAATTTGTCCATATGGTGACCCGGATTCGTGGCAAGAAAAACTTTGATTGGATTGCCGAGGGTATTGCCGAGTTCTATTCTGTTGAGTTGTTGTACCGTGCAGGGGGTATCAGCAGTAACCGACGTGAACGTATCCTAGAGGCACAAAAAAAACGCGCGGCCCATATCCGNACGTTAAGTGCTCACGAATCTTCAGGCGCTAACACTGCTGCCGCATACGTCCTGTTTTATACGTTAGATGCTGAAGTTCGGGCCGTAAGCCAAGGCAAATATACACTTGACGATATTGTCCGCGAATTAATGGTGCGACGTAAAGTGGATACCAGAGACTTAGTTAACACGTTTACATTCATTACCGGGGGAGTTTCGAAAGTGCTTCAGAGCGAACGGGTGCGAGGGGCAGAATGAAATTAACCAGACAGCTATTTAAGCTTTCGCTATTACTGGTGTTAAGTGCCTGTGAGCGTAGTGGTGAACTGAGCGCGTTGGGAACTATTGAGCGAGATCGCATTATTCATAAAGCGACCGCTGCGGAAATTATTCTTGAGCAGCCGGTGAAAGAAGGCCGTTATGTTCAGCAGGGCACGTTGCTGGTGAAGCTGGATAACCGGCGTCAGCTTGCGCGAACAGCCAAAGCCGAGGCGGATGTTGCTCGAATGGCCGCGATATGGGAGAAATTGCGCAATGGCGCACGAGTCGAAGATATCGACGTTGCAAAAGCTCAGGTGAATGGTGCTATGGCGGCACTGACGGTGGCCGAAAAAAATTACCAGCGTACACGTGAATTAAGCCTTAAAAAATTAAATACACAGGCGCAGATGGATGCCGCCGTCGCACGGCGAGATTCCGCCGAAGCGGAGCTGGAGAGTGCGCGTAAGCATCTGTTGGTGCTAACGAACGGTACACGTAAGGAAGACCTAGAAGAGGCCGAAGCGACCTATAAATCGGCGCAGGCTCAGTTGACCCTAGAACAAATTCAACTCGGTGAGTTAAACGTTGTTGCCACCAGAGATGGGCTACTGGATAGCTTGCCGTGGAATACTGGTGAGCGAGTAGCCGCGGGTTCAGCTGTGGCTATCGTACTTGCGGGCGACGCGCCTTACGCTCGGGTGTATGTGCCTGAACCGGCGCGTGCCAGCTTAAAGGTTGGCGCTAAGCGCTCAGTGATTATTGACGGTATGGAAGAAACGTTTGAAGGCCAGCTGAGGTGGATCTCTTCCGACCCAGCCTTTACGCCTTATTATGCGATGAATGAGCGTGATCGTTCTCGGTTGGTCTACCTAGCGGAATTTGAGCTACCAACAGGTACTGATCTCGCTTCTGGTGTACCAGCTGAAGTTTTATTGAAGGCACCATAGTGGTAAGCGAATCTTCACCCAATGCCATCGCCATTGAGGCCAATCAGCTCACCCGACGCTTTGGTGAATTTGTGGCCGTAGACCGGCTTAGCTTAAGGGTGCCTCGCGCTTCCATATATGGCTTTTTAGGCCCCAACGGTTGTGGCAAATCTACCACAATTCGCATGNTATGCGGGTTGCTTTCTCCCAGCGAGGGTAGTGTTAACGTGCTTGGGTTGGAGGTGCCAAAACAGGCTGAAGCATTGCGTTTACGCATTGGCTATATGACCCAAAAGTTTTCGTTATATGAAGATTTAACCGCAGCCGAAAATTTAAAATTCATGGGCAAAATTTATCGCCTGCCAAAAAAGCAATTGCAAGCAAGGATTCAGTGGTTGCTCGAGCGTTATTCTCTTCTCGACATAGCTAAGCAGCGAACGGGGAGCATGAGTGGCGGCCAGCGACAGCGGTTAGCGTTGGCAGCAGCAACTTTACATGAGCCGGATTTACTTTTTTTAGATGAGCCAACATCGGCGGTAGATCCTGAAAACCGTCGGAATTTTTGGGAAATGNTATTCGACCTATGTGATGCGGGAACCACTATTTTAGTCTCAACCCACTACATGGACGAAGCCGAGCGTTGCCATCGGCTTGCTATTTTGGATGAGGGGCGCCTTTGTGCTGAGGGTTCACCGCAAGCACTTATGAATGAAATCGGTGCAACGGTTGTTGAGGTAGAAGCCACTAATTTACGCGAACTCAAAGCAAAACTTGTGGCCCTACCGGATGTTAAATCGGTGGCTCAACAGGGGGTTAGGCTCAGGGTTTTGGTTGCCGATTCTGTTGCACAACCAATTCCCTACCTGAAAACCACATTGGAAAATAATTCGTTGGTGTGCACTAAAGTATACCCAAGTCTGGAGGATGTTTTTGTAACCGTCACCGGGGGGCCAACGGCATAATGCTTTCGCAGCGAAGAATTTTGGCGGTAATCTTTAAGGAGTTTGTTCAGCTGCGTCGAGATCGTATGACGTTTGGCATGGTTGTTATGATCCCGCTGGTNCAGCTATTACTTTTTGGTTACGCCATTAATACCGATGTNCGGCATATNCCTATAGGCGTTGTTGATCTGAGTGGTAGTGGTGCCGCTCGCATTATTGAACAGGCNGTGAAAGGCCACTCAAGTGGTAAGGGTCCACCAACGCTATCACACACCACAGGAAGCAGAAGAAGCGATTGTACGAGGTGATATTCGTGCGGCAATGATCTTCCCCGCGGATTTGACCGCGCGAATAGTGCGTGAAGATATATTGGCGCAATGGTTGGTGGATGCATCGGATACTATGGTGAGTTCCGCGTTGTTGCAGTTGCGGCAAATGTCGCTGGACCAACTTATAGTTGAGCCGAATTTAAAGCGTGCTGTTCATAAGCCTACATTTGAGGTCGCGCTTTTCTTTAATCCTACGCGTCGATCTGCGGTCAATATTGTGCCGGGCCTTACCGCCGTGATCTTAACCATGACCATGATTTTGTTTACCTCAACGGCCATTGTGCGTGAACGTGAGCGTGGCAACTTGGAATTGCTCATTACCACACCGATCAAACCCATTGAATTGATGATCGGTAAAATAGTGCCTTATATTTTTATAGGCTTGTTGCAGGTAAGTATTATTCTGTTGTTGGGTTACTGGGTTTTTGATGTGCCTATTAACGGGTCTTTACTGCATATTTATATGGCGACATTGCTCTTTATTGCCGCAAGCTTAACCTTGGGTTTAATTATTTCTACCGTAGCGAAAACACAACTCCAGGCCATGCAAATGACCGTTTTTGTATTGCTGCCGTCGATTTTATTAAGCGGTTTTATGTTTCCCTACGAGGCGATGCCGACAGTCGCACAGTACATTGCCGAAGCATTACCGGCAACGCATTTTATGAGNATGATCCGTGCTGTTGTTCTGCGTGGAGCCGAAGTNCAGGTGTTACTGGTCGACTCATTATGGCTGATTGGGTTTAGTGTGCTGGGCTTAGTGGTAGCCTCTATGCGTTTTAGTAAGCGACTTGATTGATGTTTTCTATTCTCAGGGGCGATTGTTGTCGCAAGTACACAGGGTTTTACCTTCCCGTGTTAGCCATTCGTGGTAAAGCTGGTGATTACATTTCTGCTGCAGTAGCTGGCAATGTGAGCCGGGTTCCAATTCCCCATCCATAGATTCCTGAATAGCGGCGTTGGGGAGAGTATTTTTGGCGATGCTACAACTTGTGAACCCCAAAGTTAGCGTTAGTACCGACGTCAAAAGTAAAGTGCGAGGTGGTGGATTGTATACGGCATGCTGAACCCTGTTCTTACTGGATTCCGATTGTTTGAGTGGGCGATCCCTAAAAATTTATGCTCTGATTACACTATTGTGACCGAACGTAGTGACGGTGGTGTCTCGGAATGGAAATAGTGCCTCCATGATGTGTCCGGGTTGATGTTTTGGTTACTTTGTATTTCTACAGGTTTGGATGGATGTCTGGCGAGGAGTGTTACGCACTATTGTCGTGGCTGGTATTGTAGAAAAGCATTCGATAGGCGCTGCCCTGTACTCAGGTCTACGCTCAAGATTGTTGTGCGCCAAACCCAAACCTACTATACATATATAAAAAAGCCCCAGCATATTGCTGGGGCTCGTAGAACCGCATGAAGGGTTCGCAAGGCGAACCTTCCTACAGAGAGGGTGCGAAATTACATACGATAGCTGGCACCGAAGAAAATTTGACGGCCAGTATCGTGAATTTCGTAAAGGTACGTATTCTCGGAACCAAAACCACGGTACTGAGTTTCGCCGCCAAGGTTAATGGCTTCCAAGCTTAATTTAAACGCGTCAGTCAGCTGGTAGCTCATAGAGGCGTCTACGTAAGTTGTACCTTCCCAGAGGCGCTCTTTCCATGGGGTTTTGTCCCATTTGTCGTAATAGGTATCACGTTGAGCGGCTGAGATACGAGCACTGAAGGTGTCGTTTTCCCAGTAGACAGTCACGTTAGTGGTGTTGGGTGACTGTTTTAACATTGGACGATAGCCCGCAGAACCATAGTTCAGGGAGGAGTCTACGTGGGTGTAGTTTACAATCAATCCTAGGTTTTGAAGGTATTCCGGAATGTCGAGTTCATGCATTGACTGTTGGTACTGAATCTCGTAACCATCCAGGTCGCCACCTTCACCATTAACTTTTTGTTTAACGTTGAAGGTTTCGTCTTTCAGGTCGTCGTACTGTGCACCCAGCAATTCATCAGGGAGGCCAAGATCGGACCAAGGAATGTCGTCCTCTTGAGTTACAGGCCAAGAATCGATTTCTTTTTGGAAGTATGCGAAAGATAGCATACCACTTTCGGAGAAATACCATTCGGCTCCGAGATCAAGTGCATCTGCGCGGTATGGGTCGAGCATTGGGTTACCCCAGCTAACGGCTGGCTCACCGAAGATGGAGATACTGCCACCAGGAGTCAGGTCACCCAAGTTTGGACGGGACATAACTTTAGCCCAAGAAGCGCGGAGTACTAAATTATCTGTCGCCTCCAAAGCCAAGTTGAGAGCGGGCAAAGTATCAGAGTAAGAGCGCTCTACAGTCACCGTATTACTACTGATAATACCAGTTGATGCAACGTCGGTTTCAACGTTTCGTGCGCCAGCGTTACCTTTGAAGACCATGGATCCTAACTCAACAGCCCAGTTCGCTTGTGCGTATATACTAAAACTGTTTTCTTCCACGGAGCGGATGTCGCCGTCACGATTTTGTTGCGGCCAGCAGCCTGAGTTAACGTATTCGTCAACCTGGGCGCTGGTGGCGATAAAGCGAGGCATGCCAGCAATGTTGGCGGCTTCTCCGTCGGCAGCGGTTACCTCAGAGGTTGGTAGCTTGGAGCAAGAGGAGTTGCCTTCATCGTCGTAGAAACCGTCGATCAGTGCGTCGCCGCGTGAACGTTCTTGGCCGAAGGTGTACTCCTTATTGGTAGCACCAAAGGTTACCCAGAACTCGTCCATTGCGCGCCACTCAAAATCAACACGTGCAGTCGATGAGCCTGTTTCGGCTGTGGAGAGACGATTCCGGAATTCAGACTTTTCCCAGTTGAGGGGGTTAGTCAGGTCCCAGTTGTACTCAACTCCGAGGTCGTCTTGGCCCATGTCGTAAATGAGTTGAGCATCGTTGTCAGCATAATCGATGCGCTTGCGCTCGTCGTTAGCGCTGAAGTGCTCGTATGCTACAGTAATTTGCTGGTCAGATAGGCTTGAATCGGAGGTACCTAAAAGTACATCCATGCTAAAGGTGTCTGAGAATTCATGCTCAATCAATAAGGAGAACTGACTGAAGTCGGATTCCCAGTTGGATTCGAAGTACTCGGAGCGTACATCAACATTATTCATGGTTGCTGCAACCATGTTGCCGTTGGCGTCTAGTGTGTAGTCTTCCAGCGTAGTCTGCTTCATACCGGTATCACCGGTACGGGCCAAAGAGATGGCCTGACTGAAGGGTTCAAGGCGCTGACCAACAACGTTCGCGTACATAAAGTCGAAGGTTGCTGTCGTAGACTCGGTTGGAGCCCACTGCAGAGTAGAGGTTACACCGGTGCGTGTGTTGTCGTGAGTTTTCTCCGCAACCCGAGGAAAGCGTGGGTGGAGAGCACCATTGACTGCAGCCACTTGCGCCGCGTCGAAATCACCGCGGACAGTAAATGTGCCATCGGGGTTACATTGAACGCAATTGTCGAGAATAACAGGATCGTTGGTTGGGTCGTTATCCCCAACGGGTGGCTCGGCATCGGGATCGTCAGCCTGGAAGGTCACAAAATTATCGTCTTCCCAGCGACCAGTTTGAGCACCTTCAGTTCGGACATTACGCTCTGAATACGCAACAGAGAAGAGTGCACCTAGAGTGCCTTCATCATTTTTTACGCTGAATAATCCAGAGGCTCGTGGCGTCAGTTCGCTGGATAGGTCGTTAAAGCTACCTTGTACGTTGAAGGCTACTACATCTTCATCCATGTCAAGTGGACGACCGGTTTGCATGGCGACGGTGGCACCTAAAGAACCTTCGTCCAACTCTGCGGAGGTGGTTTTATGTACGGCCAGCTGTTGGAACAATTCGGAGGCAAAGATACTGAAGTCAAAGCTTCGACCTGAGCTGAGGTTACCACCAGAGGCAGAAATAGATTGGACCTGCATGCCGTTCAGAGTTGTCCGAGAGAAGTTCGGGCTAAGACCGCGCACACTAATTTCGCGACCCTCACCAGCTTCTCTTGTGATGGTTACACCGGGAATACGCTGTAATGATTCTGCGAGGTTTTGATCGGGGAAGTCGGCAATGTCTTCAGCCATAATGGCATCGACAGAGCCCACAGCATCGCGCTTTACTTCCTGCGCTTTAAGGATTGAAGATCGGAAGCCGGTAACCAGCAGTTCTTCCAATTCTTGTTCTTGAGAATATGAATTTGAGGCTATTAAGCTTGCCGCGATTGCAACGGCTGCAGATAGCTTGTTTTTATTGAGTAGCATTTAAGCCCTCCCCATTAAATTGATTTATTAGTATTAAAGGTGGCATACGGCCTAGAAGTACTAGATTGAGGCGTTTGCCAACAATGAGACCTTAAATGCCAAACTGGCCAGTGTCAACAAATAAGCCTTACCAAAACGAAGGTACGGACTGACCAATTTATGAGGAGAGGTAATATAGCTTGGTTGAATAGAAAGTGGCGTACAAACGAAATAGTTAATGCTTTAGTAGCGGCTTTTTCGTAGTATATCGGGTTAAAAGTACCGAAAAGGATATTTCAGACAAGTTGAGCCGGTTTCAGGTCGATGAGTCAAACCACTCTGCTGTCTGCTGGCTCTCCGTATTTACGCTTTGATCCAGATCAGATACCTGATTTTAACCGTGGTTTGCTATATAAATGGTTTGACCAATTTACTTTGCGGGTAGGACACTTTTTTTGTGTTGGTCTAGGGACGCCTTTCGCTTTAGCTAGGAAAGCCCAACAACCGGCAATAATTGTCGATGGACTGACTCTGAGGCCGATTAATGTCGGTTGGGGTAGGTGTATTCATTTCTTACTACGATCTACCACATTAAATCATCTGGAATTTGATAATCTGCATAGGGATCATCGTCTTCCA
>Ga0065722_100597_pt1 | contig 10708 bp, 8 predicted proteins | sample BansetMetagenome_FD_59109 | JGI IMG/M metagenome (GOLD analysis project Ga0065722, IMG submission 59109) | Bankia setacea gill microbial communities from Puget Sound, Washington, USA - Caecum Enriched | ecosystem: Host-associated > Mollusca > Digestive system > Ceca | place: United States...
GGCGTTGATGCCTTCTACGAGTGGGCACCCTGGGCCGCAAGTGGTCAGCCATATGTTACTAATGGTTGGACAACGGTAACTATTCCGCTGTCAGACATGAGCTCGCCAGACTACAGTTTGATCGATGAAGAGTTTGGTATGGCATTTGAGAATGCCGATGTTTTACTTAACTTTGCAATTGACAACGTACGCTTTGAAGCGAACTAAGTCTCTTAACTAGTTCGCCCAATTGGGTGAATCAATCAAAGCCCCAGCTACACGCTNGGGCTTTTTTTTATCCGAAATAAATCAATGTGCAGTCGCGTTGCCGAAAGCGGGATTGGATGTGGAATGAGGCAAATGGTGTGGTGATTGGACTGAGCCGGTTACGATCACTGCGTTGTGGTGTTGAACTTTAGGAATGCAGAAACGACGCAATAGTAAGTCGAGCTTCCGTTAAGTTGGTTGAGGTGCTTGGCGGGGAGGCTATGCAGCCGGAATGTAGGCTGGTACAGCGATAGATAATCAAACGGTTAAAGATTGCGTTAGTTATCCCAATTTGCTCGAACAGGGGGGTGCTTCCATTCAGGTACTGAGGTGGTTTCGGTAGTGGCGATTCTGTAAGCTCTTTGTCGAGTCTGGATAAGTAGGGCATACGTCGAGCGCTGTCAACATATTCGTATTCCGTAGAACGGTGCCGATAGAAGGCGGTACCACCAAAATGTTCAGCACATAAATAATATACCGACGCCAAATCTGAACGTTGGGTGCGATCAAAGTGAGGCAGCTGTTGAAGTAAATTTAAATCTTGCGGAGCTGTTGTCACCACCGAATAAAAGCTATCTATTTCTTTGAACTCTCGCCGCGCTAGGCCAAACGTCGCGCGAATTGAATCGCTAAGTTGAGCGTGAATAGCGTCGTTAAAACTGGCAGGCGCTTGAGCGCGAACGCCGGGGTACTGGCCTGAATCGGGTTGAAAAGATACGGTTGAGGCATGCTCCAAGAGAGCTTCTGGGTTAGCTAAAAAATTATCGACGATTAGCAGTGGCTCGCCAGTATCACCAAGAGATAATGTGGTAACACTTATGTCTTTATGAGGGATTAGCGGTTTCATAAGTCTATAGCTAAATTCAGAAAAATGAGGCGTCTGTATTGGATAAGCATTCGCAGCGCTAGTAGCTTAATTAGCGTAAACGACTCTATTCCTGCCAGAGTTTTTGGCTTGATAAAGTGCTTCATCGGCACGTTTAAATGTTATATCAAAAGAGTCTGCATCAGCCATTACCGCGGCACCAATACTAACGGGTTATGGGGTGCGTAATTCCGTGTCCAAACTGACATTGCTCTATAGCCCCACACAGTTTATCAGCGAGACCACGAAAATTACTGATAGAGCTAATAGGGCAAAGTAGCACGAATTCTTCGCCGCCCCAACGCCCGAATACATCATCTTGCCTGATATTAGCGACAATAATCTCGACTAGGGAAATAAGAACCTTATCGCCGACATCATGACCGTGAACGTCATTAACGCGCTTAAAGTGATCGATGTCGATAATCATAAGCCCTATCGCTTTTAGGTCAGTGCGCGGGCGATATTTTGTTTGGATGTGATGCATTATCCCTGCACGATTACAAACACCGGTTAAAACATCTGTCGTTGAGAGAACTTCGTATTCGTTCTTTTCTGTTTCTAGCTTTTGATAGCTATTGACCAGCTCAACGATAAGTTGCTGACCCTCGCGGGAGCGCTGATACAGACGATAAAAGCGTGATAGACCCTCCCAAAGTAAAATAACCATCCAAAGTCCAATAATGCCAAGAAGGAAGTTTTCGGTTTTTACCCAGTCACCAACAAGCTGAATCTTCTCTACCCGAACGCGATGGGTGCCGTAAACGACGTGATCGACGCCAATAACAAAAATATTGGTAAATTCAGGTGCTACAAACTGACGCGGAACTTGGTTCTCAGTAATCCACCATTCGGCGACACTAAATTCACTAAACTTTACAAAGATTTCGTGATCAAGTTCGTTAGTGCGCAATTGCGTAGACATAAACTTCGTTGTGGATTCGTTATCCGCCGTGGCGTACGCTGAATTGAAATTACGAATAAATAAACGAATTCGTTCAGCGGAGCCACTATAATGAATCTTAATTTTGAACCCATCATATCGTGATAGGTCCATACCATGAGATGGGTCGGAACCCCAGCTAAGACTGTAACCACAACCAAACTCTAGGCTAGCTGTGTAAGTGCACGCCCAATCTTCTCGTGACTCCGATATCCAGGTTGCCGATTGGCGGCCTGTATTCGGATCGACAGCACTATAAATAGAATGAGATGTAATGCTCGAGGGATGTAAATCGAACTGTTTTTTCGGGGCATAATACTGGGCGAGCACCGCTAGCAAAGTAACAATGACGGCGATAAATCTTATTAGGTTATAAAGATTGGATTTCATTAGCTGTATTAGCGTTAACTAAATCGTTATTTTTATGTTTTTACTACAACGCTGGAGTGTAACAGCGAACCTAGGTAAAGTCGTTGGCTAATCAATACTAATGACGGTATCCGCACCAACGGTCGCGTACACTTAGCCAAGAATCTAAAAAAGAAGGTGTAGCTAAACGCATGATCCAACTCACCGGGTTACATAAATATTATGGTGATCAAGCCCAGCGCTTGCATGTCTTAAAAGGTATCGATCTCTGTGTAGCGGAGGGCGAGCTTGTGTCAATTATGGGTTCATCGGGCTCGGGGAAATCGACCTTACTAAATATTCTAGGGATACTGGATCGGCACGACAGTGGTGAGTATAGGCTCGCTGGAAATATCATTAAAGCGCAAACCGAAAAGCAAGCAGCGCAATTACGGAATGAGCATCTAGGGTTCGTGTTTCAATCATTCAACCTGCTGGGCTTTAAGTCTGCAATCGAAAATGTCGCGCTGCCGCTCTACTATCAAAGTGTCTCGCGTAAACAACGCAACTACCGCGCGGAACAGCTTATTGATCGTGTTGGCTTGGCGGATAGAGCCCATCATTTACCATCTGAATTGTCTGGAGGCCAGAAACAGCGAATCGCTATCGCGAGAGCGCTAATTACCAACCCGAAAGTCATCTTAGCGGATGAACCGACCGGCGCACTTGATAGCGAAACCACCAAAGATGTCATGGAGCTATTTAAAGATGTACACAGGGAAGGTAAGACAATCATCATTGTTACCCACGAAGATGATATTGCTAGCCAAACCCAGCGCATGATCCACTTGAAAGATGGCCTAGTTGTCACGGATGAGCTAGGTGAGCGCTATGTTGAAGTCGAGTCGACATAATGGACTTTGACAACCTTCAAGAAATTCTCTTCACTATCGGCAAGAATAAACTCAGAACCTTTCTGACTGCGTTTGGTGTGTTCTGGGGGATCTTAATGCTCATACTTTTACTAGGTGCAGGTAAAGGCTTGGAGAATGGCACCAACAGTAATTTTGGTAGTGACGATCGCACCAGTATCTGGATTAATGCGAGATCTACCGCGATGCCGTATAAAGGTATACCGCAGGGACGTCGAATTGAGTTTGTTGAGGAAGATATTGAAGCAATAAAACGCGAGATAGAGGGTGTGGAATATATTTCTGCCGAAAATCAAGCAGGAGAACGTTGGCGTCGCACGGTGAACGTTACCTATCAAAATAAGTCTGCTAACTTTAGTGTGTTGGGTGTTGCAAATGACTATTTTAATATAAAAAAATATTTGGAGTATCGTGAAGGCCGCACCCTAAATAAACTGGATAATCAAGAAAACCGCAAGGTCGCGATAATAGGTACAGCCGTTCAGGAGGCGTTATTCGGCAAAGAGAATGCTGTTGGTAAGAGTATCCAGTTTCATGGGATTGTGCTAAAAGTCGTAGGCGTTTTCTACGATTCAGGCCGCGAGGGCAGAATGTCTGAGCGCGTCTATGTCCCATTGACAACATTCCAAAAAACATTTGGACGAGGTCAAACAGTCGGCCAAATTACCGTTACGCCGATCACCGCTCGAGATTCCTACAAATTTGAAGATGATATTGTTGCGTTGTTAAAACAACGTCATTTAATCCACCCAAAAGATAGCCGCGCAATTTTCGCCTTTAACTTCGCTCGNCAAACGGAACAAATATCGCAAACATTTCGCGCTATTGGCGCCTTCGTGTGGTTTGTCGGCCTGGGTACTTTAGCGGCAGGTATTGTTGGCATTAGTAATATTATGATTATTACGGTAAAGGATCGAACTCGCGAAATAGGTGTACGAAAAGCACTGGGAGCNACACCAAACGCTATTACTTGGATGATCTTAAGCGAGTCGGTACTGATCACCTCAATAGCTGGCTATATGGGTCTTGTAATGGGTGTAGCCTTAATAGAACTGGCAAATATTGTACTGCAAGGTGCGGGAGCAAGTTCATCGTTTTTTCAGCGGCCAGAGGTAGATTTAAATGTAGCCTTTACTGCGATAGTTATACTAGTGGTTGCAGGAACATTTGCGGGCTTGGCGCCGGCACTACGTGCGGCAAAGATCCAGCCTATTGAAGCGATGAGAGAATGATCATGTCCGTAAGGAATGCATATGCACCTCATAGATAGTGATGTTTGGCGAGAAATTTTCGAAAGCTTACGCCGCCATAAACTACGCACAGCATTGACGGCATTTGGCGTATTTTGGGGAATCTTTATGTTGGTGTGTTTAATGGGCGCTGGTAGAGGTCTATTAAATAGCGCTGAAGCCGGCTTTGGTGGATTGCGAAACGCTGTTTATGTTTGGGGAGGCCGTCCGACCAGCATTCCCTATGAAGGGCTGAGTAAGGGACGCTATGTTCGCTTGAATGATACAGACATCGACGCGTTACTATTGCGTGTGCCGGGAATTGAAGCGATTGGACCGGGTAACGGTATGGGGACTCAGTATGCGGTATATAGAGACAAAGGTGATTCGTTTGATGTAACAGGAATCTTGCCGGTAGAGCTTTACGCGAAGGGATATGTACTACACGCTGGACGTTTTTTGAATGAGCTAGATGTAAGTGAGCATAGGAAAACGGCCGTTATTGGTAGCAAAGTAAGTGAAACGTTGTTTGGTACTAGCCAAGAATCGATTGGCAAGTCATTTAGTATTCTAGGTATTCAATTCTTAGTGGTCGGTGTAATTAGCCCATCCGCTACGAGCAATTGGGCGCAGCAAGATCTCAGTAAAATATTCTTACCTCACACGACTTTACGTAAAACATTCAATCAAAGAGATACCGTACATCGAATGTTGATCACGGCTAAAGAAGGCGTTGATACCTCAATTTTGGAAAACAAAATAGGCTCTTTTCTAAGAGCGCGCCACCGAGTTCACCCAGATGATCGGGGTGTGATTGGTAGCTACAACGTGCAGAAAGATTACAATCAAGTACAACAAATGTTCGCAGCTATTTCGATCTTCAGCTGGGTGGTTGCTATAGGCACGATCATCGCCGGCGTGGTTGGGGTTGGCAATATAATGCTAATTTCAGTAAAAGAACGGACCAAAGAAATTGGCATTCGCAAAGCGATAGGTGCAACGCCGTTTTCGATTGTTACGGCAATTATTCAGGAGTCGATGGTAATCACATTTTTTGCCGGCTACCTCGGTTTGGTGGCGGGCGTTGGTGTGGTGGAGTTAATGGCGAAAATTACAGGTGATGCGAAGAGTGGGATCGGCGGATTCTTAAATCCAGAGGTGAGTTTCAGTACAGCGTTAAGCGCGATGTTGGTACTACTAATCGCAGGCGCGTTCGCCTCCTATTTGCCAGCACGAAAAGCCGCGGCAGTAGATCCAGTATTAGCATTACAAGACGAATAATAACGAGTATTAGGAAGTTTCTATTGATGAAAAAATTTATAAGTATTTCAGCGGCCTTATTAATGGCTGTGTTATTTGTGGGGACGGGGGTGTTTCTCTATAAAAAATCGCAACAGAAGCCGGTCGAATATACGACTACCACTGCAGAGATTCGCAGCGTTGTTAAAAAGACTGTGGCAACCGGAAAGATCATTCCACGTCGGGAGGTTGAGATAAAGTCACAGGTATCGGGCGTAGTGGAAAAAATCTATATCGATGCTGGTGAAAAGGTAAAGAAGGGCGAGCTGATCGCTAAGATCGAAATTATCCCGAATATGGAGCGGCTCAATGCTGCGGAGTCGCAAGTCGAAACGGCGAAGCTAAAGCATGCGAACGCAAAGCGAGAGTTTGAACGACAAAAAAAGTTATTTGAAGATCGCCTAATCCCAGAGTTCGAGTTTAATAAATATAGTTTAGACTTCGAGCTTCAGGCTGAAACCCTGCAAGCGGCCGAGAGTAATTTGGCGATTATTCGCGAGGGTGCTTCAAAGAAAGCAGGTAAAGTGTCCAATCATGTGAAGGCGACGCTCGAAGGGTTAATTCTTGATATCCCCGTTAAAGAAGGAACCTTTGTTACCGAGACGAATACTTTTAACGCGGGCACCACTATCGCGAACATAGCCAATATGCAGGATATGATTTTTGACGGTACTGTCGATGAAGCTGAAGTGGGAAAAATTCACGAAGGTATGGAGTTGCTACTCAAAATCGGTGCAATGGATGATCAGTCGTTTGTTGCTGTGTTGGAGTATATTTCACCGAAAGGCATTGATGACCAAGGTACGATTAAATTTCAAATCAAGGCTGCTGTGAAACTGCGGGATGACCTATTCCTGCGGGCTGGTTACAGTGCAACGGCCGATATTGTCTTGGATCAGGCCGATGACGTCTTGGCTATTAACGAACGCGTTTTAATTATTGAAAAAGATAAAATCTATGTTGAGGTCGAAACCGCACCGCAGGTGTTCGAAAAGCGCGAGATAAAAACGGGTCTATCTGATGGCATCTATATACAGGTTCTCGACGGTATTACCGAGCAGACCAAGATTAAAAAACCATAAGCAAACAAAGGTTGCTGATTGAAATGTACCTTGACGTTAACTAGCGAGAATAAAAAAAGCCGGATATTTATCCGGCTTTTTTGTGGCTGATAAAGATAGATCTTATCAGCGACGGGGGCTATACCATCACTAGCCTTGCATATCTTCCAATTCGACGCCTTTAGTCTCGTGAACATATTTGAGCACAAACACAATCGAGATTGCCGCACACAAGGTGTAAAACCCATAGGCGCCTGCGAGGCCGATAGATGAAAGCATAATGGGGAAGGTCATAGTAATCGCAAAATTAGAGCCCCATTGAAATGCACCGGCCACCGCAAGGCCTGAGCCGCGAATCTGGTTGGGAAACATTTCGCCTAACATGACCCACATGATTGGGCCCCAAGACAGATTAAAAAATATCACATATAGATTTGCAGCTGAAAGCGCTAGTACGCCCATTGAATCTGATAGGGCGAGACTTCCGCTGCTGTCTACGCTGGCAGTTGAGAAGGCGGTGGCGGCTAGGCCGAGCGTGATCGCCATACCGGTAGAGCCGATCCATAAAAGGGGCTTGCGGCCGATTTTATCCACGAGTAACAACGCCACTACGCAAGCTGCAATACTGACGGTACCGGAGACCACGTTAATAAATAGCGCATCGTTTTCAGAAAAGCCCACGGATTGCCAAAGTACCGAACCGTAGTAAAACACTACATTAATACCGACCAGCTGCTGGAAGGTTGCCAGGCCAATCCCTACCCAGACGAGCTTGCGAAGCTTACCTGTTTGGCTGTCTAAAAGGTCAGACAAGCTGGGTTTATGGTGATCGCCTGCAAGTGACGCATCAATCTCGTTAAGTTTTTGCGGGCCAATCACATTACCATAAAGTTTTGACAGAACGGCTAGCGCTGTTTCTTTACGGCCTTTAACAACCAAAAAGCGTGGGCTTTCTGGAATTGAAAATAGCGCTAACAAAAAAATTGTCGCCGGAACTAATTCAATCCAGAACATCCAGCGCCAAGTGGCGTAGCCCATCCACAGCGGATTGAGTGCCGAGCCGGAAACATCTGCGAGTAAATAGTTGCTGAGAAATGCACCGGTCAAACCAGAAATGATCGCCACTTGCTGAATGGTTGCCAAGCGGCCACGGTATCGGGCAGGGGCAACTTCACTGATGTAGGCGGGGGTCATGACACTGGCGGCACCAACGGCTAGGCCGCCAATGATGCGATAGAAAATAAATTCGATAGAACTGGTGGCTACACCTGAGCCCCATGCCGAAATAATAAAAAGCGCCGCTGCAGCAATAAGCATGGTGCGACGGCCGTATATATCGGCTAAGCGGCCCGCAGCCGCAGCGCCAACAGCACAGCCTAAAAGCATCGACGCAACGTTAAAGCCTGTGCCCATGGAGTCGGCGTTAAATGCAGTGCGCAAGCCGTCGACGGTGCCGTTAATAACGCCGCTATCGAAACCGAATAAAAAACCTCCGATTGTAGCTACGCAACTAATGAGCAGAATAAAGCCGAAATTTTCCGACTGTTGGGATTGGGGCTGATTCATAGACGCACCTAAAGTTGACGTTATTGTTATAGTTGTTGTGGATTAAGGCTCAGCGCAGACAGTCTAAACCTCGAACGAAAAACCCTGCTCGGTTAGATTGCTGTAATTGTCTTTATCGAAGCGATACAAATTTGCGGCGCGGTGGGCAACCCCCTTTTGCTTTTCGTTGCAGGGTGTCAGTAAGTTCATCTTCATAAACTTGCGGCGAAAATTCGGCTTATCTAATTTGATATTAAGAATGGCTTCATACAGTTCTTGAAGTTGCAGTAGTGTAAATTTCTCGGGTAGCAGGTTAAAGCCAATTGGCTTGTGACGCACTTGGTGTTGCAGCAGCTGAATGCCGTAAGTCAGAATTTCTTTGTGGTCAAAAACCAAAGCCGGTGTGTCGAAGGCGCTAACCCAAGAGGCATCCGAAGCGCTGAAACCAGCCACTAGCGGGTACTGGTCAGCGCTAATCAAGGCGTAGTAGGTGATGGTGACGACGCGTTCGGCTGGGTATCTGTCGACTTTGCCGAATGCTTTCAGTTGTTCAAGATAGGGGTGGGAGATGCCGGTTAAATCGCGCAGCAGCCTACTCGCGGCTTCGCGTAAATCTTCATTCTGCTTTATCCAGCCGCCGGGAAGTGCCCATTCGCCCTCGCGGATACCTTCGCCGTGTTTGATCAGCAACACTTTTAGCTCGCTGCCGTGCAGGCCGAAGATTAGGTTGTCGATAGAAAGGCCCTGCAGTGTCCCTTCGGGCACCGGAAACGGTTCACGGTTACTTTTGGCGGCGCTGATTAAAGCTGAAGTCACAGATTTCAATCCTAATTTTTGCGAAGACGGAGTGGCAAGTTTTACTCAATACTCGACTATTTTGAAGTTAAAGCGCTAAGCTTGTACAACATAAAATAACTTTTTGTTGTACAAGCTGCCGGCCTATATCTATTACTTAGCAATTACCTTGTAACGACTTAAAGTGTGCATCGTGCGTGGAGACGAATATGCGCACTGGCCAAGGCGTAAAACTTTGATGATGCTAGCACCAAATCAGCTTGTGGTCAAAACGACAATAAGGCTATACTGCCGCTCCACGGATTTGTAGGCGTTAATCAGCCATGTCTTCCTTGTCTATGCTCTAGTGGTGTTGATGAGTGCGTTGCTTTAGGTGTAGTTCCCAAGCGTGCTCTCAACGTAATTTAATCAGTCAACCAAAGAATATTGATCATGCTATTTTTAGGAATCGATGTCGGTAGTTCCTCTGTGAAGTTGTCGCTGTTAGCGGGTGACACAGGGCAATCTGTAGCCTCAACTCAGTACCCAGAAACTGAGCTCACTATTGCTAGTCCTAGTGCTGGTTGGGCAGAGCAAGATCCGGAGACTTGGTGGGATTGCATTCGCCAAGGTTGTAAGAAGCTTTTGGCGAATACGGCGGTGGATGCCAGTCGAATAAGCGCTGTTGGCATTTCCTATCAGATGCATGGTTTGGTGGTGGTAGATAGCGAGCAAAATGTTTTGCGCCCATCCATTATTTGGTGTGACAGCCGCGCCGTACCCTATGGGGAGCAAGCGCTAAAAGAACTGGGTGACGACTATTGCTTCGGCCATCTATTGAATTCGCCTGGAAACTTTACCGCGGCTAAGCTGCGTTGGGTGCAGGAGAATGAGCCCGAAATCTTCGCGAAGATCCACAAGGTTATGCTGCCAGGCGACTATATCGCTATGAAATTATCAGGGCAGATTCAAACGACGGCTTCTGGTTTGTCCGAAGGCACGTTGTGGGATTTTAAGGCGCGCACTAGTGCTGATACATTGCTTGCGCACTGGGGAATTTCACTAGACTTGATTCCTGATATCGTTCCGAGCATAGGTGCGCAGAGTATTGTTGCCGATGACGTTGCGGCCGAACTCGGCTTGCCGAAGGGGGTGCAGGTTACCTATCGGGGTGGCGATCAGCCCAATAACGCGTTCAGCTTAAATGTTTTACAGCCGGGCGAAGTGGCGGCTACGGCGGGTACCTCGGGCGTTATCTATGGTGTAACAGATCAGCAGGCCGCGGATCGACAGTCGCGGGTGAATACTTTTTTACATGTGACTGACACCGAGGCGCAACAGCGCAACGGTGTATTGGTTTGCGTAAATGGCGCCGGGCGCTCCTATAGCTGGCTGCGTCAGCTGCTGGGTAGTCAGGGTCAGGACGTCTCATACGGCTTGTTGAACGAACTGGCTTCTAAGGTTTC